>OLSB01000539.1_pt1 | contig 42777 bp, 33 predicted proteins | sample 1672071 | NCBI WGS metagenome assembly OLSB01 (sample SAMEA3136642, study PRJEB25190) | human gut metagenome | biome: human gut; feature: human-associated habitat; material: faeces | place: Austria | collected 2013 | reverse complement strand
TGAGTCCCGTGAAGATGCTCTCCTTTGACACGCGCAGGCAGCCGGTCAGTACGGCGAAAAACAGACTGCTGTTCGTCTTGAGCGCCGCTTGGAACATCGCTCGGATAAGATCGATCATCTGCGCATAGTAGCCGTGATAATACGCCTTGTCCAGTGGCACGTCGTATTCGTCAATCAGCAATATGGGCTTCTGGCCGTAGTGCTTTTCCAGCAGCGAGCAGAGCAGCGCCAGACTGTTCTTTATGTCGACGCGCTCCGGTCGATTTCCGAGCAGTCGTTTCATGGGTTCCTTTTCGGCGTCGGTCAACGCGTCACTGTCCATCAAAAACTGAAGACGGACACATTCCTTCCGGATGATCTCCCGAAGCATGTCATATGCGTCCTCGAATGTCAGCCCATCCACGTCCTTGAGAGAAACGAATACCACGGGGTATTTCCCCATGTATTTCTCGCAGAGCTCCTTCTCTTCAGAAACCCTCAGGCCATCGAAAAGGCTCTTGTCTGTTCCAATCTCAAAAAAGCACTTCAGCATGCTCATGTTGAGCGTCTTGCCGAACCGGCGCGGGCGCGTGAAAAGGTTGACCTCGCCCCAGTTAGCCATGAGGTCGACGATCATCCTCGACTTGTCTACATAGTAAAAATCCTCGCGGCGCAGCTTTTCAAAGCTGTCGATTCCCACCGGGAGCTTTTTCGTGAGCATGCGTTCACCCCCTGCTTCGTTTTCCGTCCGTCTTGCCGTGCTCCGTCCGGCGGGGCACGTGGGTGCGCGGGGAGCCGAAGCGATCCTTCTTTGGCGCTGGGACGGATTTGATCTCCCATTCATACGCTTTGTTGCCGGAAAGCTGTTTCACCGGAGTTTTCTTTTTACGCCGCGGGAAGGCGGAGACGATGTTCACCGCCGCGCCGAGCGCGACGGAGATTGCGGAAACGTCCTTAATCAGCTCAAACAGGTTCAGCGCGCGCAGAATCGGGTTCGTCGCCGGTCGGTAGGCGAGCACCAGCGCGCACAGCGGGATGATCGCGAAGCCCGCCTTCCACTTTTTGCGCAGGAACAGGCAGACGACCGAAAACACGGCCGTCAGCGCCAGATAGACGAAGCTCAGAAGGTCGCTGCGCGCCTCGGGCGTGTTCCACAGGTTTTCGAGCGCGCGCCGGAGCGTGACGTCGCCCTCCCGCACCAGGCCGAAATACGCCTTCGTGACGCCGTCCACCGCTTCATAGCGCACCGCGCCCTCCCACAGCGTCCACGCCAGCATGACCAGCGCGCCGAACAGGATGAGCCGGTTTTCCTTTATGACGAACGACGCGCGCCGGATCGCGTTTTTTTGCTTACGCATGGATGTCTCCCTTCTGTTCCATGTCCACGAGGGTATATGGTTTGCATACGGCGCGCAGGAACGTTCCAAAGAAGTCCTCCCCGCGCATTGCGACCGAGGCGGTGTTTTCCAGTGGATGGAACACGAGCGTTTCCTCGTTCAGCAGCCGCCGGTCGACCAGCAGGCGCACGTCCTTCGCGCTTTCGAACAGCAGCCCCAGCGGGCTGACCGCGCCGGGATGCGTGTGCAGAAGGCGCAAAAGCGCGTCCTCCGGCGCGAACATCAGCCGCGACGCGCCCGCCTGCCTGCTTACCGAGGATGTGCGGAACACGCTGTCCGGATGCGCGAGCAGAAGATAAAATTCGCTCTGATTGCGCGGCGCGAGGAAATAGTTTCGCGGCACCACGCCGCCCAGCCTTTCCGCGATGGGCAGGCAGTCCTCGATGGCGCTCACGCGCGCGTGCGAAAGCGAATGGTACGCGATTCCCGTTTCGTCCAGAAAGGCATAGACCGCCCTCTCCGCGTCCGTCATGCGCGCCTCAGATCCTTCCCCATCAGACGGCAGTGATCCCACGCCTTCGTGTCCGACAGGCGGGACATGATGCGCTCGCCGTAGCGCTCCTTCAGAAGCGGCGGGGTGAGGTTGGTGGCGATCACCGTGTGTCGGTTCTTCAGCAGCCGGTCGTTGAGCAGGATGAACAGGTATTCCTGCGTGATATTCTTGAGCATCGGCTCGCAGCCAAGGTCGTCAATCAGCAGAAGCTCGCAATTCGAAAGCCTTTCAAATTCGCCCTCGTCCGCGTCCATGTGGTAATGCCTTTCGCGCATCACCTCAAACAGCCTGTAGGCGGTGATCAGCGTGGCCGCGTAGCCGCGGGATTCCACGCGCTCCGCGATGCAATTCAGCAGGAACGACTTGCCCAGCCCCGCCTCGCCCATCAGAATGAGGTTCGGCTTTACGGTGTTCGGATACAGGTCGGCGTATTCCTCGCACAGGTCGCGCAGGCGCAGCGTGTACGCCCGCTGGCTCACGCCGCCCTCTTTGATCGGCTCGTCCGGGATGCGCGTTTCGTCGAAGGCGGCGAAGTTCTGCGTGTCAAACGCCGCCACGCCGTCGCTTTCGCGCATCAGCTCGCGCAGACGCTTTTCGTAGCACGCGCAGGCGCGCGCGGGCACGCCGTCGCCCACGTAGCCGCTGTCGCGGCACACGGGGCAGTCGTATTGCATGGAAAGGAAGTCCGACGGATACCCCTCGTCCACCAGCTTCGCGCGAATCTCGCGGTTCAGCCGAAGCCCTTCCTCGCGCATTTTGTCCGCGATGGCGCGGGCGTTTTTGCGGTCGCTCATGGCCAGCTTCAGGCTGGCGGCGGGCAGCGCCGCGCGGGCGGACACCAGCTGCCAGATCTCCGGGCTCTTCGCCGCGATTTCGGCCTCGCGCGCGCGCAGCTCCGTCAGATGGCGCACCTGCTTCTGGTCGTATTCCCCGTTTAGTCTGCGAATCGCGTCCTCGCGCGTCATGCCTTTTCCGCCTTTCCACGGTTCATCAAATCGACGTAGAACCCGTTCTCAAATTCGTCCTCCGTCACCTCGCGCTGGGCGTAGTCCTGTCCGGGCTTCGCCGCAGCGGGCGCAAAGGAAGCTTTGTGCTGCTGGGAGGCCTTCTGCGCCTCCTCCAGCGTGCGAATGCCCTGCGCGCTCCACGAGGAAATCAGCTTGTTTATGTATTTCATCGGCGCGTCGGTTCCTCTGGCGCACTCGGCGGCGAACAGCACGGTTTCCAGCTCCACCAGCGCCGTCCAGATGCGCACCTGCCCGATGTCGGTCTTTGTCACCTTTTTGTCGATGCCGCAGCGCTCGAACACGTTCAGGCAGATGTCCGTGTACTGCTTCTGCACGCGGCGCTCCTCCTCGATTTCGGAGAGCGTGAACGCGCCGATCTTCTTCCACTGCTCCAGCTTACGGCCGATGTCGTCAAACGTGCGCCGGTTGTTTTCGCCGCACCAGATCGCCGCCTGCTCGATGGCGGCAAACTCAAACCCCCAGTTTCGGAAGGTCTTATACGATTCCAGCTGCGCCGGCGTGGGCCGCGACGAAACACCCAGGTGCGTAAGCAGCTTCTTCACGCACGACCGGTCGCCCTCGTCCTCGCCGCCCGTGCGGCGGGATTCCAGAATCTTGTCCAGATAGGCGAACGACGGGTTGCTGCTTTTTACCGTCTCCGCGCACGCGGAAACGACCTCCTCGCGCGAAAGCCCCCACTGCTCCGTCCACTTTTCGGCCAGATCGATTTCGTCCTTCGTGGGCTGACGGCTCAGGCCAAACTGCCGCACGACGCTCTGCGCGCACTTCGCCGCGTCGCCCGCGCGCTTCAGATACTCCTCCGCCTCGGTCACCGACGAAATGCCCGCCTTCGCCCATTCCTGCGCCGTCTCGTTCAGGCGCTTGAAAAGCGTCCGCGGCGCGGGAAGCCTGTCCCCCCGGCGCTTCACCTCGGCGCGCACCATCAGAAGAATCACGTCCTCCTTCAGATGCATCACGTCCAGCCAGTCGTTCGCCATGCGAATTTCGTGGCTTTCCAGCACCATGCCCGGCAGCGCCTGCTGAAGCTCCTGATTGAAGTTGCGGTAGCGGTATACCTCGTCCATCGGCTCGCCCGCGCCCGTCATGCGGCTCAGGGGCACATAGGAATACGTGGGCGGATTGTCCGAAAGCCGCACCACCAGCCCCTCGCGTTCCCAGTATCGGTACGCGCTCAAAACCGCCTCCGGCTCGATGCGCAGCGCCTTCGCCACCGCGTCTAACCCCTCGTCGATCTCCGGATGATGACAGAGCATCAGCCCGTATAGATATACGCGCACAAAATCCCCCGGCGCGGCGGGCATGTACTCCAATATGAACATGTTCTCGACGGGCGTCGACCCAAACATCGCGTTCCCGTCCTCAAACGTACAAAACGCCATCCCCAGCCGCCACTTCCTTTACCAAATCTCCCCTCCCTATCATATCATATTTCCGCCCGCGTTTCAAGGGCGGGAGCGGGGTACAAAAACGGAGCCGGTTTCCATGCGGATGGACGGCTCCGTTTCTGTCTGGAAGACTTCTTGCCAAGCGCCGGATTGCGGAGACACTACAGCAGATTCACCACAATCCGGTCGACGCCGGATGCCAGAAGGCGCGAAAGAGGGGCGGGGCTGGCGAGGATGTTCGGGTCGAGGGCGAACAGGGAGTTGTAGCGGCCGACCATGTGCAGCTCGTCCGGGTAGAGACGGGCGCGGGTTTCGCAGATATGGCGGCAGTCGGGCACGTCCTGACCGGGGTCAAGGCCGAAGCAGGCGGCGGCCAGCGGGCAGGCATGGGAGGTGTTGGTCTGGTAAAACGGCAGGTGCAGGCTATGCCTGCCGGGCGCGATGGACGGCGCGTAGCCGCAGGCCTCGTATTCGAAGCGCGTCACGCCCAGCTCCGCCAGCCATTCGCGGAAGTCGGCGTCGTCCAGTCCGTTCCGCGAAAGCAGCGGCAGGGCATTCTGCCAGCTGGTTTTACAGGATGCCGATTGGGCATTGGGAGCCTTTGCGGACATATGGGCAGCGTCGCTGGTTTTGCTGTCTGAAGCGAGCGCGTTGCTCCAGCCGGTTTCGCAGGAAGCCGGTTGAACGCCGGAAAGCGTCGCGGACACGTTGTCCGAAGGGTCAGATGAGCGCGGCGTTTCTGAAGTCCGTGCGCCGCGACAGCCGGTTTTGTAGGGGAGGCGGGCGTCTTTACGGCGGCGGTTCAGCTGGATGCCGAGGGTGGGGGTGAGGTGGGTTTTCCGCGCGAGCGCGAGGGCGCCCAGATCGTTCACGCAGAGCTCGTCGGCGTTGGTGGTATCGAGATAGGCGAGCAGGCGTTCCGTTTCCGGGACGGCGTTTTCCGAGACTGGGGGAAGGACGATCGTGACATTCAGTCCCTGTTCCTTCGTGCGCGCAAGAAGCTTGGAGAGCAGCGGCCTGTCCGGGAACAGGCGCGGGCAGCCGGCGTTTCCGATGTATATGCGCCCGGCGGGGCGGGCGAAGGCGGGCAGGTTCAACGTGGCTTCGCGCTGGAACGCGTCGAGCGGCAGGGAGAGGAAGCGCCGGTACGCCGCGAAGCTGTCCGCCGTCAGCGCGAGCGTCCAGTCTCCGGGCAGCGAAAACGCGGCCGCGCCGCGCAGCCACGCCGCTTTCTGCCCGGCGAAGCTGCGCGCGGTCGTGTCCACGTAGGGGCAGCCGGTGAGCGCGTGGGCGAGGTACTCGTCGTCGCCCAGCGACTTCAGGCGAAGATACTCCGTATACAGCTTCAGCGCCCGCCGCGCCTCCTTCGCGAAGGCGGGACACGGCACGTCCACCATGCGCAGCACGCCCAGCCGGGTGCGCTCCTCATGGGAAACCCGCCACCCGTCGACCGGACAAGCCACATACGACGCGCGGTCATCGGTCAGAAAGCGCACAGCCAACGACGAAAGCGGCTCCGCGCCATGCGTGCGCAGCCGCATCTGCCGGTCGGATAAACCGGTCAGCGTCGCCGTCTCGCCGTTCGCCGCGCAAATGGCAAGGCCGAAGGGAAGCTCCTCGATCAGCTGCATAAAATCGTCCTTTCAAAACCGCTCGATTGGGCACGCGTACGTTTCGGAACGTTCCTCGCGGAGAAAACTGCGGACAAGAAAAGCGGCTCCGCGTCGTACGGGCGAAGCCGCGGTTGTCGGTTGGGGGAGGTAGGAATCAGCCGCGGGTGGTCGCTTTTTCGATTTCGGCGTTCACGCGCTGGCGGAGGGATGTGAGGTAGGAGGGGGCGATGGGGTAGCGGTCGAATTCGATGGGGGCGACGTCGGCCTCGACCAGCTTCATGGTGAAGTCGCGGCCCCTGAGCTGTTCCAGCAGGTTCAGCGCGCGCAGGTCGTTCATGGCCTCGTCCATGCTCATCAGGCGGATGGTCTCGATGGGCATAAGGTTCTTGCCGGGGTAGACGATATAGCAGTCGCCCGCGGGCGAGAAGCCGTCGCCGTCGGTGGTGAGGAACGGGTTCACTGTATACTCGGAGAACTGGGCGTTATAGAAGTTATAGCCCCACTGCAGGAAGCCCGCGATCCGGTATTTATACAGCTGCACGCCCAGAATGCGCGTGCGCGCGGACGGCATGGCGACGAAGGCGTTGGACACGTCCCTGTACTGGCTGATGCAGTAGTACGTCCACAGGCCCGGGATGTTCTCCTCGAGGAACGGGCGGATGTGGTTGCTGGACGGCACGGGGTGCTCCACCGCGCCGCTTCTGTACAGGTTGACGTCCGAGAGCGCGTCCATGATCGTGAAGCCCTCCAGATACGGCTTCACGGCGCAGCGCGCCTTCATATAGTTGTCCAGATGCGCGGGGCCGGGCTCGTCTGAGATGTGGAACAGCGTGCGTTCGCGGACGCCCAGATTGTCCAGCTCGGCGGTCAGCGCCGGAAGGTAGCTCTGAAGGAAGCGCACGTAGTCCTCGCCGGTCGCGTCGGTGTCCCAGCCGAAGATGCGCTTTTCCTCGCCGTTCACGCGCGCGACGATCTTCGGCGCGTGCTCCGCGCCCCACTGGGTGAACAGGTGCGCCATTTCGAAGTATTCCATGCCCGCACGGCGGCACATTTCCACCCAGCGGCGCAGCTTCTCAAAGCCGAAGGAATACGCGCCGTCTTTGATTTCAATGTCCACCAGCTGGCAGGTGCGCCTTTCGCCGCCCACGCGCGTGTCCAGCGGCGGGGTGTGAATGGGCGTGAGAATGCAGTTGATGCCGCGCTTCGCCGCCGTGCGCACGAAGTTCTCGCACGCCGTCCAGAAGTCCTCGCTGAACATCTCCGTGCGGTAGCTGTCGCACAGCGCGTCGCAGTGGAACCACTGGGTGCGAATCAGCGTCTGCGCGGGCAGGCGCGCGCCGATGCGGCGGTATACGGCGGTCTGCGAAGCCAGACGATGGCCGTCCATGTCCTCCAAAATGATCTCGATGGGGTATTCTCCGGCGGGGAAATCCTCGCCGGCTTCCACGGTGATCCACGCGGCCTCCCAGTGGTTGCTCCACGAGCGGAAGCGGTCGAACTCCACCTCGGTCAGCGCGTCGGGATACAGGCCGGGCGTTTTGCGCAGGTAGTTGTCGTCCGCGTCCGGGAAGGTCGGGAACAGCACGGGCACGTAGCGCACGCGGCGCACGTGCAGATGCTTTTCGATGGGCGAGACGATGTGCAGCCGCACGTAATCGCGCGCGGGCAGCTCGTCCATCGTTTTCCACGCCGCCTGAAAGGACACGCTTTCGTTCAGAAGGCCCTCGACGCGGCCGTCAAACGCGCGCGGCTCTTCGTCCGGGAAAACCTTCTCCAGCGAGGATACCAGAAGCAGCTTTACGTTCATCATGGGTTCAGTCCCCCTCTCTCAGGTTCTTTGCCATATCACTCAATCGGCGCAGGCGGTTGTTCACGCCCGACTTGCCGATGGGCGGCGAGCATATTTCGCCCAGCTCGTACAGCGTGGCCTCCGGGTCGTTCAGCCGCAGGCGGGCGATTTCCAGAAGCGGCGGCGGGAGCGAGTCCAGCCCCAGCTTCTCGTCGATCAGCTCAATGTCGTCAATCTGCGACTGCGCGGAGCGCAGCGCGCGCTCGATGTTGTTGCTGTCGCAGTTCGTCAGCCGGTTGGCCTGATTGCGCAGTTGCTTGATGATGCGCGTGTTTTCCAGCTTCATCATGGCCGCGTGCGCGCCGATGACGGTGAGGAACGTGGAAATGTCCTCCGCCCCCTTCAGATAGGCCACATATTGCGCCCGGCGCGGGCTCACCCCGGCGTTCAGCCCGTATTCGCGCATCAGCGCCGCCACGGCGTTCGCCGTCTCCTCGTTCCCGGCGGAGAGGAACACCGCGTACTCCTTCTCCGGCCGCGAGGCGCTTCCGGCGATCAGAAACGCGCTTTTGAGAAACGAAGCCCGGCAGCAGCCGCGCGAAACCAGCTCCGCCGCCGGCGCGACGCGCACGCCGAACAGCGCGCCTTCGTCCGTCAGCATTAATTGCTCCATGAGCTCCGGCACGCTGCCGTCCGGAAAGCTCAGCTCAAAGCGCATGCTTTCGCCCATCCGCGCCGACTTCGCCGTGCGAATCTCGCACGAGATTCCGAAATGCTTTTTGATCAGCGCGAAATAATAGCGCGAAACGGAGTTGTGCGGCGTGGACAGGCACAGCGCGTACCGTCCCCGCCCGCGAAACGAAATGCCGCCGGACAGCAGCAAAGCCGCCGCCAGCTCCGCGCGGGCGCAGCAGTCCCATAAACACTCCGTGCGAATCAACTCGCCCCGAATATCCTCAGAAAACGACAAACCCTTCCCTCCCGAATTCCCGTCCGGCTTATTCCTCCCCGAGGATGCGCACCTCGGTCTCCAGGCGCACGCCGCTGTGTTCGAGCACGCGCGCCTGCACAAGGCGGATGAGGTCGAGCACGTCTCTGGCGGTGGCGTTCCTGTCGTTCACGACGAAGCCCGCGTGCTTTTCGGACACGCACGCGCCGCCGACGCGCAGCCCCTTCAGGCCGGCCTGCTCGATCAGCGCGCCGGCGAAATAGCCCTCCGGGCGCTTGAACGTGCTGCCCGCGCTGGGCAGGTTCAGCGGCTGCTTCTCGCGGCGGCGGGCGCTTAAGTCGTCCATCTTCGCCTGAATGGCGCTCCTGTCGCCCGCGGTCAGCCGGAAGGCGGCTTCGGTCACGATCAGCCCGCGCGAAAGCGCGGCGCTCTCGCGGTAGCCCAGCGCCATTTCGGCGGGGCCGAGCGCGGAGATGATTCCGGTTTCGGGGTCGAGTGCGCGGCAGCCTTCGAACACGTCCGACAGCTGTCCGCCGTACGCGCCCGCGTTCATCGCCATGCCGCCGCCTGCGCTGCCGGGGATGCCGGAGGCGAATTCCAGCCCGGTCAGCGACGCGTCGCGCGCCGCCGCCGCCACGCGGGACAGAAGCGCGCCCGCCTGCGCTCTGATCTGATTTCCGTCCACGGAGATTTTTGAAAACGCTTCGCCCAGCCGAATCGTCAAACCGGGCAGGCCGCCGTCCAGCACCAGCAGGTTGCTGCCGTTGCCGATGATGCGAAACGGCGCGCCCGCGCGCTTCGCTTCCCGCACGGCGAAAAGCAGCTCCCCTTCGCCGGCGGGGGAAAACAGAATTTCGGCGGGGCCGCCCACGCGCATCGTCGTGTGCCGCGCCATCGGTTCGTGTTCCAGCACCTGCGCGATTGATGTGGCCGCGCGGAGCGTATCGGCAAGATTCATCCTTCGCCCTCCCGTTTATTCGGCAATGTCATAGCTGAACTCGCGCAGCGTCTGCTGGCTGTAGGCGAAAATCACCACGTCGGGGTTCACCTTGGCCACGCATTCCTCCATCGTGAGCCGCGTGGAGCGCAGGTCGACCGCGTAGGTGTCGCGAACCGTCAAGGACAGAAACGCGCCCAGCGGCGTTCCGTAGCTGTCCTTGAACACCAGCACCGTGAGCGGCGCGCCGTCGTCGTTGTGAATGTGCGTCTGCGCGAGGTAGGTGGAATAAATATAGTAGGCCTTTTCGCTGTAGCCCGTGTCCGGGTCGCGCTCGAGGTTTTCTTCGTTGATCACGGCCTCGCGGAACGTGCCCTCGCGGCGCACGTCGTCGTTCAGCTCCTCGTAGAGCATATGCGTGTCGTACTTCGGCCAAAGCTCGTGAACGTCGTCCGGAGTCACGTTTTCAAAGCCGATCCGGCGGCCGTATTCGCCCATCAGAAGGCGCTCGTAGACGATCTCGTCGAAGTTTTCGACATTCAGCTTCTCCTCGTCCAGCGAAAGCCCCAGCTCTTCGTTCATCGTGCGCGCGGTCTCTCGCGCCGCCGCCAGCGCCATTTTGTGCGACCAGTGCACGTCGCTTTTGTTGATGGCCTCGTCCATCGTGAGCCCGGACGCGCGGTACGCGTCGCGGCTGTCGGAAACCACCACGCCGCGCGCGCGGAAATCGGCCAGCAGCGTGTCGGCGCATTCGATGTTGTTGTCCCAGTCCTCCATGCCCGCGGGCAGCTGCCCATCCTCATACAGGCCGCTGTGGCAGTAGGAGAACACGGTGGAAATGCCCTTTTCCGCCTTCAGCTTTTCGGCGAAGGAAGCCAGCTCCTCCATCTTGTCGGTGGTGAAGTCGCCGGTGAACAGCCCGTAGTACGCGCCGCACTTCAGCTTCACCATGTCGTTTCCGGCGATGGAGATGATTTTCTTGCCCGTCGCCAGCTGGAACGCCGCGTTCAGCTGCCGGATAGGATTGCGCAGAAACAGGCGGCTGGACACGTTTTCCGACAGCTTCGCGATGCGCGCGGAGATGTCGTCGAACACCGTGGCGTTTCGGGGCATCAGATCCTTATAGCTCACGAAAAAGCCGTAGGCATAGTTCCTGCCGTACTGAACCATGGTTCCGATAAAGATCACCGCGATTGCCAGAAGCAGCGCCAAAGTCAGGATGCGGTTGATGTGCTTTCTCATCGCTTCGCCCTCAGAAATTGAAGTAGATAAACGGATTGTAGCTGCCGGAAATCACATAGGTGAATGCCACCGCCGTGACCGCCAGCAGAAGCACGCCCTGCGCGGGCTCCAGGAGCCACGCCGGCACGCGCGCCTTCTTGCGCAGCCAGTCGCCCACCGGCAGCGAAAGAAGGACCGCCGCCGCGAAGAACAGCCCGTATTCGCGCAGGAACACGCCGGACAGCGGATTCCACAGCGGCGCGCCGGACAGGCCGAACATCGTCTTATAGAAATCGCCCGCCGCCGCGACGCTCTCGGAGCGGATCAAAACCGTCACCACCACCACGGCGAACATCGCGTACAGGTGACCGACGGCGTGCTTCTCCATCCACTTGCCCAGCCCCGTCAGCTTCTCAATGGACAGCACCACAAAAAAGCCCACGCCCCACAGCACATACGTCCATTCCGCGCCGTGCCACAGTCCCGTCAGCGACCACACGACGAACATGTTGAACAGCAGCCGGATTTTCGACTTCACGCGGCTTCCGCCCAGCGGGAAGAACACGTAATCGCGGAACCACGTGCACAGCGAAATGTGCCAGCGCCGCCAGAACTCCGTGACGGACTTCGAGAGGAAGGGGAAGGTGAAATTTTCCAGAAAATGAAAGCCGAACATGCGGCCAAGGCCGATGGCCATATCGGAATAGCCGGAGAAATCGTAATACACCTGCATCAGATACGCGATGGCGGCGTACCAGCTCATGGCCACGGACACCTTCTCCGGGCTGAGCGCGAAGATACTGTCCACAATCAGCGCCAGCGAGTTGGCGAGAATCGCCTTCTTGCTCAGTCCCACCATGAACCGCCGCGCGCCCTCGGTGAAGTCGTCCAGCGTCTCCGTGCGCCCCTTGATCTCCGCCGCCACCGTCTCATAGCGCACGATGGGGCCCGCGATCAGCTGCGGGAAGAACGATATGTACAGGCACACACCCAGAAAATGCTTCTGCGCCTCGCCGTGGCCGCGGTATACGTCCACGATGTAGCTGATGGCCTGAAACGTGAAAAACGAAATGCCGATGGGCAGCGCCAGCTGCGGGTCGGGCAGGTTCAGCGAAAACGCGCCGTTCAGGTTGCGCACGAAGAACGAAAGATACTTGAACACCGCCAGCATCCCCACGTCCAGCACCAGCCCCGCGATCAGCGCCAGCTTCCGCGCGCGCGGGCGCTCCCGGTTTCCGTCGATGACGCGCGCCGCAAGCCAGTTGATGAAGATGCTCGCCAGCATCACCAGCACAAACGTCGGCTCGCCCCACGCGTAAAACAGAAGGCTCATCACCGTCAGAACCACGTTCGACAGCGTGCGGTTCCGCCGGCACAGATAATAGAGCATCAGTACGATTGGCAGAAAGAAACACAAAAACTCCGTGCTCGAAAATACCATCTTGTCCTCCCGTCAGATTTCTTCTGTATTTTCCACGCGCTTCACGGCCACTCTGCACCGCTTGTCGCAGAACGCGATTCCATAGGTGAAAACGGTCTCCACGCCGTATCGAAGCATCACGGCGGCGTAGTCCCTGTCCTCCGCCTGCTTCATCGCCGCCGCGCAGGCCTCGTCCAGCTTCGCGCGCGTTCGTACTTCCTTGATCTCAATTACAAACCCGAGCTCGCGGTCGCGCCGCTCCACGGTGATGTCGCTGCGCCCGCGCCCGGTTTCCGCGTTACTGGAAACGCACCAGTCGACGCACGTGCTCAGAAGCGCCAGCAGGAAGCCATGATAGAACGACTCGTACGCGTCGTAAAAGCTCACGGTCGTAATCAGCTGCCGGTTCAATAATTTCTCAATCGCTTCCGCGTCGCCCTTTTCAAACGCCTCGTACAGCCCCGCCAGCTTCTCCGTCGCCGCCCGCGCCCGCTCGGTGAACCACGAGAGCACCTGCCGCTTGAAGATTTCCCGCACCTCGCGGTTCGGAATGCGCAGCTCATACCGCCCGCCGGAGGGCTTCCGCGCGACGGTCAGATAGCCGGTCATGTAGAGCAGGCTCCAGATGTTTTCCAGATTTTCGTCAATTTCGCTGTGCGTCAGCTGCTCGTTGATCATCTTGGTGATGGCGTCTCCCTCGATCAGCCGCTCGATTTCCATCTGCGTCGTGCCGTCGCTCGCCTTCGCAATGAGACGGCGCACCATGTCGTTCCCGCTGGTGTTCATCCAGTACGGCTTCGGCTCGGCTTCGGGATCGCTGCGCAGCTCGTTCACGTAATTGATGATGTCCCACGGGCAGTACACGTCCTGATTTCCGAAGCGATAGCCGTCGTACCACTCGCGCGCCTCCGCCTGATGCGCTTCCAGCCCGTAGTCCGCGAGCATCCGCCCGACCTCTTCATCGGTGAAGCCGAAATACTCATTGAACTTCACATTCGAGATGGAAAGCGTTTTCAGATTGTTGAGCCCGGTGAAGATGCTTTCCTTCGAAACGCGCAGACAGCCGGTCAGCACCGCGAAGAACAAACTGTCGTTCGTCTTTAAGGCCGCGCCGAACATTGAGCGAATCAGGTCGATCATCTGCGGATAATAACCGTGAAGAAACGCCTTGTCCAGCGGAACATCATACTCGTCGATCAGCAGAATCGGCTTTTGCCTGTAATGCTTTTCCAGCAGCTGACATAAAAGCTTCAGGCTTTCCGTAATATCCGTTTTTTCCGGATTCTCGGAAACAAGCCGGAGGTACGCGTTTTTCTCTTCCATGCTCAGCTTTCCGCTCTCGCGCAGAACTTCCAGCCGCAGCGCTTCATTTCGAATCAGAATCCTCAGCCGCGCATACGCATCGTCAAACGTCAGCCCGTCCACGCCCTTGAGCGACACGAACACCACGGGGAATTTCCCCAGATAGTTTTCGCACAGTTCCTTCTCTTCGGAAACCCGCAGACCGTCAAAAAGGCTCGCGTCCGCGCCGATCTCGAAAAAATTCGCGAGCATGCTCATGTTGAGCGTTTTTCCAAACCGCCGCGGGCGCGTGAACAGATTGACCTTGCCCCAGTCGGCCAGCAGGTCGACGATCAGCCCGGTCTTATCCACGTAATAAAACTCCTGCTTCCGCATCTCCTTAAAGTTCTCAATGCCGATCGGCAGCTTCTGCGTGCGCATCCGTCCATCCCTCCCGCGCGATTCCTACCTGTCCACTTTTAGTATACCATGTTTTCACGCCCACTTCAACCGAAAAAACCAAGCCGCCGCTAAGGATCGAATTCCGCCCCAAAAGAAACAAAAAAACGAACCCGCAAAAGGTTCGTCTTTCAAAGCCGCAGCCGCGAATCCCCGCGCCGCCGAATCATATCCCGGCTTCTCGAGGGGGGCGCGGGGGGAGCGACGCTCCACCCGCCTTCCCCGCGGAGAGTCCTTCCCGTCGGGAAAGCTCCTTATCCCCGCGCCTTATTCAGCACCTTAAACGCGTCCCGTGCGTCGCGGGAGAAGTCGTCGCAGCCGCCCTCCACGCTCACGCGCCCGTCGTAGCCGATGCCGCGCAGCGTCTCAAACAGCTCGTCGTACTTTTCGCCGTCGCCCTCCTTGGGATACTTGCGTCCCATCACGTTGGCCACGTGCACGTGCTTCAAAAGCGAACCGGCCATCGTCAGCGCGCTGAACGGCTCGGAGCCCATTTCCATGTGATAGGTGTCGCCCAGCACGGCGATATGCGGCATCTGAATCAGCGACGCCATCAGCGTGGCCTCGGACACGAAATTCATGATGTTGCACTCGCCCGCGCGCAGCGGCTCGATTGCGATGGTCAGGTCGTTCTCCTGCGCGTGCCGCTCGGCCATGCGCAGGAAGTTGGAAATCTGCCGCCACGCCTTGGCGGTGTCGAAGCCCTCCGGCACGGCGCGGGAACGGCCGGAGCCGAACACGACGACCCTGCCGCCCAGCCTGCGCGCGCGCGCGAAGGCCTTATCGAGATAGTCGTGAATCGCCTGCGCGTTCACCTCGTCGCCAACGACCTTCAGCGTGCCCGGCAGCATGCCGTTAAAGGCCTCCGCCTTGATGAGCGACGCGTCCACGGCCTGCGCGACCTTCTCAAATTCCTCGTCCGAAAGCTCGGAGACGCGCGCGAGACCCAGCTCGATATAGTCAAAGCCGATGTCGGCCAGTTCGCCGATGTGCTCGATGCCGGTGCAGATACCCAGCTTAATCATGAATCCACAACCTTTCTCAGGAGCGCCGCCGAATGCACGGCGGCGCCCAAGATCGCTTACTTCTTCGTTCCGGCATAGGAGGAGCTGGTGTCGAAGGTGACCTCCTCCACGTTCTTCTTCAGTCTCGAGGTCGCGCGGCGCTTATTCAGCTCTTCGAGGAACAGATCCTCGTCCAGCGGCAGCTCGATGGTCTTGTCCAGCCAGCTGGAAAGATGCATGGCGTTGGAGATGGTCAGGCCGTTCACGCCCTCCGCGCCGTCGGCAATCAGCTCGCCGCGGCCCAGAATCTTGTTGGTGAAGGCGCGCAGAACGCCCACGTGCTGCAGGTTCTCGCCGTCGGTTTCCACCTCGGTCTCGGTGACCTCGGGAGAGCCGAAGCCGCCCTTGTAGGTCTTGTGGAACTCGGGAATGCTCATGCTCAGCTCGCGCTTGATGAGCTTTTTGCCGTCGCAGACCAGCTGGCCCTTGTCCAGATCGATCTCAAAGCGGTTGGTGCCGGGCGCGTCGGAGGTGGTGGTCACGAACACGCCGGTCGCGCCGTTGGGATACTCGACGTACGCGGTCACGTCGTCCTCAACCTCGATGTCGTGCCACTTGCCGTTGTGGCAGAACGCGCGCACCTTATTCGGCATGCCGCAGATCCACTGCCACAGGTCGAGGTTGTGCGGGCACTGGTTCAGCAGAACGCCGCCGCCTTCGCCTTCCCACGTCGCGCGCCACGCGCCGGAATCGTAGTAGCTCTGGGAGCGGAACCAGTTGGTGATGATCCAGTTGGTGCGGCGGATCGCGCCCATTTCACCGCTGGAAACGATTTCCTTCATCTTGCGGTACACGCAGTTGGTGCGCTGGTTGAACATGATGGCGTAGATCTTGTCCTGCGTCTTAGCGAACTCGATCAGCTCGTGCACGTTCTTGGTGTACACGCCGGCGGGCTTCTCGCTCATGGCGTGCAGGCCGTGCTCCAGCGCCTCGCGAACCAGGCGCGGGTGATCATAGTGCGGGGTGGCGACGATCACGGCGTCGATCAGGCCGCTTTCCATCATTTTGGTCGCGTCGTCAAAGGTCGCGACGCCGGGCGCGTTTTCCTTCGCCCATTCCAGACGCTCGGGCTTCAGATCGCAGACCGCGGTCAGAACCATGTCCGGCACCTTGTCCGCGACGATGTTCTTCAGATGGCCGCTGCCCATGTTGCCAACGCCGATGATACCAATCCGTACCTTATCCATCTTCGTCCACTCTCCTGTCTTTTTGCTTTCAAATCCCTGATCCTTCAGAATCTTCTGAATCGCGCTCACCGCCGCGTGGAACGCCTCGCGGCTGCTGGCGTAGGTGTATTCGTGCTTCACTTCTTCGTCCTGCAGGTTCTTCAGGCCGTCGAACACGGTCAGGTGCGGCTCCACGGTCAGCACCATGCCGTCCGCGCGCGCGGAAAGCTGGCGGATGATCTCCGGAACGTTTCCGTCGCCGCAGCCGCTGGGAACGACCGCGCCGTTTGCAAGAAGCGCGTCCTTGATGTGCATGTAATAGATGTGATCCTTGAGAAGCGCAAAGTTTTCAATCGGCTTTTCGCCGCACTGGATGAAGTTCGCGGGGTCGAAGATGCACTTGAGACGGCCGCCGAAGTGCTCGATCAGCTTCAGGCAGCGGGAGGCGATATCGCCGTAAATGCCCTTTTCGTTCTCGTGGCACAGCGTAACGCCGGCCTTCTCGGCCAGCTCGAGCATCTTCTCGATGCGCTCGAACACGACGTCCTGATACTTCTCCGGGTCTTCGTCCTTGGGATAGTAGAAGCTGAACATGCGCATGCGGTCGCAGCCCAGCACCTTGCAAAGCTCCAGCGCGTGCGCAAACTGCTTCAGATGCTCCTCGAAATCGTCCGTCACGGAAATCTTCCCGAACGGGGAGCCCATGGAGGATACGCGAATCCCGGCCGCGTCCAAACGGGCGCGCACGTCCTTCGCTTCGTCGATCGTGAGATCCTTTACGTTCTTTCCGTCCACGCCGCGCAGCTCCACGCACGCAACGCCGTTTTCCTTCATGGCCTCAATCTGGCCGTCCAGCATTTTGTCCGCTTCGTCCGCGAAAGCGGAAAGGATAAATCTGGCCATAGTGACACCCCTCTCACACAGGTTTACATTCTATAGTATACCTTTTTCCCCTCCGTCCGTCAAGCATGCAAACCCTGTCCGCGCGCGGAATTTTATGCGATTTCGCGCATCTCTGCTGCCGTGATAAGGCCATCTCCCGAATCGCAGCAGGGTGTGAACCGGCTGGCGGTTGACGGCGATGGGGGTTTGGGCTATAATATAATGGGGAAGTTGCGCGGTTACGGCGGGGAGGAAGAGGAATGCGAACGAAGGTGGCCATGATCGGCGTGGGCTGCATCAGCGGCATTTATCTGGAAAACATTTTCACGCGCTATCCGGAGATTGAGCTGGTGGGCGTATGCGATCTGATTCGCGCGCGCGCCGAGGCGGCGAAGGAGAAGTATCCGTCGCTGTTAATTTACGAGACGATGGAGGACGCGCTGCGCGATCCGCAGGTAGAGGTTATTTTGAACCTCACCCGTCCGGCGGAGCATTTTGAGGTATCGCGCGCCGCGCTGGCGGCGGGAAAGCATGTGTATTCCGAGAAGCCGCTGGCGGCCACGGCGGAGCTGGGGCGGCAGCTGGTGGCGCTGGCGGAGAAGAAGGGGCTGTATCTGGGCGGCGCGCCGGACACGTTTCTGGGCGCGGGCTTTCAGACGGCGCGCAGGCTGATCGACGCGGGCGCGATCGGCACGGTGGTGGGCGCGTCGGCGCACATGATCGGGCACGGCCCGGAGTCGTGGCATCCCGACCCTGAATTCTTCTATCAATTCGGCGGCGGCCCGATGATGGACATGGGGCCGTATTACATCACGGCGCTGGTCAATCTGATGGGGCGCGTGACGGAGACGGTTTCGATGGCGAAGGCGTCGTTCCCGACGCGCACGATCACGGCGAAGGAGCGCTTCGGCGAGACGATTCAGGTGGACGTGAACACCTATGTGGACGGCCTGATGCGCTTTGAAAGCGGCGCGGCGGCGCGGATGTTCGCCACGTTCGACGCGTGGTATCCGCATGCCCCCGGCATGGAAATCTACGGCAGCGAGGGCACGCTCTTCGCGCCCGACCCCAACACCTTCGGCGGCGCGATTCGCATTTTCCGCAAGGATCGCACGGAGGAGGAGATTCCGCTTTCGTTCGGCTTTTCCACCAACAGCCGCGGGCTGGGGCTGTGGGACATGTGCGACGCGATTCGAAACCATCGCGCGCCGCGCGCCGGATATCTTCAGACGCTGCACGTGCTGGACGTGATGACGGCTCTGGCCGCGGGCGGCGCGCACACGATCACATCGCCCTTCCGCCGGCAGCCGCCGCTTCGGGAGGACGCGGAAAACACGGGGAGGATTGACGTATGACGCTGATTGAACGGTTCCTGAAGTATGTAAACATTCCCTCGGCCTCGAACGCCGGGAGCGATACCATTCCCTCCACGCCGGAGCAGCTGGCGCTGGCGAAGGTGCTGGCGGACGATCTGCTGGCAATCGGCGTGAAGGACGCGCGCGTGGACGAGTTCGGCTATGTGTACGGCTCCATTCCCGCCAACTGCGAGGGCCAGCCGTCCATCGGGCTGATCGCGCATCTGGACGTGGTGGACGACGTGCCCTGCGCGCCGATGAACGCCCGCGTCGTGAAGAATTACGACGGCGGCGCAATCGAGCTGGGGCACGGCTACACGCTCGATCCCGCCGAGTTCGGGCGGCTGAAGGCGCTGGTGGGCAAGGATCTGATCGTCACCGACGGAAGCACCATTCTGGGCGCGGACGACAAGGCCGGCGTGGCGGAAATTATCGAATTGGCGCACAGGCTTCTGACGCACCCTGAGATCAGGCACGGCGACGTGAAAATCGCCTTCACGCCCGACGAGGAAATCGGCGGCGGCGCGGAGAAGCTGGACATTAAGGCCTTCGGCGCGGACTTCGCCTACACCGTGGACGGCGGCGAGCTGGGCGGGCTGGAATACGAAAACTTCAACGCCGCCGGCGCGCGCGTGGACTTCCACGGCGTGAACATTCATCCCGGCAGCGCCAAGGACAGGATGAAGAACGCCGCGCTGATCGCCGTGGAGTTCGCCTCGCTCCTGCCCGCGGCGGAAACGCCCGCGCACACCGAGAATTACGAGGGCTTCTATCACCTGAACCACATCGAGGGCGCGGAGGAGTCGGCTTCCGTTTCCTACATCATCCGCGACCACGACCGCGCGAGGTTCGAGGCGCGCAAGAAGCAGTTCGCCGCGTGCGTCGACTTCATCAACGCCCGCTACGGCGAGGGCACCGCGGCGCTTGCGATGAAGGACAGCTATTACAACATGCGCGAAATCATGGAAAAGCACATGGACGTCGTGAAACGCGCGCTGGACGCCTTCCGCGCCTGCGGCGTGGAGCCGTTCGTCGTGCCCATTCGCGGCGGCACGGACGGCGCGCGCCTGTCGTGGCGCGGTTTGCCCTGCCCCAACCTGTCCACCGGCGGCATGAACGGCCACGGCCGTCATGAGTGCGCCTGCGTGCAGGAAATGGAAGCGATGGTCGACGTGCTCACCGAGATCGTCCGGGCGAAGTAAGCGGCATACAGAAAACAGAAGGCGCTGGGGCGGATTTTTCTCCGCTTCAGCCCTTTTTTGAGGGCGTACCCCTCAGATTTCAACGGAATGTCACAATGTTGGCGCAGATATGGGCCGGGAGCTGTGCTATAATAAAGGAAAGCTCATCGATCAGGAGGTTCCTTATGGGAAGATTTCAGGCTGCGCTGTATCGCTTTTTCTCCGGCCGCCGCGGGCCGGATCAGCTGGGCACGGCGGTCATCATTGCCGCGCTCGTTCTGAGCGTGCTCGCGTCCATTCTGGGATGGAGTCTGCTCAGTCTGCTCTCGCTCGTGATATGGGCGTGGGCGCTGTACCGCATGCTGTCGCGCAACATTCCCGCGCGCGAAAAGGAAAACGCGTGGTTTCTGAAGTGGTATTCCCCGCTCGTCGCGCAGGCGCGGCAGGCGCACACCCGCTTTAAGAACCGCAAGGTGTATCTGTACTACCGCTGCCCGCAGTGCAGGGCGTGGCTGCGCCTGCCCCGCAACATCGGCGAAAAGACGGTCACCTGCGGAAAGTGCGGCGCGACGTTTAAGAAGAAGGCGTAGGATTTTTCCATGTTCGGCTATGTCATGATCAACCCCGACACGCTGACCGACGCGGAGAAGCGGCGCTTCCGCGAGGTCTACTGCGGCGTGTGCGCGTCGCTTCGGGAGCGCGGCGGCCGCCGGGGGCAGATTACGCTCAGCTACGACGCGGCGTTTCTGGCGCTGGTGCTCAACGCGCTGTATGAGCCGGAGGAGCAGAAGGGCAGCACGCTGTGCGCCACGCATCCCACCCGCCGGCAGCATTTCTCCAAAAGCCCCATGACGCTGTACGCCGCGGACGTGAACCTGCTTCTGTTCTACGAGCGCATGCTCGACAACTGGAAGGATGACCGCAGTCACGTATCGCTGGCGCTGTCCCGCTTTTATCGCAGGCGCTATCAGGAGGCCGCGGCGCGGCATCCCGCGCAGGCACAGGCGATTCGAAAGGAGCTCCAGGCGCTGTCCGAGGTGGAAAAGGCGCGCCTGACCGATCTGGACGCCGCCGCGGGCTGCTTCGGCCGGCTGCTGGGCGCGGCGTTCGCGCCGTATGACGACGAATGGAAGCCGGGGCTCACGCGCATGGGCGGCGCGCTGGGACGGTTCATCTATCTGATCGACGCGTGGGACGACGCGGCGAAGGACGAGCGTCACGGCAGCTACAACCCGCTTCTCCCGCTTCGGCGCGAGCCGGACTATGAGGAGCGCGTGTATCAGATTCTCACGATGGAAATCGCCGAATGCGCGATGGAGTTTGAAAAGCTGCCCATCGTGCAGGACGCGGGCATCATTCGCAACGTGCTCTATTCCGGCGTGTGGACGGTGTACAGCCGCAGGCGCGAGGCCGCGGAAAAGAAGAGAAAGGCCGCGTCGGACGGCAGCTCGCCCACCGACGCGCAATAGACAGGAAAGGACAACCGCATGGTGCAGGATCCCTATCAGGTGCTCGGCGTTCCTTCCACCGCCTCGGCCGATGAGGTCAAGGCGGCGTATCGTCGTCTCGCCAAGAAATATCACCCGGACGTGAATCATGGATCCCCCGAGGCCGAGCAGAAGATGAAGGAAATCAACGAGGCCTACGACATGATCGTCAACCATAAATATAATCCCGGCGGCGCGGGACAGGGCGGCTATGGCCAGAGCGGCTACGGCCAGTCCTACGGCGGCCAGCGCTACGAGCGCCCCTATGCCGACCCGTTCGAGGGCTTCGGCGGCTTCTGGGGCTTCGGCGGCGCGGACAGCGGCGAGAGGCGCACCTACGGCGCGGAGGCGAACGAGTCCGCCGACATGCGCGCCGTGCGCAACTATCTGAACGGCGGCTACTACCGCGAGGCGCTCGACCTGCTCGCCCGCTGCACCGTGCGCGGGCCGCGCTGGTGCTATTATTGCGCCGTGGCGAACGAGGGCGTGGGCAGCCGCATCAACGCGCTGAACTACGCGCAGCAGGCCGTGCGCATGGACCCGAACAACGCCGAATACCGCGAGCTTTTGAACCGGCTGCAATACGCCGGCGGCGCGTATCAGAACTATGGCCGCAACTTCAGCATGCCGCGCGGCAATCTCTACAGCGTGTGCATGGGGCTGTGCCTGCTGAACCTGTTCTGCGGCACCTGTACCGGCGGAAGGTTCTTCTGCTGCTAAGGCGCCACCGCACAATTCGGCGGCGCGTCGGGCGATGTCTTTTCCGCCATTTGCGGCACGAAAAAGGGAGATTCTGTGGATGTTTATCTGGATTCTGATGCTCTGCGTGATCTTCGCGATCTGCGCGGGCGCGGCCTTATATCTGATGGCGCGCGTCCGGCGGCTGAGCTGTCTGAAAAATAAAAAGAAAACATGGGCGCGGCTGATCAGCGCGGCGGTGGTGCTGCTTCCGGCGGTCGCGCTCAGCTTCCTGTGGTCGCCGCTGAACATGGTGGTGTGCGTGTTGCATCTGGCGCTGTTCCTGCTGCTGGCGGACGGAATTTCCGCGCTGGCGCGCAGGCTTCGCCGCAGGGACTTCCGGCGCGACTGGGCGGGGCTGGCGGCGCTGCTTTTGTGCGCAGCGTGGCTGACCTCCGGCTGGGTGAACGCCAACCACGTGTGGCGCACACAGTATACCATCGAGACGGACAAGCCCGTCGGAAGCCTGCGCGTCGCGCTGCTTTCCGATTCGCACATGGGCACGACCTTCCACGCGGACGGCTTCGCCGGGCGCCTCGCGGACGTTCAGGCGCAGGAGCCGGACGTGGCGGTGTTCGTCGGCGACTTCACAGACGAAAGCACGACCCGCGAGGACATGGTCGCCGCCGCCAAGGCGCTGGGAGCGCTGAAAACGCCCTGCGGCGTGTACTTCGTGTTCGGCAACCACGACAAGAACAACTACGAGGGCGAAGGCCGCGCCTACACCGGCGAAGAGCTGGCTGCGGAGCTCACGAAAAACGGCGTAGTCGTGCTGGAGGACGAAATCGTGCCCATCAGAGGCGGCTTCTGCCTGATCGGCAGGCAGGACGCGTCGGAGGAAACGGAAAACCGGGGCGGCCGCGCGTCGATGGCTGAGCTCACGCGGAATCTGGACGAAAGCTGGTTCTCCATCGTGCTGGATCATCAGCCGCGCGACTACGCGAATCAGGCCGCGTCCGGCGTGGATCTGGTGCTGTCCGGCCATACCCACGGCGGGCAGATGATACCGCTCGTGCAGCTCATCCGCTGGTTCCACCTCGGCGATGATAACGTCTACGGCCTTCAGCGCCGCGGAAACACCGACTTCATCGTCTCCTCCGGCATCTCCGACTGGGAACTGCTGTTCAAAACCGGCTGCCGGTCGGAATACGTGATCATCGATATTCAGGGGAAGAACTGAAGCCGCTTCCCACAAAAGCAGACGCTTTCGAACGCCATGGACGGCTCCATGACACCCGGAAGCGTCTGTTTTATGTCTCCGCGATGGAAAGAACCTTCATTCGACCGGCGCGGGCGGGAAGGTCAGTTCCTTTCCGTGCGTGTGCAGCCATTTCTTCCACGCTTCGTATTCGGGCATGCGGGCGCGAACCTCCGCCCAGAAGCGCGGGGAATGGTTGAAGTCCTTCAGGTGGCACAGCTCATGGATGACCACGTAGGTCAGCGCTTCGGGCGGGGCGAGGATGAGCTTCCAGTTGAAGTTCAGGTTGCCGCGGCTGGAGCAGCTGCCCCAGCGGGTGCGCTGCTCGCGGATGGCGACGCGGCCATAGGGTCTGCCCACGGTCGGCGCCCAGCGCTCCAGCTCCTCGCGGATGCGTTCGAGCGCCCTGCGGATGAGGAAGCGGCGAAGCTGTTCTAATTGTTCCGCTTCGCTGTCAAATGTGGTCGTCATGCGGATGACGCCGTTTTTCAGCGCCGCCCGATTGGCCGCGCCGCGCACGATTTCCACGGGCACGCGCCGCCCCTCCAGCAGAATGCCCTTGGCAGGATCGAACGCCGCGCGCGCCGGGGTCTCACCCTCGATGCGCCGGTGCATCTCGTCAATCCATTCAATCCGCGCCCGAACCAGCCGGTCGGCTTCCCGCAGCGGCAATCCCGCAGGCGCGTACAGCCGAATCCTTCCCTCCGGCAGCGCCTGCAGAAGCAGATTCGTGCGTGCAGAGGACGAAATAAGCGTATATTCCACGACTCGACCGCCGATTTTCACGGTTCGTTTCATCCGGCGCACGCTCCCTTCGTCCCGCTGACGGCTCCCGCGCATTCGCGCGTTCGCCGTTCGGGTGTCGCGGGCACATACGGCAGATACGCGACTTCCGGCAGCGATTGCGTGGGCGGACGTGTCCGCGCGGAGAATGAGGATAACGGGCTGACGGCTTCCGCGCGTTGCGCGTTTGCCGGTCGGTTGCCGCGGGCACATATGGCAGACGCGTGACTCCCGGCAATGCTCGTTGGAACGGGCTTGTCTACGCGGAAAGTGAGAACAACATGCCGACGGCGCGCGCATTCGCGCGTTCGCCGTTCGGGTGTCGCGGGCGCATACGGCAGATACGCGACTTCCGGCAGCGATTGCGTGGGTGGGCTTGTCCGCGCGGAGAACGGGAAAGACGCGCCGACGGCTCTCGCGCGTTCGCGCGTTTGTCGGTCGAGTACCGCGGGTGCGCGGGAATGTTGTTCGCGAATGGAGCGGTCGCCATCCCGCAGCGGCCGTTTCGCGGGCGCGCGAAGCCCCCGCGCGTGCTGCGGCGCAGGATGCGAGGGGGCGCGGAATGGGACGGAATTTGCGTGGCGGAAGCCGATTTTCACGATGCGTTTCATCAGCGGCGGGATTCCTCCATCACGTCGGTGACGAGGGCGGCGGTCAGGTCGCGGCTGTTCAGAATCTTCCACATGCCTCGGATGACGCATTCCTCGGGGGCTTCGGCGGTGGTTGCGTCGACGCCCAGCGCCTCGCGGATGCGCATATCCAGCCCGAACAGGTGCGCGCCGCCGCCGGCGAGGATCATGCCGTGCTCGGTCAGGTCGGCTGCCAGCGCCGCGGGGGCGAAGGCGGTCACGCGCGCGAGCAGGTCGAGGAGCGCGTTCACGACCTCGTTTACGCAGCCCTGCACGAGCTCGGCGGGGATTTCCCGGTTGCGGGGCAGCGAGGACGCGAAGTCGAACACCGGCTTCACGCTCACCGTGTCGCCGCTCATGCTTTTGACCGCGCCCAGCTCGTGCCTGAGCGCGCGCGCGGTATGCGGGCCGACGGCGCAGCCCAGCTTTTCGCGCAGCGCGGCCATCAGGCGTTCGTCGGCGCGCGCCATCCCGAACGGCAGCGTTTCCGAGCGCGCGACGCGTCCGCCCGCGATCAGCGAGGCGGTCATGTGCCCGTCGCCCACGTCCACGATCATCGTGCAGCGGGGCTGCATCACGTCCGCGCCCGCGCCGATGGCGCAGGCAAGGTCGCTGCGAACCAGACCCACGCCGGGCACGCCCTCTTCGATGACGCGCTTTTTCAGCGCGTCGCGCACGTCCGGCCGCGCCGCGGGCGAGAGCGCCAGCAGCACGCCGGTTTTGCGAACGGTCTTTCTGTCCGTTTCGCCGTACAGCCGTTTGATCCATCGAGCCAGAAGGTCGATATCCGCGGGCACGCCGTCCTTCACGGCGCGGAGGATGCGCACATCCTCCGGCTCGCGTCCGTAAATGCCCAGCGCCTTATCGCCCCACGCGATGGGCGCGTTCTGCCCGCCGCGCGCGGCGACAAGGGACGACTCCCGAAACGCGTCCGGCCGACCTGCGGCCGCGCCGCGCATCGTGCTGCCGCCCGCGTCAATGGCGTATACCCACTGCATCTGTCTGTTCTTCCTCCGTCCGCAGCCGATGATATTTCTCCCGCGTGGCCATGCCGCCGCGCAGGTGCCTTTCGGCGCGGTTTTTGTCCAGCACCTCGCCCACGTCGCGGGCAAGGCCGGGATGAATGAGCTTGAGTTTTTCGCGCATGTCCTTGTGAATCGTCGTCTTGCTCACGCCCATCACCCGCGCGCATTCGCGCACGGTCGCTCCGGTGGCCAGTATGTACCTGGCCGCGGTTTCCACCCGTTCAATGATGTCCTCTCGCACAGAAACACCGCCTCCGGCACAGCCCGTTTTTCAAGGCTATGCCGGAGGGGCGGAGGGTTATGCGATGGCGACGGAATGGATCTCCGCGCGCACGGCGCCGGGGGCGGCGTTCATGCGCTTGAAGTGCTCGATCACGCTGTCCGCGAGACCGGCCTTCACAAGGCTCACGCCGAAGATGCTTTCGTCCTCAAGGATGGGCGTAAGCGCCTTCTCGGCGTTCTCGTTATGGCCGAAGGACACGCCCGCGAGGCGGCTCTTCATCTCGTCCAGACGCGGGTCGGGCGAAATGGCCATTTCGCTGCCGTTGTCGTCCACGCCCATCAGGTAGCGCAGCCAGCCGGCCTCGACTAGCGCGATGCCCTTCAGGTTGGAAACGTCCATGCCCTTTTCCAGATACGCCTTGATCGTCTCGCCGAAGCGGATGGACAGCTTCTGGGAAGTGTCGGTGGCGATGCGCTGGGGCGTGTCGGGCAGGAAGCAGTTGGGCAGGCGCACGGTGAGCACCTCGCTTAAGAACGTCCTGGGGGACATGATGCCCGGGTCGGTCACGACCGGCATGCCCTCGACGTAGCCGATGCGGTTGACCAGCGCCTTCAGATCCTCGTCGTTCATCTCCTGCCAGATGGTTTCAAAGTTCAGCAGGCAGCCGAACACGGCCAGGCAGGTGTGCAGCGGGTTCAGGCAGGTGGTGACCTTCATGCGCTCCACGCGCTCGACGGTCTCGCGGGTGGCGTAGTACACGCCCGCCTTGTCCAGCGGCAGCCTGCCGTTCAGGAACCTGTCCTCGATGACGAGGTATTCCTTCTCCTCGGCGTTTACGAAGGCGGAGGTGAACGTGTTCCTGGAGGTGCCGATCAGGCCGCCGTCCTCGAAGCCGTCATCCGCGAGCACCTTCATTACGTTCGCGTCCGGACGGGGGGTGATCTTGTCGATCATCGTCCAGGGGAAGGTGACCCTGGTGTTCAGATAGTCGATGAAGCCCGCGTCCACATGGCCGTTCTTATGCCACGTGTCCGCCACCATCTTGACGACGGTTTCCAGCTTCTCGCCGTTGTGGGAGCAGTTGTCCATGCTCACCAGCGCGATGGGCTGCGCGTTCTTCAGGTAGCGCTTGTAGACCAGCTTGGTCAGGTAGCCCATCAGGCCCGTCGCGTCCTCCGGCTTGCCGTCCGCGTCGCGCCTGGCGAAGGCGGGGGTGTAGCCCTTTTCGGTGATGGTGAAGGAGGCCATCTTCAGGGACGGATTTTCAAAGATTTCAATCGCGCGCGCGTCGTCGTTGATGGTGAGGGACTCGACCACGGAGGCGAGCACTTCCTTTTTGACGCTGCCGGTGGATACGAGCGTCACGTTCACGCACAGGTTGTCGAACGGACGATAGGCCTTCTCCACGATTTCGGGATCGAAGCCTTCGAACACGACGATGCCGGTGTTCATTTCGCCCGCGTTCAGCAGACGCTGCGCCACGCCGCCGAGGAACGCGCGGAAAATGTTGCCCGCGCCAAAGTGAATCCACTCGGGGTTTTCGTGCGTAGCCCTGGTTACCTTTTCGATGTCGAACTCGGGCAGCTTATAGCCCTTTTCGAGCCACACGGCCTTATTTTCCAGGGACTTGAGATTGAGTTTCATGATGAACCGCTTCCTCCCCTATAATAATGCATACTAATCATACCACTTTCCGGGGACGGACGCAATCTTTCGGGGCGAGTTTTTACACATTTCCCGCCGGCAGGATTTCGCGCGGGCGGCGGCGAAATATATTCCTGCAGGATTACCGACGGGGACACGGAGGCGGTTGTATGCGATGGACGAAGGATCAGGCGAGCGCGATTGAGGCGCGCGGAACCAATCTGCTGGTGGCGGCGGCGGCGGGCTCGGGAAAGACGAGCGTGCTGGTGGAGCGCGTGAGCCGGCTGGTGGAGGAGGGCGCGAACGTGGACGAGATGCTGATCGTCACCTTCACCCGCGCCGCCAGCGCCGACATGCGCGAGAAGCTGCGCAGGCGGTTCTCCGAGCGCGCCGCGCAGGGAGACGCGCGCGCCCGCGAGCAGGCGGAGCGGCTGGAAAGCGCGTCGATCTCCACGCTGCATTCGTTCTGCACATCGGTGCTCAGGCAGAATTTCGAGGCGGCGGGCGTAGACCCGCAGTTCCGCGTGCTGGACGACGCGGAGGACAGGCAGTGGACGGATCGCGCCATGGACGAGGCGCTGGAGGATGCGTATAAGGCGGGCGGCGCGGACATGGACGCGCTGGACTACGCCCGCGGCCCCGCGAAGGTGCGCGCGCTGGCGCTGGAAATGTATCGCTTTCTGCGCGAGCGGCCGGACGCGGAGGGCTGGATGGACGAAGCGTTCGAGCGCATGGAGAGCGACGGCGAAGCGTGGCTGAGCGTGCTGGAGCGCGCCGCCCACGCGCGCATCCGCGAGGCGCTGGCGTGCAATCGCTGCGGCAGGGAGCGCGCGTCGCTTCCGGAGGGGCCGGCCAACTACATGGAAGCCATGGAGAAGGACGAGGAAGCGATCGAAGCCATGCTGTCCCTGTCCTATCGCGACCTGAGATGGGCGCTGGACGGCTTCAAGCAGGCGCGCCCGAAAACCGGCGGCAGGCGCGGCGAAGCGCCGTCGCCGGACGAGACCGCGCTGCGGGACGAGGTAGTGACCGTGCGCAAGCGCGTGAAGACCCAGCTGGACGCGGCGCGAAAGGCCGTGGCGCTCGATCCCGACCAGTCGCTGGCCGACATTCGCGCCGGGATTCCCGCGATGCGCAGGCTGTACGCGCTGGCGCTCGACCTCGACCGCCGTCTGCGAGAGAAAAAGCTCGCCCGCGCGGCGCTGACGTTTTCCGATCTGGAGCGATATACGCTCGCGGCGCTGTCCGACGACCGCGTGGCCGAGAGCGTGCGCGCGAAGTTCGCCTATGTGTTCGTGGACGAATATCAGGATACGTCGGACGTGCAGGAGGCCATCCTGAACCGCATCGTGCGGAGCGACAACCGGTTCATGGTGGGCGACGTGAAGCAGTCGATCTACCGCTTCCGCGCCGCGGAGCCGAGCCTGTTCCTCGAAAAATACGCGCGCTACCGCGCGGGCGACGGCGGGCGGCTGATCGTGCTCAGGCAGAACTTCCGCTCGCGCGGGTGCGTGATCGACTTTGTGAACCACGTGTTCGCGCGCGTCATGACCGGCGGGGACAGCGAAATTCTGTATGACGACGACGCGAAGCTGTATCAGGGCGCGTCGTTTGAGGGCGAGGACGACGCGACGGAGCTTCTGATCGTGAACAAGGGCGCGCGCGACGAGGACGCCGCGGACGCGGAGGACGACGAGGACGAATTAAACGACGCGGAGCGCGAGGGCCTTGTGATCGCGCGGCGCATTCATGAGCTGAAAGCGGAAAACCCGCGCCTGCGCTATCGCGACATCTGCGTGCTTACGCGCGTGCGCGTCGGCGCGCTGAACCATCTCGCGTCCGTGCTGGCTGCGGACGGCATTCCCGCCTACGCCGACGCGTCCGAAAGCTATTTCGACGCGCTGGAGGTGATGGAGGTCATGTCCGCGCTGAAGCTGATCGCCAACCGGCGGCGCGACGTAGACCTGATTTCCGTGCTGCGCTCGCCGATCGTGGGGCTGACCACGACGAATCTGGCGGAGATCCGCGCCGCGTGCCCGACGGGCAGCTTCTGCGACGCGGTGGTTTCCGCGCGGGAGAGTCAGCCGCGGGCGGACGAGTTTCTGCGCCGTCTGGACGACTGGCGCGTGCTTTCCAGAGCCATGAGCCTGCCCGCGCTGATTCGGCGCATCCTGTCCGACACCGGCTTCTACGCCTACGTGGGCGCGCTGCCCGGCGGCTCGCAGAGACAGGCGAATTTGGACGTGCTGTGCGCCCGCGCGGCGGCGTATGAGCAGTCTGTGGGCGGGTCGCTGGCGGAATTCATCGAATACGCGCAGGATATGCGCGCCCGTGGTGACGGCGACGCGGCGCACGTGCTGGGCGAAAACGACGACGTGGTGCGCCTGATGACGGCGCACAAGAGCAAGGGTCTGGAATTTCCGGTAGTGTTCTGCTCCCTTCTGGGGCGGCGGCTGCATTCGACCCGCGCGAGCGACAACCTGCTCTCCCACCGCGACCTCGGCCCGGCGCTCAAATACATGGACGAAGCGCGGGCGACCTGCCGCGACACCATCGCCCGGCAGGCCATCACGGCGCAGGAGACGTTTGAGTCCCGCGCCGAGGAACTGCGCATCCTGTACGTGATGCTCACCCGCGCCAAGTCGCGCCTGATCCTGACCGGCACGGTGGCCAGCCTGAGCGCGAAATGCACCCAGTGGCGCATCGCCGCGCGGGAAAGCAGCATATACAAGAGCTTCCTGGATATCGTGGCCGCCGCGGCCTACGGCTGCCCCGGCGCGCAGGCGCTGGGCGGCGGCGAGTCCGGGAAGGAGCCGCGCGTGAACGTGCGCGTGTTCGCGCCGGGCGCGGGTGCGGGCAATGGCGAAAACGGCGAGAACGCGGTTTCTCCGCTGGACGCGCTGGAGGAAGCGTTGGACGCGAAATACGCGAACCCGCACGTGCTGGACGCGCTGCTCTGGCGCTATCCGCACGCGAACGATGCGCACGCGCCGGTCAAACTGACGGCCTCCGGTCTGGCGCGCGAGGTGGTGGGCGCGGAGGCCATGCCGGACGTCGTGGAGCGCCCGGCCTTCCTGCAGGAGCGGAGCCTGACCGCTACGGAGCGCGGCACCGCCGTGCACGCGGCGCTTCGGGCGCTGGACTACGCGCCGTTCCGTGCGCTTCCGGCGGGCGAATACCTGAACGAAGCGAAGCGGCAGCTGGACGGCATGCGCACAAGCGGACGGCTCTCCGGCGCGGAGGCCGACGCGGTGCGCCCGGCGGTTTTGGCCGCGTTCCTCGCGTCTCCGCTCGGTCAGCGCCTGCTGGCCGCCGAGGTGGTGGAGCGCGAATGGCGATTCAATCTGCGCATGCCCGCGCGCGAAGCCGTGCCGGACGCGCCCGAGACCAGCGAGATCATCGTGCAGGGCTCGGTCGACCTGTGCTTCCTTGAGAACGGGAAGTGGGTGCTGGTCGACTATAAAACCGACCGTGCCGACGACGAGCAGGCGCTGCTTGAGCGGTATCGGCCGCAGCTGGCGCTGTACGCGAAGGCGCTTGAGCGCATTACCGGGCGGGAGGTCGCGGAGAGCGACGTGTGCCTTGTGACGGCAGGGAAGACACTCCGGGTGTAAGTGGGGTACGAGGGGCGGGGGAGCGTCGCTCCCCCTGCGCCCCCTCAAGAGGCAGAGGACTTCTTTTCTGCGTTTGCGGCTTGGGGTGGACGAGCTTTCGTTTTCTGTCGGGCTGCGGAGGGCGGGGGAGCGTCGCTCCCCCTGCACCCCCTCAAGGGACAGAGGACTTCTTTTCTGCGTTTGCGGCTCGGGGTGGAAGGACTTTCGTTTTCTGTCGGGCTGCGGAAAAGATTCCTTCCAGCCGGCGTTTCGGGCAAATCAGACGGGCGGGGTGGTGACGATCTCATGACAAGGCGCGCTGCGCTTCCTTTGGTGGCGCTTCTTCTTTGCGCGCTCCTTTCCGGCTGCGGGCGCGTGGAAAAATACGAGCAGGCGCGTTACGACCTGTTTGATACCGTGTGCCGTGTCAGCGCGTACGCGGAGAGCGAGGACGCGTTTGGGCGGCGCACGGAGCCCATGTGGCGGCGGCTGGAGGAAATCGACCGCGCGCTCGATCCGTATCATGGGTACGAGGGGCTTCACAACCTGTACTATGTGAACCTGCATGCCGCCGAAGCGCCCGTGAGAGCGGAGGACGTGCTGTTCGACATGCTCCTGTGGTATCGCGACAACCGTCTGGATGCGGGCGAAACGGTCAACATCGCCATGGGCGCGGTGCTGAATTTGTGGCACGACGCGCGGGAGGCCGGCGGGCCGCCGCCCTCGGAGGAAGCGCTGCGCGCCGCGGCGTTGCATACGGATTTTGGTGATGTGATTCTGGACGAGGCGGCGCGCACGGTGTTCTTCGCCGACCCGCTTCTGAAGCTCGATCCCGGCGCGGTCGGCAAGGGCTACGCCGCGCGGGAAGCGCTGAAGGCGCTGGGCGAGGGTGCGGTGCTGGTGAATCTGGGCGGCATCGTGGCCTGCGCGGGCGCGCCGGACGGGCGCGACTTCTGGCGCGTGGCGGTGCAGAGCCCGTTTTCCGCGTCGGATTCGCTGGGAATTTTGCGCGTGAAGGACGAAAGCGTCGTGACCAGCGCGGTGTATCAGCGCTTTTTCGAGTGGGACGGCTTGCGCTACCACCACCTGATCGATCCGGAAACCCTCATGCCCGGGAATTTCTATTCCTCCGTCACCGTCGTCTGCAAAGACCCCGCAGCGGCCGACCTACTCTCCACCCGCCTGTTTCTTTTGCCCATCGAGGAATCGCGCGCCGCCGCGGAAAGCGCGGGCGCGGACGCGCTCTGGGTGCTCCCGAACGGCGAAACCCTGATGACCGACGGCTTCCGGCGCAGGCTGGAGGAATGAACTATTTGTGTCGTCCTAAGATTAGCAGTAAAATAGCAGAAGATTGGCAGATGCGGGAAGGAAGCGGGCGCGGCGGCGTTCGCTTCCTTTTTATTTGTTATGCAGAGAATATTCGTAATTATGCATCGAAATGCGAAATTAACAGAATAAATATGCACGAAATCCCTTGACAAGCGCATAAACTTGCATTATAATACGTCCATCAACCAAAGGGAGGACGCAAACATGTTGAACTCGAAAATGAAAAAGCTGGTAACCTCGATGATCGCTCTGATTCTGTGCCTGTCCTCCGTCAGCGCCATGGCGTGCACGGCGATTTACGTCGGCTCCGACCTGACTGCGGACGGAACAACGATGTTCGCCCGTTCCGAGGATATTTCCAACAGCTACAACAAGCTCTTTTACGTGAGCCCCGCCGGAAAGCACACGGCCGGCGAGGAATACGCCGGCTGCTACGGCTTCACCTACACCTTCAAAAAGGACAGCTACAGCTACACCGCCTTCAGCGACGACAACGGCGCGGCGGTCAATAACGAGTGTCCGGACTGCAGCGGAACCCACGCCCACACGCCCTATCAGGCGGGCGGCACCAACGAGATGGGCGTGACCGTGAGCGCCACCGAGACCATCGGCTGTTCCGATGTCATCTACGAGGCCGATCCCTATCTGGACACCGGCATCGAGGAAGCCGAAATCCCCACCGTGCTGCTCAGCGAAGCGTCCACGGCGAAGGAAGCGGTCGACTTGCTTCTGAGCATCTACGACACGGCGGGCTGCGCGGGCGGCTCCGGCGTCTTCATCGCCGACGACAAGGAAACCTGGTATATTGAAAACGCCTCCGGCACCCAGTATGTGGCGCTGAAGCTGTCGTCCTCGATGGCCTTCGCCCAGCCGAACATGTCCATCATCGGCCTGATCGATCTGGACGACACGGAAAACGTCATCGCCTCCAAGGACGTCATCGCCGTGGCGGAAAAGGCCGGCTCCTACGTGGGCGACAAGGAAGCCAACACCATCGACTATGTGGCCTCCTACAACGCCGACCAGAGCACCGGAAGCCGCATGGTGAACGCGCTCAAGTTCTTTAACGCCGAAACGGCCAAGGACGAGCCCGCCGTATCCGACTACACGATCTCCAACGTGAACGCCGAGGGCGACATCATGCCGATGCACACCTCCATCGTGCTCGATCACGCCTACACCGTGGACGACTTCGTGAAGTACTATCACATCGCCGGAATCGGCTCCACCCGCAACCTCGAAGCCCACATCTTCGCGATTTCCGCGCAGGACAGCCTGACCGACACCGTGGAATGGGTCGCCATGGACGACGCGGCGCTGAGTGTGTTCGTTCCTTACTATCCCATGCTGACCACGGACACCTACGAGGGCTACAAGCTGAGCACGCTGCCGGCCGAATTCGCCGCCGGAAAGCCCGAAACCGCCGATGTGGCCTATCCCACCACCAAGTACCAGAAGAACGAAAACGGCGAGCGCGTGCCGGTCGAAGGCTATTGCGCGCTCCCCGCGGACTGGGCCGACTCTGTATACTGGACGATGGACGCGCTGTCCAACCTCTATGAGGCCGGAAGTCTGACCGACGAGCAGAAGATCGCCATCACCGACAAGCTCGCCGCCCTTCAGACGGAGTGTTACGAAACCTTCGCCCAGATGAACCCCGAAACCCTCACCGCCGAGACCGCCACCGCCGCCAGCATGGAGCTCGCATCCAAGGTTCACGCCGCCTGCGTGGAGCTGGTCAACGCTGTGAAGTAAAAGATAATCCCCACATTCAGACAGACCGCCGCGCCCGGAAGAAAGCACCGGGCGCGGCGGTCTGTTTGCCTGTTATAAATGCCGTCGATTTCGCCGTACATTCGGCGAAATCCGAGTTTTCCTAAGGCTCCTTGAGGGGGTCAGGGGGAGCGACGCTCCCCCGCCCCGTCGTCAGGCCGGGTTCTCGTGAATCATGATATGCTTGATGTTGGGATACTGCTTTTCCACGGCGTTATGCACGCGCTCGGCGATGGCGTGCGCGTCGCGCAGGCGCAGCTCTCCGTCTACGCCGATCTCCGCGTCGATGTAAATCCTGTTGCCGAACTTGCGCGTGCGCAGCTTGTCGAGCGTCTTCACGCCCTCCTGCGCCTTTATGAAGCTTCCGAGGTCGGCTTCATATTGCTCGTCGCACGCGGTGTCCAGCATCTTCTCCACGGCGTCCTTCAGAATGTCATAGGCGACCTTCAGAATGCACAGGCAGATGGCCACGCAGGCGATGGGCTCCAGCACCGGCGCGCCCAGCATCGCGCCGCCGATGCCGATCAGCGAGCCGACCGACGAGAGCGCGTCGGAGCGGTGGTGCCACGCGTCGGCCATAAAGGCGGAGGAATTGAGCTTCTTCGCGAAATAGCGCGTATACCAGAACATGGCCTCCTTCACCACGATGGACACGACGGCGGCGATCAGCGCGATGCGCGAGGGCACGGCCAGCTGGTCGTAGTGCCCGGCGAGAATCGTCCGCACGCCGCTTATGCCGATGCCTACGCCCGTGGCTAGCAGGATGCAGCCCAGAAGCAGCGAAGCCACGCATTCCATGCGGTCGTGCCCGTACGGATGCTGTTCGTCCGCCGCCTTCAGGGACAGCCGTACGCCGATAAACGCAATCAGCGTAGCGAACACGTCCGACAGCGAATGCACCGCGTCGGACACCATGGCGGGCGAATGTCCCGCGATACCGGCGTACATCTTGAACGCCACAAGCGCCACGTTTCCCGCAATGCCCACGGTGGAAATCTGGCGAATGATCTTCTTTTCATCCATAAAAAAAATCCCTCCCGAAACAGACTATGACGAACGTCCTCTCCGGCCCCCCCTGCCCGCGAAGAAAAAACGCGTCTGCGCGGAACCAGTCAATCTGTCCCGCAGAGACGCGAAGTCCGTCCTGCTGTTACGCTCGGTAACCCGGCCGATCGATTTCCAAAGAAACCGCGGCCTGCTCAGTTTGTACTGTGTATGTGTGCGAACGCGTTCCCGTCCGCACGCCGCTTCCCGTTTTCACGGAAATCCTGCGCAGCGCAAAGAGTTAGCGTAGTATAACATTTGCTCCCGGTTTTGTCAATGCCCCGAGGGAAATTTTTTAAAAACAAAGGCTCCGAGAGAAACGTGCGAATCTCCTCTCTGCCTTTGAGGGGGTGCAGGGGGAGCGACGCTCCCACGCCCTCGTACCCCACAAACGAGAAAGGAAAACGGCCGGAATCCACGCGGACTCCGACCGGGGGGGTTCAAAAATCGTCAGTTGCCCTGCTCGCGGTCGTAGGCCTCCCACAGCGGGCGGTAGGTTTCCACGTTGCGCGCGTGCTCCTCGTAGGTCTGGGCGAAGGTGAGCTTGCCGGTGCCGGGCTCCGCGGCGCAGAAGAACAGGTAGTTCTGCGCAAGGAAGGTTTCGTCCGGGTGGAGCGCGGCGGTCAGCGCGTTCTTCGAGGGGTTGCAGATCGGGCCCACCGGCAGGCCGGAGATGCGGTAGGTGTTGTAGGCGGTATTCACGGAGGTATCCTTTTCCGTGAGCGCCAGCCGCTTCACGCCGGTCAGGTAGGTGGCGGTCGGGTCGCTTTCCAGCTTCATGCCGGCGGCGAGACGGTTATAGAAGACGGCGCTTACCTTCTTCATATCGTCGAGGGTGGTCGCTTCCTTTTCGATGATGGACGCGAGGATGAAAATCTCGTCGTCGGTCAGGGTCACGCTGTCGGTGCCGTTTTTCCCGGCCTCGGTGATCATGTTGCCGTTTTCGTCGTAGGTCGCGTCGTTGTCGAACAGGGTCTGGTATACGCGGTCGGTCTGCGTGAGCAGCGTGCGGATGATGGAATCCGCGTCGGCGGACAGGTACACGCGGTAGGTATCCGGCGCGAGGTAGCCCTCCAGCGGATAGGTGCGCCTGGTCAGGTCGGCCTTTTCGCCCGCGTTGATCAGCGCGATGGAGTAGGCCTGATAGTTCTGGTAATTCTTGCAGGCGGTCAGGAAGTCGTCGCGGCTGTCGATCGCGCCCACGGTGACCAGATAGTCGGCGATGTCCTCGCACGTCCAGCCGGGAATGATGCGGATCGTGCGCTCGCTCACGCCCTTTCCGGACGAAAGCTGGGTCACCACGTCGAACAGGTTCATGTCGCGCGAAAGATAATACACGCCGGACTGCAGCTCGTTGGTCAGCCCGTAGAACTGAACGTAGTATTTGAACAGCCGCGCCGAACGGATGTAGCTCTGCTTTTCCAGATTCTCGCCGATGCGGGAAACGGATTCGCCGGACGAGATCGTGAACCCGGGCGTCTCCCTGTTGCCCGGCTCCGTGGCGGCGATGTAGCCGTTGTAGAGCTTATTCCACGCCGTGGACGCGATGCCCACCACGATCAGCAGGGAGCATGCGAAAATCAGCACCGGCCGCAGAAGCTGCCAGAGCCACGCGTACCAGAACATGCCGTACTCGCGGTCGCGGTATACCGTCTCGCGGGTATAGCGCCGGGATTCAAACAGGCGGCTGGTCTTCTTTTTGCCGCCGCGTCGGGAACGTGCTGCCATGTGTTTCCTCCGTCAGGCCTGGGCGAGCGCGTCCAGATCGATGCCGGCAACCTCGCCCAGAATCTTGTAGACGTCCGCAAGGATCCGCTGGAAGCGAAGCTCCGCCAGCAGATAATTGCGCGCGTCCTCGTTCAGCTGAAGCAGCGAAGCGATGCGCGAGAACTTCTCCATGTCCTCGCTGTCCGGCTGCCCTCCGCCTGCCGAGATGGTCTGCAAACGGAACTGCATGCGCTTGTATTCGTTCAGAAGCGTTTCATTGGTGGAATCCGCGTACGCCACCTCTTTGAGACGGATGTACGTCTGATATTCCTCGGTTTCCTTCAGGTGCCGCGCCAGCGCGTGCGCTTCGTCAAGAATGTTCATAGTATTTCCTCCCTGTAGACGTATGAAACCGTCCGTTGGTTCAAATTGTGTGTTCAGAGTATTCCCGGGAGAGCGCGAGAGGGACGCACCCCTCTCGCCCCCGTCCCCCGAGGGGATGCAGGGGAGCGGAGCGCCCCACGCCCGCGCCGTCGGAAACAAAAGCCGTCAGGAGAACAGCCTGCTTCGCCGGGAACTAAAATCTCCACCAGAACAGCTCCGGGAGAGCGCGAGAGGGTCGCAACCCTCTCGCACCCCGTCGGGAGTAAGGGAGCGGAGCGCCCCACGCTCGTGTCGTCAGAAACAGCGTCCACAAAAGAACAGCCTGCATCGTCGGGAACGAATATCTCCACCAGAACAGCTCCGGGAGAGCGCGAGAGGGTCACAGCCCTCTCGCACCCCGTCACCCGAGGGGGTGTAGGGGAGCGGAGCGCCCCACGCTCGTGTCGTCGGGAACCAAAGTCCTCAAAAGAACAGCCTGCTTCGTCGGAAATCAATTTCTCCATCAGAACAGCCCCGGAGAGCTCGAGAAGGTGTGAACCCTCTCGACTTCCAATCGAGGCCGGCGACCTGCGCGGCGGAAAGGTTGCTTGCCCAAAGGGCAAGCAAGTCGCTTCGCGACCGACCAAGCGAAATCGAAGATTTCGGTTGGTCGCCCCCGGGCGCTGATTTTTTCGGAGTGGGGGCTTGCCCCCCGGAGAAAAAATCGCTTCCTTGCAGATTCCGCGCCCGGAAATCCGCAGGATTTCAGCGGAATCTGAGAAAGGGTGGTGCGGAGGGGAATCCGTCCCCTCCGCCTCCGGGTGTGCTCGAGAGGGTCGCAGCCCTCTCGAACTTCCAATCAAAACGATTTCCGCAGGAAATCGTATCCTTTTCCTCAGGGGGTGGCAGTGGCGGGGGAGCTTACTCCCCCGTCCACACGCGTATCGCTTAACAGCGATACGCTGTGTAATGCCCTCGAGCACGCCGTATACAGCCGCCGTCTCTCACCGTCGGACAGCCGCGCCTCCGGCCACAGCACAATCACCGCGTCGAATTCCAATCCCTTCATCAGGTGGTATCCGCCCACTACAATGTCGCCGGGATCGGTCAGGATGTCCTCGTCGCTGCCGTCCAGCAGATGCGCCTTGGGAATGAACTCCGCCACGCGCTTCGCCTCGGCCAGCGTGCGCGTGATAACGGCAATGGAGCCATACCCCGCATCCACCGCTTCGCGCACGGCGTCCAGCAGCGCTTCGTCCGATTTCGGCCCGATGCGCGGCGGCTTGCCCTCGCGGCCAAACGGCACCACCTGCTCGTCGTCGGGCAGAATCGCGTTGCACAGCCGCGTGATCGGCAGCGTGGAGCGGTAGCAGCGCGTCAGCTGCACCAGCGGCGCGTCCGGCACGCCGAAGCAGTCGTTCCACCGCGCGGGATCGCAGGGCGGCATCGCCGGGCACGTGCGCTGCTTGGGATCGCCCAGCAGCGTAACGAACGCCGCGGGATAGTACAGCGCCAGCATGGCCAGCGCCACGTCGGAATAATCCTGCGCCTCATCCACCAGCAGATGGCGGATGTTCTTGTCCGGCGCGGCAAAGCCCAGCGCCAGCGCCAGATAGGCGATTCCGACCGCGTCCTCCCACCACACGCATCCGGCCGCCGCGTTTTCCCGCGCCGCCACGATCAATTCCTCCGGCGCGCCCTTCAGCGCGTCGACATACAGAAGCGGCATGCGCACGTCCAGCATTTTGCGAATCTGCTGCCGAACCGGCTGCAGCCTGTGCGACACGGCAAAGCGCGTCGCCATTTCCAGATCCTTCCCGCGATAGCTGGAGATCAGCTGCTTCTCGTATTGCGCGTACAGCGACTTCTCCCATTGCTCCAGCCGGCTGTCCAGCACCGTCTGAATGCGGGTGATGCGCAGCGCGGGCGAAAGCAACTTGTAGTCGGTTCGGTACATCCGCGTAAGCTCTGCCCCGGTCACCAGCGTGTTCCCGCTCAGCGCCACGTCCTCAAACGCCGGCCCCTTGCGGGCAAACTCGGCGACAAACCCGCGCATGCGGTTCAAAAATGCCTCGCCGCTTTTGTATCTCACGCTCTCGCGCCGGAGCACGTTGCTCTCGTCCAGCAGCGCCTCTGTCTGTAAAAGCGGAATTTCCACCTTCTGCCCGAGGATTTCGGAGGTGATTTTGTTCAGCGTAACCGCCGCGGCGTTCTCCTCACCCAGCTCCGGCAGCACCGTGGAGATGTATTCGGAGAAGGAATTGCTCGGCGACAGGATAGCGATTCGCTTCGCGTCCAGATGGTCGCGGTGGCGATACATCAAAAACGCCGCGCGGTGCATGGCCACGCTGGTCTTTCCCGAGCCCGCGCCGCCGATCACGGACAGAAGCCGGACGTTCGCGTAGCGTATGGCGCGGTTCTGCTCCTCCTGAATGGTGGAAACGATCTGCCGGATATGCCGGCTCGTCGCGCCGGAAAGAATGTCCAGAAGCATCTCGTCGTCGATGCCCACATCCGTGTCCACATAATACTTCAGGCGGCCGTTTTCCATTTTATACTGCCGCTTCAGCGTCATCTGCCCGCGAATTTCGCCCGAGGGGCTTTCATAGGACACCGTCCCGGGCATCGCGTCGTAATACAGGCTGCACACCGGCGCGCGCCAGTCGTGCACCAGAATTTCGCCATCCGTGTCCTTCAGGCTGTAAAGCCCGATGACGATCTTCTCCTTTTCCTTCGCGCCGTCCTCCTGAAAGTCCACGCGCGCAAAGAAGGGATTCATCAGCATGGCTTCGTACCGCTTCGCCAGATTATCCGTCAGCGTCTTTCGCGCCAGAAAACGATCCACCTCTGCGGAGAGCTGCTCCATATCCTGCACGCTCAGCGCCGTCGGCTTCAGGCGCAGCTCCTCCCACGCGTCCGCCAGCAGCGCGCGTATGGAGCCCAGATGCCCCTGCGAATAGTCGCGCGATCGCTCGACCACCGCCAGGAGCAGCTGCTGCACGTGCGCGGTGTACTGTTGTTCTTTGGTAAGCTCGGTTTGTCTGTCCATGGTTGTCCCTCCTTTGCCGTATCGGTCGCCTCCGCCTTTCAAACGATATTCATGCGCAATAGTATACCACACATACGTTCGATTGTAAAGATATAATGTATTCCGCTCCGTCAGCGAGAAAAATTCGCAGAATGCTAAAGCGCCGCCGATTGACATAGCATGCGCCCCAAATTATAATTCATTCTTTATTCAGTGAATTTTCCCCACCCATGCGACATACTTGAGAGGCGGCGTTTGCATGAATCAGACGGTTATCATCCTCGATTTCGGCGGCCAGTATAAGGAGCTCATCGCCCGGCGCGTGCGCGAGCTCGGCGTGTATTCGGTCATTCTGCCCGGCTCCACCCCCGCGGCGCGCATAAAGGAAATGGCGCCCATCGGCCTGATCTTCACCGGCGGGCCGGACAGCGTATATAAAGAAGGCGCGCCGGACTGCGAGGACGAGATTCTTCGCCTTGGCGTACCGATTCTGGGCATCTGCTACGGCATGCAGCTTCTGGCTCACAAGCTGGGCGGCCGCGTCGCACCCTGCGAAAAGAGCGAATACGGCACGCTGAACGCCGAGTTCGACACCGCCTTCCCCCTCTTTTTTGACGTAACCGACCCGCAGGTGCTGATGAGCCACACCGACCGCGTGGTCGAAATGCCCAAGGATTTCCGCTGCCACGCGAAGACCGCGCTGTGCCCTGTCGCCGCGTTCGCAAACGAAAAGGCGCATATCTACGGCGTGCAGTTCCACCCGGAGGTCGAAAACACCCACGACGGTCAGAAGATTCTCCGCCGCTTCCTCTACGACGTGTGCGGCGCGACAGGCGACTATAATATGGAAGATTACCTCGAAACGCAGCTGCGCGCCGTGCGCGAGCAGGTCGGCAATAAGAAGGTGCTTCTCGGCCTGTCCGGCGGCGTGGATTCGTCGGTCTGCGCGGCGCTCCTTTCCCGCGCCATCGGAAAGCAGCTTCTGTGCGTCTATATCGACCACGGCTTCATGCGCAGGAACGAGACCAAAGAGGTCTCCGACGTATTCTCCGGCATGGATCTGAACTTCATCCCCGTCGACGCGTCCGAGCGCTTCCTTTCCGCGGTCGCCGGCGTGACCGAGCCCGAGCAGAAGCGCAAGATCATCGGCCTTCAGTTCGCCCGCGCCTTTGAAGAGGAAGCCCGCCGCCACGCCGACGTGTCCTTCCTCGCGCAGGGCACCATCTACCCGGACGTGGTTGAGTCCGGCGCGAATCAGTCCGCCGTCATCAAGAGCCACCATAACGTCGGCGGCCTGCCCAGGGATCTGGGCTTCGAGGGCGTGGTGGAGCCGCTCAAGGGTCTCTTTAAGGACGAGGTGCGCGCCCTCGGCCGCATGCTCGGCCTGCCCGAGTCGCTCGTCTCCCGCCAGCCCTTCCCCGGCCCCGGCCTTGCCATCCGCGTGATCGGCGAAATCACCCGCGAGAAGCTCGACCTCCTGCGCGACGCCGACTGGATCGTCCGCGAGGAAATCCGTACCCGCGGCGAAAAGAGCGACCAGTACTTCGCCGTGCTCACCGATACCCGCTCCGTCGGCGTGATGGGCGACGGCCGTACCTACGAATATACCCTCGCCGTCCGCGCCGTCCGCACCAACGACTTCATGACCTGCGAACCCTGCCGCCTCAGCTACGACACCCTGTTCGCCATCGCCTCCCGCATCCCCAATGAAGTCCACGGCATCAACCGCGTCGTCTACGACATCACCGGCAAACCCCCGGCGACGATTGAGTGGGAATAAATTGTGAATTCTGAAAACCCTTGATTTTACTGGGTTTTTGAGCCTTCAAAGCTCGATTTGATAGCAAAATGATAGCAACCGCCAAAACTCATTTATTCTGAGTTCCCGATGGTTTGCGAGTAAAGATTATCTGAATACAACGGAAAGGCATTACTGACTTATGCAGTCGGTAATGCCTTTTTTGCGCCTATTTGGTTTGGAAAACGGGAATTAGTCTCTTAAACGCTATCATTCATCGGCTGTGCTTTCATTTTTCTATAAAGCTTCACGGCAACGAATACTATTACGGCTGTCCATAAAGCAGCCCATATCTCAACCGCCCATAGCGCTACGACGCCTCTCTGGTACAGCGCAGGAAAGGTGTCCATCAGCATATGCAGGATGATTGCCGCCGGAAGACAGGCCTTCTTTATGTTAACAACTCCATAGTATACGATAACCGTAAGTCCGATATGTAAGAGTAGCGCAAACAGACGCTCAATGACATTCATAGCCATCATTGCGTAATCAAATGCGGCAGCAGCCTCAACAGACGGAAGCGCAGCGGCAGCAGTATCCTCCGCGATATTCAACGTGCTGAGCGCATTTTCGATATTTCCTGCAGAGAAAAGCACCGCGATGACGAGATACAGGATCATTGAAGGCAGGAGCACTGCCAATATCTCGATTCCTCCGTGACCGATTCCGTACATAATTGCATTTTCAGGGGTACGGTTCTTTTTCATGATGTACTTCAAAACGATGTACCGTCCACACTCCTCAAAAACGCCAGCCATGATGAGGTACTGTCAAGAGTTATGCGCAAATACAACAGCGTCACTTATGAAGTTGGTA
>OLSB01000531.1_pt1 | contig 43059 bp, 55 predicted proteins | sample 1672071 | NCBI WGS metagenome assembly OLSB01 (sample SAMEA3136642, study PRJEB25190) | human gut metagenome | biome: human gut; feature: human-associated habitat; material: faeces | place: Austria | collected 2013 | reverse complement strand
CCACCAGCCGCTGCCATTTCCCGGCTTCATCGATGGGATGCACCAGCGTCAGTTCGTATTCGCCGTTCAGCGTTTCCGTGACCTCCGCCGACAGCGGAGCCAGAGCGCCGTTGCCATTGGTGGAGAAGTCGGTGCAGTCGGCGGGATAGACGCAGATCATGGGGATCACCTCCTTGAGGGTATAAAGAAAGCGTCGCGAAATGCGACGCTGGAAGCAGTTTTCTTTTCAACTACAAATAGGATGATTGATGCATTTTAAATGACTACTCGTTACCGTCCGATTCCAGTGCTTCAGAGGAGTTAAGAAGTTCGTTGACTATCTCTTTTGCTCTCTGAAGATTATCATACCGGACATACAGTTTTATGCGTTCAAACATTGATCCAGCTCTCATCGCCATCCCTGCGCCAATGTTGCTATTGCTGAGAACCGGAATTTCGTTCTGCTCCAACACATCCTTCAACATGCCTCCGAAAACTGGGGTTACTTCTGTCAGAAAGCAAATGTCTTCCGGTAAGGATTCACGGACTTTTTTTCTTCCACAAACAGGGCAGCGAACTGCTTCAGAAAAAATAATCTGACAATTTGGACAGTACATGACTATTCCTCGCTTTCCTTTTCGTCTATATCATCCAATGCCGCACGTCTTTTATCATATGCGAGTCTGAGTACTTCCAGGATGACAAAACAGCCTACATAAACAGCCACAGCGATGGCAGCAGTAATCAACAGTGACCTTGTTTCAATTCTATTGCTCTGAGTCATTTTGAAAATATGAATTGCACTGATGAGAGCAGCGGGAATGATACTGACAAGAGCGTTTCCTTTTCTGGTGGGAATTGATGTTCTTGTCCAAAGACCATTCTTCAAGGTCGTCACAGAGATGTAAACGCTGCCAATCAACAAGACAATAATCTCGCCCAACACTTCTTTGATTGAACTGCCTATGATAAGCTGAATAACGATTGAAAGAACAAGCGCCCAAAACATGACCCAGAAACCATATTCCTCCAATTTCAGAAGCATCTGATCCTGCATTTCGTCGAGATTATTTTTGCGGGTTTTCTTCATCATGTACATCCTCCTCTCCAAATAGATCATCCAGGCTTTTACCAAGTACTCGACAGATCGCTCTGCAAAGCCGTATTGTCGGATTGAACTCACCCTGCTCAATAGCATTCATCGTTTGCCGGGAGATACCAACCGCTTCAGCAAGGGCTTTTTGCGTCATATCCTTCTCTGCTCTTGCAACTTTGATTCTGATATTCCGTGCGATATGAAACACCCCCTTCATGATGGATGGTATCATAAAGATGACTGTATGTCAAGTATATATGACATATTTTCTTTTATAAAAGACTTTATAGTGATCGCCAGTTGGGTTGTATGACCACCTTCGTCACCGCTCCTGTCCACGATATGGCATTCGCGCCAGGCTTCAGCACCGGAAATTCACCGTTCATGTGGTCGTTCATCAGGGTGGTGCCCTGGTAGGCTTCCTGCAGCACGGAATCAATGACGATGCTCGCGGAGATATTCTCCAGTTCCACGATGGTCAAGCCCACCATGAGGGTAATATTCCCGGAGCCTGTGACTGTCAGAATCGGCTCGGAATACACGCTTCCCGGATTCGTGATGATCGTCCCGGATGTGGTGACCGTGATGTCAGCGGCGGCATCGGCATAGAAAAATGGATAACAGCGGAAGTTGACCGCAAAGGTACAGTGCGGATTGCCCCTGAGCACCTTTTCAAAAGGGATCTGGTTGGCAATCCGCGCTCTATAGTAGCCGCCAGTCCGGTTGGCAAAGGTCACTGTACCACTGCCTTTGAGCCAGGCGGCGATAGCCGGGATCTGCGCCGGATCAGAGATGAAACAGGTGGCGGTCAGGATCATATCGTCATAGACGTCTTCGCCTTCCATTTGCGTCAGGCTCCCCGGCCTGCCGGGCACATTGGTCTGGCTGCTCCGCTCCAACGGAATGGTGATGGGCGGCTGCTCCGTCACGTGGATGCCGTAGGTGCGGCAGTCCACACCGTTCCAAAGAAAGTAATCCTGCATGAGAATTCCTCCAAAGACGTCAAAAGGCCACCTTTTAACGGGTGGCCCTTTGGCGGTTATTGTGATCAGTCGATTCTGCGGATGACGTCGATGCCGTGGATCGCGGCAAGGGTTGAGCCGTTTGACCAGGCAACGTGAATGCCGCCTGCGTCATCTACGAACATGACCTCTCCGGTCAGTCCGGGAACCATGTCCTTTCGCGGTTCCTCAAACATCTGGACAAGCTCCACACGGCATCCGGTCGGATAATCCTCCCGGAGCTTTTTCAGCACTTCCGGCCTGATCTGCATCATGAATCCCATGGCGTTTCCTCCTTCCGTTGGGGTAGCAGTATTACTCACTCTGCCCGCCCTGAAAGTCAAGTTAAATCAGGCCATTCGGAGCCCGCGCCCGCGCTGCTGGCGTTTCGTCAGGGTGGCGATCTCAATGGCAAGGGAGCGGATATCCTGCTCATCCCGTACATAGAAGCTGTTTCCCGATAGGGTCACGCTGCTGTCCTGACTGTAGGAGTTCTGAATATTGGACGTATTAAACCCGATGGCGCTGTCCTTCGCCGCGCCGGTCAGATATCTGGCGGCGTTGGAGATAACGGAAGCCTGCTTCTTCGCCTCGGCGGAGACGCCTTCTCCAAATCCCTTCATGGTCATCGCACCGACCTCGTCCCGGAAAACCCGGGAAGGAGACGCGATCTTCAGATGGGATTTCGCCGCGCTGACGGCGGCGGAGGCGGCTCGCCTCATAGCGGATACCACGGACGCCTGACCGGAGCGGATACCCGCGGCCAGACCGGCCATTGCGTTCACGCCGACGGATCTGAGAGACAAAGCGGTCAGTGAAGAGGACACGGCGGACTTCGCATTAGTTCCGACCGCGCTTCCCGCCGTTGCGAAGCTATATCCGCTCATAGCGGACGCAAGCCCCGCCATGGCTGTACCGGCTGATCCGGAAAATGCCGTTTCCGGCAGCGCGGCAGTAATGGCCCCCTCGATAGCGGACGCGATGGCCGCCGCTTCCGTGGAGAAGTCGTAACCGCTTGCTCCCTCGCCGATACCTGCGGCTACGTTTTCACCGACCGGATGCATGCGCTTGGAGGGGCTTTCGATGATAAACGCGCTGTTTATCGCCGTTTCAAGGTTGGAAGCCAGCGTTTCCGCGCTGACGTCCCATCCCGCGGCCTCCAGCTCCTCCGCGATGCCGCCGGTGATATTCCCTCCGACTCCGGCGGTATCAAGATCCTGCACGAAGGTCATGATCCGCTGGAGATTGTCGATATCCTCCTGGGCGACAGGGGTACCGTTTTTGATGGCCGTCATGACCTCGGCCACATAGGTGGCGAGCTCGGCTACCCGGTCGGCGTTGAAGTCCAGCTGCATGGAGGTGTCCAGGGTTCTCTGGATGCCCTCGTCGCCGCCGTAGATAAAGTTCCACCACTGTCCCATGCGGCCGGCTGCGTCCTTAATGCGCTGTTCGGCGGCGTCAATGAAGCCCATCAGGCTGGTCGGCATGATGCCGGCGGCCATGCCCAGGGCGGTAACGCCCAGCTGATCCACTTCCGCGACCTGCTCCCGCATTTCCGCGATAGCTTCGGGCGCACCGGTGACCTCCGTGGAAATCAGGATGTGCATGGTGCCGTCCGTGTCGAGGACGGCTACGTCGTCGGCTGTCAGCATATCCGCCGTCACGGCGGTTACGGGGATTTCCTCGCCGTTCTTCCAGAATCTGACGCCTTCCTCCGCGAGGGCGGAAGAGGGATCCTCGTATACTTCCTTCAGCCTGACGATGCCCTCCACCTCGACCTTGTTGTTACGCAGCCAGCGGCGGTAGGACAGCAGATCGTAACCGGACAGCCCGATCTGTACGTTCAGCGTGGGCTTTCTGACGCCCTCGGCCTCCTTGTACTCCGTGATGTAAGCGGTGAATTCCTTCAGTAGGGCGGACTTGTCGCACCCCGTCGCTTCCGCAAAAGACGATACAATGCCCTCTATCTGGCTCGGCTTCAGCGCGGTCAGATCCACGCCCTCCGCCTCGGCGTATTTCGCAACCATGGCTACCACGCCCGACGGGGTCAGGGCGGCAACGGACGCTCCGCCTGTCGCTTCCTCATAAGCCATGACGAAAGCGGTGATCGCTTCCGGCGTCAGGCCGGAGGTGTCCACGCCTTCCGCCTCAAGGTATCTGGAAATGTATGCCGTGATCTCGCCCGGGGTCAGGGTGGAAACGTCCGTTCCACTGGCAAGTTCCCTGTAGGCGCTGACCATGGCGGTGATGTTTGTGGGGTTCAGAGCGGAAACGTCCGTTCCGGTAGTGGCTTCGGCATAGGCGGAAACATAGGCCACAAGGCCAGTAGGGGTCAGAGAGGCGGTGCTGGCGCCTTCCGCGATCTCTGTGTATTTTGATACGAAAGCGTCCACGACAGGCTGCTGCTTGGTCGCGTTCTCCGCTTCCGTATAGCTCTGGACAATGGCGTCTGTAGTAATCGCACCGGGGTTCGCCGCCCATTCCGTCCACCGGGCTTGGGCTCCGGTCATGTCCAGATCGGTGGCGATCTTGAGGACTTCCTCACCGACGGCCTCGCCGAACATTTCGTTCAGACTGGTCAGGTTCGGATCCCAGCTGTTGCTGTTGAGATACGCTTGGATGGCGGCAAGCTGATCCAAGGCGCCGGTAAAGTCGATGTCCGGGAAAAGAGCCTGCACCTCGGCTTCCGACATGCCGCTGTCTATCAGGGACTGGATCTGAGTCAGCAGCGCCACGTATTCCGTCAGCGCGCCCTCGTCCATCTGACTGGTCAACTGGTTCAGCTGAGGCAGGAACTGCTTCTTTTCCGCGTCGGTTTCGGCGGCGCTGTACTGCCGGAGCAGCTGTGTCAGGTCGCCGATTTGCGTCCTCGCGGTCTGGATATTCGTTTCTTCCCATACCGGCGGAACGATCTCGGAGAGGAGCTGCGCATATTCCAGCGCGTTTGCCCGTCTTCCGGCGTTGTACCGCTCGTTCAGCGCGTTGATGGCGGCCTGTTTCTCGGTTTCGTCGTCCATCAGCTGAATAACGGCGTATTCCGCGTCGTACTGCTCGTCCAGCTCCCTGTTCAGCGCGGCCAGTCCCTCTGCGGAGGCGACCACGGCGTTCTCATACACGTCGTTTGAGACTTCCTGTCCGCGCGCCTGAGCCCGGGCGATCTCGGCGTTGACCTTCTTGCGGATGGTCTCGAAGCCCTCGGTTTCGCCGCCGCCCTCCGGCATCAGCTTATACTTGATCGCGATGGCGTCCCTGGCATCGACCAGTTCCTGCAGACGGATCCGGTCTGCGTCGGTGAAGTTCCGGCTCTGGCGCTTCTTCAGCAGACGCCCGATCTCCTTATCCATGGAATCAAGGGTATCGAGATCGGCCTGCATCTGTGCGGACAGCCCGGTGTACCCGTGCGCGTCGGCGGTAGCCTTCAGGCCCTCCAGTCCGGTCCGCGTTTCGGCGGTCAGGTTCTTCCAGCTGTCCGTCCACTCTTTGACGATGGCGTTGGTTTCCTTCTTGCCGTCCGTCCAAACCGTGATCAGGCCGGAAAGCCACTGGGCGGATGTCTGTCGCACGTTTTCTCCGGACTTTACGAAGTCATCAGTGGACATGCCGAAGAAAGACAATCCTTTGCTGGAACCGTAGAAGGTATCGGCGGCAGTTTCCTTCCAGCTTTTCGCCGTCTCCTCCATGCCCTTCAGCGCCTCACGGGCGGCTTTCGCGCCGGACACGTAATCCGCCAGGGCGATCGTCCCGGCAATGACAGCGACAGCGACGGCGGCCCATACCGCGGGGGATTTCCCCAAAACGGAAAGAAAGCCGGAGAAGCCACCCCCGGCCGCTCCGACGGCTGTCGCGAACGAGCCGATGCCCTTGGACACCGTGCCGATCACCCGTGTGACCTTGCCGAAGGCCAGGATCAGCGGACCGGTCGCAGCGGCGATGGCGGCCATACGGATAATCTGCTGACGCTGAGCGGAATCCATGCCGCCGAGTTTATCAATGAAGCCGTTCACGCCCTCGATGATCCTGTCCAGCGTGGGACGGAGATCATCGCCCAGGGTCTGGGCAAAGAGCACGGCCTTGTTTTTGAGATTGGTCAGCCTGCTGGCTGTGGTGCTGTAGCGGACGTTGGCCTTGTCGGCAAGCGCGGTGTTCTCCTCCCATGCCTGGGCGGCCATGTCCTGCGCGCTGGCGAAAAGATCGGTCGCATTGACGGCGCGGAGCATGGTGTCGCGCAGTCGGATCTCGCTGACGCCGATCTCGTCCAGGGTGGCGACCGCGCTGATGCCCTCGTCGCTCATCTGGGACAGCCGTTCGATGAACAGCTGAAACACCCGGATGGGATCGCTCTTCCACTGCTCCACGAACTGCTTCTCCGTGATTCCACAGACCCTGGCAAAGTCCGTCAGGGCGTCTCCGCCCGTGGTGGCGGCCACCTCCATATTGATCAGGGCTTTGGAGATAGACGAGCCGCCGGCCTGCGCCTGGATGCCGACGGAGGACAGGGCGGTGGCCAGGGCCAGCACCTGCGCTTCCGTCAGACCGACCTGCTTTCCGGCGCCGGCGATCCGCATGGCCATTTCAGCGATGGGCGCCTCAGTGGTGGCGAAGTTGTTGCCCAGCATGGCGATCGTGGAACCGATGTTGGAAAACTGGCTCTGGCTGGTGCCCATGATGTTCGCGAACTTGGCCAGCTGCGTGGCGGCGGTATCCGCGTCCAAGTCCGTGGAGGCATTGCTCAAATCGATCATGACCCGGGCGAACTCCTCGATGTGTTCCGTCGCGATGCCCAGCTGTCCGCCGGTCGCCATGACGGCGTTGATCTCATCCGTGGAGGTTGCGATCTCGGTAGACATACGTTTGGAGGCCTCCGCCAGCGTCTGAAAGTCTGCCTCTGTTCCGTTGACGGTCTTCCGTACATAAGCAAAAGAGGATTCGAAGTCCAGACTGGCTTTGACGGCGGCGGTGCCAAGCCCGACGATGGGCGTCGTAACGGTGCGGGTCAGGGTTTTGCCCACCTGTTCTGCCGATTTGCCGATTTTCTGGCAGCGGTCCCCGAACTCTGTCAGGGCTTTGCCGGCCGCCGTCCAGGCGGACTGCGCGGTACGGAGCTGCCGGTTGGTTTCGCGCAGTTCCGCTTCCGTCTCCCGAATGGCGGCATTGGCACGGTTCAGCTGTGTCTGCGCGGTGGACACTGCGTCGGCAGCGTTCTGCGTGGAACGCTTCAGCGCGTCGTTCTGTCCGGACAGCTTTTCGACCTCCGCGTCAGCCTCCTGCAGTTCCTGCTGAAAGGCCTCCATATTGGCTTTCGCCGCGATGGTGGCGGAGTCGGACTCGCCAAGAGAGTCCCGGTATTTCTCATAGTTGACGGTGGCGATCTCCACCTCGGCGCGGAGATCCGCCTGCTTCGCCTTGGCGTCGGCGAGACGCTGGGCGTAATCCTCCTGCCGGGTGTAGCATTCCTGGAGTTTCGCCGAAGCCGCCGTCAGGGCGCGCTCATACTGACCGACCGCGTCCTTCTGCAGCTGCAGCTTCCGCTGGAGCATTTCCACCTTCGCGGAAAGCCCCGCGGCGGAGGTGTCGAAGCCCTTCACCCCGGCGGACGCCAGCTTGAAATAGGACTCGGCTTCCCGGATCTGTTTGTTCACGGAGTTGATGTTCCGGGTGAAGTTGTCCGTGTTCAGAGACAGCGATACGACCAGATCGCGCAGGGATTCAGCCATGAAAGCACCTCCTTCCGGTTACGGTTTCAGCCCGGGCCAGACTTTGTCGATGAAGTTAGGCACGGGCTCTTTTTTCTTTTGCCTCTTTCGGGCGTTCCAGGCGCGGACGCGGAGGAAGCCGAGCATGTCCATCTCATCGATCTCCCGCATGCGCCATCCGCCCTCCAGCAGATTGTTGTAGGTGGAATAGATGAAGTCAGGCAGCGTCAGGGCTCCGCTTTCGGAACGGTCGTTTCGACCTCCGGCGTCGTCTCCTCCGCCGCCTTCGTAGGGAACTCGTCAAGGATCTCCGTGGTCTGCGTCTGCACGGCCATGAGAGCCAGGGCGATGTCGTGCATCAGCCGGTCGACCGGGTAGCCGTCCAGCATGTCGTCCGGTGTGAACTGATTGTTGAACAGAAGGCAGAACCATTTGATCATCACGTCCAGGGCTTCCGGGATGCTGATCTGATCCGCGTCCGGCACGGTTTCGCCCTTTGCGGCGGCGTTGGCGATCCCCACGATCCGGCTGTACATTTTCGCGGCGGGTTCCATCTCGCGCAGCGCCCTACCGCTGATATAGTCCACGGTGTATTTCTTCTCCCCAAGGGTGCAGGTAATCATTTCTCTTCCTCCTTCATTTCGATCCAGCGGTTCAGAAAGCCGAGCAGCTCTCCGCTCGTCAGACAGGGATACGGCGCGGAGGCACAGCGCATCTGCCGGAGCAGGAACGTTATGCACGCCCGGACCTGCTCTTCGTTCAGCCCGGCGGGATCCTTCCCGCGGCAGTCCTCATACACGGCGAAATAGTCCCCGTCATAGAGAAAATCCGGATCATCGTATACGGCCTTCCGCCAGTCCAGGAAGCGGCTGTCGTCGGTCAGGCCGCAGTGTCCGCCAGTTTCCGGCCACACAAGTCCCAGATAGACGGCGCATTCTTTTGCTTTCTTCAGCAGTTCGGTCATTTCTTTTTGACCCTCCTTCCACGGTCTTTCAGATGAATCTCAAAACGGCGTCCGCCGCCCGAGGTAGGCACCTGCACCACCTTGTCCACGTATACCGCCTGATAGGACGGCAGCAGCACCTCGGCCTCGCGTGTACCGAACTTGGAGATGTGCTGTACGCCCGGGGCGGTTTTGTTGTCGTCCATAATGAACTTGATGGACGTCATGCCGCTGCCAGTCCAGTTCCAGGAGCCGAAGCTCTCCGCGACGGACTCCCTGCTGGAGAAGGACTGCACCACAGCGTTGCCGTTGCCCAGCTTGTCGGTAAAGATCTGCGTGGTACCGGGTTTCCACACGTCCAGGAACACACGATCCGCCTCCCGGCTGGGCATGGACACGCCCCGGTAGATCGGGCCGGCGTTGTAGTAAGGCATTCTCATCAGCGCCTCCGAGATGACCTCCGTTTCATGGGGCAGCTGACCTTCGGTAAAGGCGTCGTAGTCGTCGCCGTAATACCGGATCTGCGCCGCCTGCGCCCGCTGGGCCTCGGCGAGGGTCATGCCGGTGTCGCGCATGATCTGCTGCAGCGCCGTCTGGTTGTCCCGCCACGGGGCCAGCTGATCCCGTCCGATCCTGCCCGCGGCGCCTCCTCCGCCTCCCGCGTGGGAGGATGAACCCCGGTTTCCCATGGGCTTCACCTCCCGGCGTGAAACGGCAGTTTTCTGGTAAAGGTGTCGTAGTACGGGGTGTGGTGTTCAATATTGCCTTTGCACTCGTCCGGAACGTCTCCGAAAAAGATGATCTTCTCCGGCTGCAGGCGGACGAGCATTTCCTTATACCCGTCCAGAAACAGCTTCCTGGATTCGGGATTCTTCTGCGTTCCCACGGAGGACACGGCGACCGTACCGCCTTCCGGCTCCCCGTCGAAGCACCAGGGAAAGCTGTCTTTTCCGATCCAGCCGACGGTCGGAACAACCGTCATGCCGACCCGCTGCCAGTACGCGCCCAGCTGATGCTTTCGCCAGTGGTTGTAGATCTGCACCGCCGGCGGATAGTCCGTAAACATGGAAAAATCCGGCGTAAGCACGGCCGGAAACTGACGCAGAAAGAGGGCATAGCGCGGAGGATCGTGCCACGCCCTCTGGAAAAGGTAGTCGTCGATAAAGAAGTGTACGCCGTAGCGGTCTCTGTGTGTTTCCCGCAGGGCGTGATTGAAACGGATCCACTCCAGGCGACCGGGAAGAGAGACAGGCCGGAGGACGGGAACGCCGTACTCTCCGGCCAGCTCAAACCGCCCGAGTTCCAGGTTGTGGCCGTTCCGCTTAAGGGCCTCAAGCGACATTCCCGTCACCGCCTTTTAAGGATTCTCGGTAAAGGTGGGCTCGTATACGCTCTGCAGGAAAGTCGCGCCCTTTTCGGCGGTGAAGCCGTTCTCGCCCTCGTCGGCGACCGCCTGATAGCGCCCGTCGTGGGTGCGCTTGATGGCGGTGAACTCGACCTCCGGATTCTGACGGGTGACCGTGTCGCCTTCCTTGGTGGCGAAGTTCTCGGTCAGAGGCTTGGCGCGGACCTTGTACAGCCAGACGTAGCGGTACTTGCCGTTGGACTTTTCGGACTTGAAGCCGACCGCGAAATACGGAGGCTTGTCCTGCGCGGTGCGGACCAGGACGCCGTTGTCGTCGAGGCTATTGGCGAAGATCATCTCCTGGATGGCCAGGGGGATGTCCGCCATCTTCAGCTTGAAGGACAGCTCAGGATCAGCGTACAGCACGTCGAACTCGATGTCGTCGGCGTACATGATGTCCGGATCCGTGTTGTCGGGGGTGACGCTGGCCTCGATGGCGCCGGCCACCAGCTGAAGATCGCCGTAGGTGTGGCCTTCTTCGGTGTCCGCCGTCAGCGGGGCGATGACCACGTTCTTAAGGCCGATGGTCGCGGAAACATTGGGGGAGGCAACAGGGGTGTTAGCCATAGCGGTAACCTCACTTTCTCAGTTCGTTCAGGAGTCCGTCGCGGATGATGCCGAAGGCCTCGTCCTGACGGGAGTCGAAGGCCGGACGCACATAGGGGTGCATCGGCGCGGGACCGGGGCCGCCGTGGCCGTACTCGACGTACGCCGGGTAATAGTCCTCGTCGTCCCAGTCCTTCCGATGCACCCCGATGGTGATGTGCAGTCCGGTGCGTTTGTGTTTTTTGACATTGCCGGTGGAGATCGCGCCCCGCAGCTTCCCGGAGATGATCTTCGGGTCGCGGGAGGCGTTGGCTTTCATCTGCGCGTCGATGGGAACGGCCGCCGCCCGGAGAATCCTCCTCGCCGCCGGCGCGCCCTCGGAGTCCGTGTTCAGCGCGTTCGCCATTTTCGTGATGTCGCCGATCAGCCCGTCAAAGCCTTTCGTTTCAAGAGGCATAGGGATCACCTCACACGGGTTCGGCAATGCACCATGTCCACTGCACGGTGTATTCCCGGGTCGCGGTGTCGTAGGCCGGCTGGTTGTACCCTTTGTCGGACTCTTCCACCATGCCGAAGCCGGCGGCGTACATGGCGTTTCGGATGGCGTAGCGCATTTCCGTGGGATCTGTTTCCGACCAGAGGTTAAGGTACACATAGGTTCTGTACCGGGACGGATGGTCGTCCTCGTGTTCCGCTTCCACTGTGGTCGTGGAATAAACGCAGTACTGCGGCGGAGGGTTCTGATTCGCGCCGGACGCGCGCCACACGCCCGCGATAACGGGAATGCCGATATCTTTGAGAGCCTGCTGCACCTGCTTCATCCGCTGACCCCCTTCTGCAGGGAGGCTTTCAGGCCGAGGTAGGTATTCTGAAAGGAATACTCGCCCAGGGTGGAAATGATCCACTTGTCGCCCCGGAAGCGCACCCACATGCCCGGCTTCACGTCGGCGCGGTAGCGGATGGTAAAGTTCACGACGGCTTCCGTGTTCATGACGTCCGCGCTGCGGTAATGCTGGTTTCCGGCGTCGGTGGCGGAAGCCCAGACGCGGCAGACGACCACGTCGCGCTCATCCGGATAGCCGTTTTCATTGATCACGTTTTCGGTGTAGCCGATCTGCACCCGGTGGCGCAGATCCCCGGGATGGGGCGTGCCGTCAAAGTTTTTATAACCGCGCACAGGGCTTCACCTCCTCAGAACATCTTGTCCGGATCGCGGTAGGGATAGAGCAGGTTTTCGAAGGCAATCCGCATCGTGCCGTAGACGGCGCGTTCGGGATTGTCCCGGTTCTCGTAGTAATGGGAAACCATGAGGAGCACGGCCAGACGGACCGGTTCGGGCGGGTCCGTATCCTGACCTTCCTCGTCCAGATACGGATCAAAGGAAACGCGGCAGAAGTCCTCCGCCGCGGCCTGGGCCTGTTTAATCAGCCCCTCGATGTAGGCGTCCTCGTCGTCTTCCTCGATCCGCAGATGGGTTTTCACCTCATCGACCGTCAGAATCATGCGCCGTCACCGGTTTCCTGATTTCCGCTTTCCTCATCCTCTCCGCCGGTATTATCGGTACCGGGATCGGGAGTCGCGGGAGCCGAGGACGCCAGAACGCCGGCGGTGCGCAGCGCGGCCAGCAGCGCGTTGAAGTCGTTCTTCAGATTCGCTACGGTGGTGGCCTCGCTGTCAGCCACGTAAGGAGCGGTACCGGCAGCGGTGTTTCCGCCGTTTCCGCCGGGGAAATTCTCGACCTCCGCGCCGTCCAGAAAGGTCAGCTTGCCGCCGATCACCAGCTCGCCGCCGCCGTGAGCAAAGTAGTTCTTGGAATTGTAAGTGTTCGCCATAGGATGTCCCTCCTTCAAAGGAAAGGGAGCCGCCCGCTTTCAGACGGCTCCCGTGGTCGGTTGGGTTATCAGGCCTTCACAGCCAGGCACTTCATGGCTTCGCCCAGGATCAGGCGGCCGTCCACACGCTGGGTGGCGCGGAAACCGATCTGCCCGGTCACGGCGAAGAGCTCGTTCAGACGCTGGAAGGAACGGCCCTGACGGTCCGCGATCCAGTAAGACTTGAAGTCGCCGAACAGGATGACCTTATTCCCGGCGGCGATCTCCGGCATGAAGGGAGAAGTGACCAGCTTATAGTTCAGCAGGGTGTCGGGCTGGCCTTCCTTGATGCCGGGCTGCCACAGGTACTGGCCCTGACCGTCCTTCAGCTTGCGGATGGCCTTCAGAGTGCTGTCGTTCAGCAGGAAGACGGCCTTCTTGCGGTAGACGCTCTTGATGGAATGCACCAGGTCGAAGAGCTCGTCGGCTGCGATGGAAGCGCCGGCGGTGGTCACGCCGGTGCCCGCGCCGTTGGTGGCATGCAGCAGGCCGGTGGGCTTGCCGGTGCCGTTGCCGGTGATGAAGGCTTCCTCCTCGGCGGCGCCGATCCGGCGGGCAAACTCGTAGGCGATGTAGCTCTCGATATTGAAAACGGAATCCTGCAGCAGCTCGTCGGACACCTTGATCATGGTGGCCACCTTGTGCGCGCCGATGGAGATCTGACCGAAGGCGTCATCGCTCTCGGGAATAGTCCCTTCCTCATCCACCCAGGACGCGGTGCCGTGGGATGCGACGATCGGGATCTTCCGGTCGCCGGAGGAGGTCTGGATCACGGTGCACAGGGAGCGCAGGACGTTTTCCTCCTCCAGCCCCTGGACCAGGGTGTGCTCGTACTCGTCCGGCACCAGGTAGCCGCCCTCGGAGTCGGTGCCGATCTGCAGCGCGTTCTGCACGGAGGGGCTGGCGGCGCGGGAACGGATCATGTTCCAGAAAGCGGACTTGTATTCGTCGGAGGCGCGGCCGGCCTTCTGCTTCTCCATGGCGGTAGAGGGACGGGACACCAGAGGCGCGGCGGTGGGCTGATCCAGTTCGCGGTCCATGGCCGCCTGACGCTCCAGCCGCTCGATCTCCTTGCCCAAGGCGACCACGTCCGCCTCCATCTTTTCGTAGGTGTCGTTGTCCTCGGCGGATACCATGCCGTCCTCGCCGCGATGGCTGTCCAGGAAGGCCTTGGTATCGTTCCACAGTTTGGCGCGCTTTTCGCGCAGAGCGAGAATCTGATTCATAGTGATTTCCTCCATTTCTTCATTTCAAAAGCGCCAGCCTTTTTTCAAGGTCTGACGCTTTCACACGGTTGTCAGGGGTAACGGGGACGGGTTTTTCCGGGGCGGCCTCGGCTTCCGGCGGTGCGGACGCATCGGGCGGATGCTCCGGCTCTTTCGGAGGCTTGGGGATGGTTGCCATCACCTTGTTCATCAGGACAAGGGCGGCGGTTTTCGCTGAGAAGATGAAGTCGGGCTTCGCGCCTGGCTCTTCCGCGCTGCCGTCGGATTCCTCGTACAGCACCTCGTCGCAAAAGCCCAGTTCCTTCGCCTTGTGGGCGTTGAGCCAGGTTTCCGCGTCCATGATGCCCGACAGCTTCGCGCGGCTGAGTCCCGTTTTGATCTGGTATGCGTTGATGATAGACTCCTTGACCTCGGACAGCAGGTCGATTGCCTTCTGCATCTCCTCCGCATCTCCCATGGCAGTCGTCCAGGGATTGTGCACCATCATCAGGGCCGTAGGGCTCATACGCACGGTCGTGCCGGCCATCGCGATCACGGAGGCCGCGCTGGCCGCGACGCCGTCGATCTGAACGGTCACGTCCGCCGGATAGTCCATGAGCATGGTGTAGATCTGGCTTGCCGCGATGCAATCGCCGCCGGGGCTGTTGATGTGGAGGACGATCGCGCCGTTTCCGGCGTGCAGCTCCTCCTTGAAGATCGCGGGCGTGACCTCGTCGCCCCACCAGCTTTCTTCCGCGATGACGCCTTCCAGCCAGAGCTCCCGCTGTCCGGTGTCCTCGTTTTTGATCCAGTTCCAGAACTTCTTCATTCGGATAACTCCCTTCCGGCCGCCCACACGATACCGGCGAGAATGAAAAAGACACACGGGACAGCGACGCTGTTGCCGTATGCCTTGTATTCCGCCGCGTCGGTATTCGGGTGGCGCAGCCAATTGATAATCTGTTTCCGGGTCTTGGGTTTTCGTTTGCCCTGGACGGCGTCCCAGGCGGCGAACACCTTCTCCCAGCGGCTGATTTCCTCTTCCGCGGGATCGGCGCTTTCCAGTCCTTTGCACCATCCGTCCGGGTAGCCCTGCAGGCGGCAGCATTCCAGGGGCGTCAGCCTGCGGACAAGGTATTCGGGGTTCACGATAGGCGGATCCTTATAGTCCCGTGCCATCAGCGCCGGAGTCATTTCAACCGCCGATTCGTAGAATGCGGTGTGCATGCAGACGGCGTGCCGGTCGACCGTGTTCAGCGTGAAAGAGACTTCCTCGCTGACGCCGTTGCCCTGAGGGCCGTTATGGTCTTCACGACCGATCATGTTTCCCTGGATGGCGTAGGTTTCAACGACCGCCATGCCGCCCTGGTTGCAGACGGGCGAACCGCCGTTGCAGTCCAGCGTCCGGCTGGTTTCCGCCTCATAGATTCCGCTGTGGGGATTGTCTGACAGCATGGAGTGCGACTGGTCTGAACAGATCCCGTAAACGGTCTGTTCGCCGATCGTCAGGGGCACATTATTGCCGCCGGTTCCGCATCTCGCGGTCAGAGTCTGGCAGATGCCGTCCTCTTTGACCTTCAGCCTGCAGTCGGACGGGTTGTACTCAATGGCAACCCCGGGAACGACTCCCGCGCGGAGCGTCGGGGATTCCTCTTTCCCGTATCCTATGCCCCGGCTGTCGGCGCTGTGCTCGGTGCAGAAGCCTGACGCTCCAGCGCGGCTTTCAGGGCCGCCGGGAGTTCCTTGCCCCGGCGCTTCGCGCGGAGGAGAATACCCCGACAGGCCTTCGGACTCAAACAGTACCGGTCCGGCACATGCTCCTCCAAGATCGAGGACAGCAAATATACGCCGCCGTCTTTGTGCGACTCCCCAGCCCTTCGAGGCGTCGAGGACGCGCCAGGCGACAGAGTAACCGTCTCCCAGGATCTCGCCGGCGCCGAGCCATTTTCCTTTCTCAGGCAGAGGAACATCTGCCTGTCCGTCTTTGATTTGGGCCAGGCTGCGGAGAACGGCCTGGAAATCGCGCCCCTCATTGGAAGACAGGGCTCCGGGCACGTTTTCCCACACAGCCCACCTTGGGTATTGTCCATGTGTGCTTCGCCTCATTTCTTTGATGATGCGGACGGCCTCGAAGAACAGGGAGGACTGTTCGCCGCCCAGGCCTGCGCGCTTGCCGGCGACCGAAAGGTTCTGGCACGGGCTGCCGAAGGTGATGATGTCGACGGGCGGTATTTCGCCGCCGTCAATGCCGTGCACGTCGCCCAGCTGGAGAACGTCCGGGAAACGCTTCTCCGTTACCCTGACGGGGAACGGTTCGATTTCCGAAGACCACAGGGGCTTCACTCCGGCGTACTGTCCGGCAAGGCAGAATCCTCCGATGCCGTCAAACAGGCTGCCCAGTGTAAGCGGCTGATTCATCCGGCTGTTCCTCCTTTTTCGTTTTCTTCCGGCGCTGCGGACTTTTCTTCGGCTGCTCCGGTTCCGTTTCTTCCGGCGGGGACTGTTCCTGCTGCTCCTGCTCCGCCTTATTGGCTTCCACCGCCGCCGCGACCGCGATATTGATTCCGGCAAGGCCGATGGGCACCATGTTCCCGTTGACCAGGTAGGTATCTCCGCCCTCTTCAGGAGGAATCGGGTTCATGTTTTCCAGAGCGCGGATGTCGTTGGCGCTGAGCCAGCCGTTCTGACGTCCGATGGAATAGCCCTCCATGCGGCTTTTGTAGTCGCCTCGCATCAGGCCGTCGATATTGAACTGGACATAGAAATGACCCTTCTCACTTTCCGTGAAAAGGGCCCGGTTCATGGCCTGCTCGATTCTGACCAGCCAGGGGCGGATCGTGTGCACCGCGAAGTCAATGCTCTGATTTTCAATGTTGGAGAAGGTCGCTCTGTCCAGATTGCCGACCAGGTGCGGAGGGACGCGGAAGATCCGGCAGATTTCCTCCACCTGGAATTTGCGCGTTTCAAGGAACTGCGCCTCGTTATTCGGCAGGCTGATCGGCGTGAAGGTCATGGATTCCTCCAGAATGGCGACCTTGCTGCCGTTCGACGATCCGCCGTAGGCAGCGTTCCAGCTTTCGCGCAGGCGCTTGGGATCCTTTACCGTGTTCGGATGTGTCAGGATACCGCTGGGCCGCGCGCCGTTCTGAAAGAAGCGGCTGCCGTATTCCTCCGCCGCGATCCCGAGTCCGATGGCGTTCTTTTCCAGCGCGATGGGACTGTATCCCATGATACCGTCGAAGCCCAGCCCTGGAATGTGCAGGACGTCCTGCGGTGAAAGAAGCACTGTGGCGCCTTCCGTGGTCGTGTAGGTGTATGTCAGCACGCCGTTTTTATCCCGATCGACCTCCATCTTGTCCGGAAGCAGCGGGTACAGCCCGATGATCTTGTTCCTGCCGGAACGGATGATCTGGCTGTAGCTGTTTCCCCACAGAAGCAGGTGCGTGAGCATCGTCTCCCGCATGACGAAGGAAGTCATTTCGGGATTCGGCTCGTCGTGCAGCAGGCGGTACAGCGGATGGTCCGTTGCTTTTCGGTTGCCGTTTTCCTGTTCTTCAAATACCCCGAAAGGCAGTGAGGCGACCGTTTCCGCGATGACGCGGACGCAGGCGTAAACGGTGGATACCTGTACGGCGTTCCGTGGATTGACGGCTTTGCCGGATACGCTTGTGCCGAAGTAGAAGGTCGGCGCGCCGGAAACGGCGTCCTGGGGCTTGTCGCGGGAGCGGAAAAGAAACTGGAATGGGTTTTTCATTTGTCTCCTCCTCAAAATGTCAGAATTAGGATTTGCTAAATTATAAAATGTCAGAAAACGGACAAAAAGATATTGACAATGTTTTTCTTGTGACTTATACTCTTTCCATCAGGAGGTGGAAAGATGGAAATCTCTATTGAAACCTTCTTCGGCGATGAGAAGAGGACTCCACAGGAACTCTTGCCGAAGTATCTCCCGGTTATCCGGTCATGTCTCGGCTGGACTGCGGATGAACTGGCAAAGCGGATCGGCGTTGCCCGTACAACGATCAGCGCGTTTGAGAAGGTCGGAAAAGATGGCGGCACACTTGATCTCATGCCGTACCTCGCTATCCGGAAGGTTCTGGACGATGAGATTGCCAAGTATCCGGATGAGACCGAAGTGCTGGCTGCAGTACTGGGGGCTGTTGTGGACCAGGTTGACTCTCCCAAACCAGAAGAAAAGCTTGAAATCTGCAAGAGAGTCGCGCAGATGGCAAAAGAGATCCGGAAGGCACCTGAGCAGAGAAAGGCTTCCTCCAAGGCATGGAGCGCCTATCTTCTCGCCGGAGGTGTAATCGTGACCGCGGGTATTATTGCTCTGCTCAAGGGGAAGAAATAAGGAGGAAGCATGCCATACAATTGTCTGGGTGATCTGTACAAGAGTGAAGTCGTCAGTATCCTGCAGAAAAGGGGCTACAATGTTCGAAGCGTTCACGCCTTGAATCTGATTCTGCAGGAGATGGGATTGCTTGAACATTACGGCAACAATTGGCTCACAACCAAAGCGGGAGTGCCGTACACAATCTACAACTCTCAAGTCTATGATGCCGATGGTTGGCATCCATCCATTGTGGACGCGGTTGCTCGCCATCTGAATGGAAGATGAAGCTACGAGAGCCCTATGACCATGAGACAGTTTGAAAGGAGAACGCATATGGATCGCAAGGAAAAGAATCGCCTGAAGTCGGAAATCAGTAAGTTCATTGACCTCAGCAACGGACGCTACAAGGATGATGAAGTTGAACGGCTTCATTCCATTGTAGAAAACCGCGACTCCTACAATGGCAAGTCCCGCACATACAGGGATTCGTACAAAACCTTTGATTCTGAAGACACTTACCGTGTTGAAACAGAAGATACGTATACCTTTGTAAGCGACGAATCCGGGATTCATATTGATCATGACTCCACGAAAGACTGGGACGATGGTCAGCATGATGTCTGGCACGAAAGCTATAAAACCGGAAGAGGCATTCTGAACGCCCTCGGAAGGATTTTCCGGTAATCAGTATCCAGTTCCTGTCTTCCTGTCGTGGCAGCCTTTACACAGAGGCTGCCAGTTTTTTATGTCCCAGAACAGCGTTGGATCGCCTCTGTGCGGCACAATATGATCGACCACGGTCGCCGGGGTCACTTTGCCTTCCTTCATACATTCCGCGCAAAGAGGATGCCTCCGCAGGAAGGCTTTTCTCGCTCTCCGCCACCGGGCATCGTAGCCCCTGGCGTCCGCGCCGCCGCGCACGTGGTCTGTGCTCCACTGGTTATGCTCTCTGCAAAAGACCTGCCCGGGTTCGCAGAAACCTGGGCATCCGGGATACCTGCACGGTCTCGGAGGAGTCCTCGGCATAACGATCACCTCACCAGTCCAGCGTCAGCATGTCGCGCACATCGTAGATGCTGCCGCCGTTCAGATTTTTCATGGCCCGGTCGAGGGCCATTACCAGCGCGACCGCGCCGTCCACCTTTTCGGTGCTCTTCTCTTTGTCCAGCTTGATGTTTCCGGCGGGGTCTGTCCGGACGAAGGCGTTATCCATGTTCCATCGGAGAACCGGATGCCCGCCGTGATTGATCTTATGTTCCAGCACCAGCCGCATCAGTTCCTTCGTCGGCGGGGACATGTCTTTGAAGCCCTGTCCGAAGGGAACCATCGTAAAGCCGTCGTCCTGCAGGTTCTGCACCATCATGCTGGCGTTCCACCGGTCGTAGGCGATCTCGCGGATGTCGTATTTTTCGGCCAGTTCATTGATGTACTTCTGGATGAACCCGTAGTGAACGACGTTGCCCTCCGTGGTAATCAGGTGATGCTGCCGCTCCCATACGTCGTACATCACGTGATCGCGTCTCACGCGCAGGGGCAGCGTTTCCTCCGGCAGCCAGAAGAACGGCAGTACGGTATACACCCCGTCTTCTTCCGCCGGCGGGAAGACCAACACCAGAGTCGTAAGGTCGCTCGTGGATGAAAGATCCAGCCCGGCGTAGCAGGCGCGACCCTGCAGCGCGGAGAGGTCGATGCTGCCGCCGCACTCGTCCCACTTGTCCATCGGCATCCAGCGGACGCTTTGCTTGACCCACTGGTTCAGCCTCAGCTGACGGAACATGTTCTCGTCGGCCGGGGTTTCCTGGGCTTTGCGGAAGGCGTCCCGCACCTTTTCGATGGAAATCGTCTGATCCAGGCTGGGATTGGCTTTGTACCAGTTTTCCTCGCTCGTCCAGTCCGCGTCGTCCGGGAGGCCGAACAGCACCGGGTAAAAGCGGGGATCTGCTTTCCGGCCTTCCAGAATGTCCAGCGCCTTCTGATGCACCTCCCAGCAGATGCTGTTCCGGTCTGTGCCGGCGGTAGTCAGGAAAAACCACAGGGGCTGTTTCCGCGCATCGCCGGAGCCCTGGGTCATGACGTCGTACAAGGCCCGGGTCGGCTGGGTGTGCAGCTCGTCGAAGATGCAGGCGGAAACGTTCAGACCGTGCTTGGTGGCCACTTCGCTGGACAGCACCTGATAGATGCTGCCCGTGGGCGTGTAAACCATCCGTTTCACGGACGGCACGATCTTGATTCTCTTGCTGAGCGCCGGGGATTGCTTGACCATATCCACGGCGACGTCGAACACAATGGCGGCCTGCTGGCGGTCGGAAGCGCAGGAGTATACCTCCGCTTTCCACTCGTCGTCGTTGCAGAGCATGTTCAGAGCGATTGCCGCGCCCAGTTCGCTCTTGCCGTTCTTCTTCGGAATCTCGATGTAAGCGGTGGTGTACTGCCGCTGGTCGGGGTGATCGTCCCGGACCGTGCCGAACACATCAGACACGATCTTCTTCTGCCAGGGCAGCAGCGTGAAGGGCTTTCCGTGGAACTCTCCCTTGGTGTGCTTCAGACACTCGATGAACCGGATCACGCGCCGCGCTTTCCTTTCATCAAAGCCCATGTCACCACCCGCCCTTCAGAAGGGATTCCATAGGATCGGCTTCATCGTCCGAGCCGCCGCTGTTGGCGATGATCCGGGAACGGGTCGCCGGCGTCAGGCCGAACTCGGAGCAGAAAGACTGCATGATCTTCAGATTCTGCTGGGCGATACTGACCTGCGGAACCTGCTGAACATAACCGCTGGGCGTCTGAAAGATGGATCCGTGCTGCGTGATGAATTCCTCCGCTTCCTTCCATCTGGCGTATGCCTGACAGTATCCCGCGAAGGCGGTGATGTCCACTGAGGTCAGGATGCCCATCGCCTTCAGGGAGGGAGCCAGCCGCTTCCACTCCTTTTTTGCTTCCGCTTCCAGCCACGCCGGACAACGGACGGTCGACTTCGGCGGCACCGGCTCATGTTCGTTGAGCTGCCGCTTGCCGGGATTGCCTTCCAGCTGCTTCAGAGCGGTCGGCTTCGGTTTTCTTCCTCTGACGGCCACGCGCCGCGCCTCCTTTCATGGCTTTATTCGTGCTGACCGACGACTTCATCGTAGGTCAGCGTCTGACCGTCCCGCAGAACGGTCGCGTCCGCGCCGGAGCCGACCAGATCCACATACCTCTGAACGATGACGGAAGCGTACCGCTCGTCCAGTTCCATCGTACGGCAGATCCGGTCCGTCTGCTCACAGGCGATCAGGGTGCTTCCGCTGCCGCCGAAGGTGTCCAGCACCACGGCGTTGGGAGCAGAACTGTTCTTGATCGGGTAAGCCAGCAGTGGGATCGGTTTCATGGTCGGGTGATCCTTGCTCTGCTTGGGCTTGTCGTAGTTCCATACGGTCGTCTGCTTCCGGTCGGCGAACCATTTGTGCTTACCGTTGGGCAGCCAACCGAAGAGAACCGGCTCGTGCTGCCACTGGTACGGGGAGCGTCCCAGCACCAGACTGTTCTTCACCCAGATACATACGCCGGAGATATGGAAACCCGCTTCCTTGAACGCGCGCCGGAAGTTCAGCCCTTCCGTGTCGGCGTGGAATACATACGCCGAGGCGCCTTCCGCCAGGTGCGGCACCCAGTTCTGAAAAGCGGACAGCAGGAACGAGAAAAACTGCTCGTCCGCCATGCTGTCGTTCTGGATGGACTTGCCGTCGGCGGATTCATACGCGACATTGTAGGGCGGGTCCGTCACGATCAGGTTGGCGCGGATGTCGCCCATGAGCGCGTCCAGGTCTTCCGGCTTTGTGGCGTCCCCGCAGAGCATCTTATGTTTCCCCAGCGTCCAGAGGTCCCCGGACTGCACGAACGGCGTGATGGTTTCCGGATCCAGTTTGGTATCGTCGTCCTTCACATCCTTGTCGTGCACTTTACTGAACAGGTCGTCGATCTCGGCGGCGTCGAAGCCGGTTGCGCCGACGTCGTATCCGGCAAGCTGCAGGTCGGAGAGCAGATCGGCCAGAGCTTTCGGCTCCCATTCGCCGACCGCTTTGTTTAACGCGACGTTGAGCGCCTTCTCATCGTTTGGGTTTTCGATATGAACGACCACGCAGTCGATCTCGGTCGCGCCCTCTGCGGTGAGCACCTTGTACCGCTGGTGACCACCGACGATGTTGCCGGTGACCTCGTTCCAGATGACCGGATCGACGTAGCCGAAGTCATGCAGACTGCGCTTGATTTTTTCATACGCCGGATCGCCCGGCTTGAGGTCTTTCCGGGGATTGTATTTCGCCGGTTTCAGCATGCCGACCGGCAGCTTTTTGATGGTCATTTCTGTGTTCACGGGTACCTCCTTGCCGCCTGTCTGGGCGGCTTTTTTACGTTCACAGGGGGCAAAAACCCCCGGGCCCCCAATTTCGCGAAATTTCACGCGAGCCTGGGCGGCGGTCTCCAGGCGGAGAGCCCCAGGGTTTGAGGCCCCCCTGGGGCGCACAGCGACTTTCCCACGGCGAAGCGCGGAAGTGTGGCTGGGGCTGGGCGGATGCCGGGGCTGACCGGGGGCGGTCGCGACCGGGGCTGTGTGCCGGGGCTGGCGTGACCGGGGTCACCGGGGCTGTGCCGGGGCAGTGTGCCGGGTGACCGGGGCGAAACCGGGGTCACCGGGGCAAAAACCACACCGGGGCGGTGAAAATGCCGGGTTTTTTTGTGGAAAAGCCGGGTCACCGGGGCGAAAAAGCCGGGTTTGGGGCGGTGTACCGGGGCAAAAAAGCCCCAAAAGCCGGGTTTCCGCTTGCTGTCAGGGCGGATTTTGCCGGGATCTGGGGCGGGGCGTGACGGGTTTGCAAGCTCCCTCGCGCGTACGTGCGCGCGTACGCGGCGCGCGTTTCGCGCATATAAGGAAGCTTGTCGGTTTTGGGCGGTTTTCCTAAAATTTCTCACAAAAATTTAAAAAAGGGCGTTGACTTTCGGTGGCTTCAGAGTGATGTATGTCACCGCGCCGAGGCACACAGCCCAGCGCGACCGCGGGTGGGAAAAGCCACCGGGTCAGGGAGAAGCCCATGAAAAACCAGACTTTCGGCATTGAGCTCGAGATGAACGGCATCCTCCGCACGAAGGCAGCCCAGGTCATCGCCGAGCATTTCGGCACACACCCCAGCCAGCCGGAGGGAGGCTGCTACCACACGCAGACCATCCGCATGCCCGATGGACGGGTGTGGAAGGTGATGCGCGACTCCAGCATCCCAGGGCCGGACGCGGAGAAGACCGAGGTGGTCAGCCCCATCTGCCGGTGGGAAGACATCGAAACGGTCCAGGAACTGGTCCGGAAGCTTCGCGCGGCTGGCGCGAAAGCCGACCCCGCGCACTGCGGAATCCACGTCCACATCGGCCTTGGGGAACACACCCCGCAAAGCCTCCGGCGCTTGGTGAACATCGTCAACGCGAAGGAAGACCTCCTGACACAGGCCCTCGCGATTGACCCCGAACGCCGGATGCAATGGTGCCGGCCGGTCGACCAGGATTTCCTCCGCAGGCTGAACACAGCCAAACCGACCACCATGGAAGCCTTCGCGAGGCTTTGGTACAACGACCGCGACTGGAGGTACCACGCACACCAGCACTACGACCAGAGCCGGTACCGCCTGCTCAACCTCCACGCGGTGTGGCAGAAAGGCACCATCGAGTTCCGCGCCTTCAACAGCACCCTCCACGCCGGAGAGGTCAAGGCCTACATCCAGCTTTGCATGGCCATCAGCCACAAGGCGCTGACCTCCAAGGCAGCCAGTCCGGTCAGGCCCGAAACCGACAACCCCAAGTACACCTTCCGCTGCTGGCTCCTCCAGCTGGGCTTCATCGGAGACGAATTCGAAACGGCCCGCCTCCACCTCACCAAGCACCTCCCCGGAAACAGCGCCTGGCGGCAGGCCTCCTGAATCAAGGAGGCCGCCCAGGCACACCCCGCCTGACGATGGCCGGACGGCGACCGGTCGAAACGCCCCAGGGCGTCGCGGGAAGCCGCACACTCTTTCAAATCGACAGGGCCGAGACCCCGGAAAGGAAGCACACCATGAAGAAACAGGACATCCGCAGGATCTACACCGAGAAGGTAACCGAGCTTCTGAATCAAGGATGGACGATTTTCCCCGACACCATGAACGGCAGCCAGGGAGAGATCGCGCACATCGACCTGACCGACGGCAACGAAATCCGCCGGGTCCTCCTGGAACGCGACACACACTGGGAACGCGAGGAGGGCGGCTACTGGGGCGACGTGATCCGCCTCACGGTCGGCAGGGCCGGCTCGGACACCTGGGTCGGACAGACCTGGGACGGCACGGTCTGGAACAACCGCCTTGAACCACTCTTCCAAATCGAGTGGGCATGGCTGGGCAGCCGCCGCTGCAGCGACTGGTACGTCAGCATTGAAGAGGGGCGCGCCGCGCATCAGAAACAGCTGGAACGCTACCGGAACCGCGAAGACCGCACCAGCTACACCGACCTGCCCGAGGCTTGCAAATCGGCCGCCCTCCGCTGGGTGCGGAAGCAGCCGCGCATGAAGACCTGCCGCCTCGAGGAAATCGAGAAGGTCCGCAAGGTCCGGACACCGGACGGCAAAGTACATTACGAGATCACCGCCAGGGGACGCACCTTCCGCACGGACAACTGAAACAAGGGAATCCGCTCCGGCGGTTCCTCAGAAGGCCCGGACACACGGACCCTCTGAGGAGCGGCCAAAGCTCACAAATACGACAGGGCCACAGCCCGGAAAGGAACACACCATGATGAACAGAGAACAGGCCATTGCGTACGGAAAGCGGATCGGGGTCCGCTACCACGTCTACAACAGCAACGGATGCCTGGTGGGCGGCACGAAAACCCGCGAGGACGCGGAAGCCATGAAGAAGCGCTTCGAAATCGACGACCGGAAGAACCCCTGGACCCGCGGAACCACACGCTTCGAAATAAAGGAGGTCAGCGCGAAATGAAACAGACGGACGGAATCTTTACCCCGCCGCCGGACGGGTGTGGTACAATGGAATGGAGGCTCGCCGACGCCTTCGCCCTGGCGGAGACCATCCGCAAATACGAGGGCGGCGACCCCAGCGTCCAGGAAATCTACGATGCGATGATGGAATACAACCTTGAGGAAGCACAGCTTCGGAATGGAGAAGGCCATGCCTGAGATCACCTATATCCTCCGGTTCACACACCGGGACAGGGATGAGATCGAGGATTACGAACACGCTTCTGAATCCGATGCCCGGTATCACTTCGGGCTTTTCGATCACACCGACGCGGACATCTACAGCCGAATCGACCTGATCCGGCGCGACTGGCGGACCGGAGAGGAAAAGGTTCTCACGAGCCTGATCCTTCCGGAGCCGGACGCTTTCAAATAAACCGGCCGGCTGACACACATCCCGCTTGACTTTCATCGGGCTGCGGAGCGAACATGCTCACGCCGCCCGGCGGGGATCTTTGAAATCGAGGAGGAAGCAAATGCTGTACATCGCATACGGAAGCAACATGGTCAGGGAGCAGATGGATTACCGCTGCCCCAACGCGAAGCTGATCGGCACCGGATACATCGCCGGTGCGAGACTGGAATTCTACCTTCACGCCACCGTGGAGAAGACCGGGGACATGCGTAACCGCGTCCCGGTGGCTGTCTGGGAAATCAGCGCTGCCGACGAAAAACGGCTCGACCGCTACGAGGGATACCCCAGCTATTACGTCAAAGAGGAATGGCCGGTACACATGGACGACGGCTCTGAAATCAGAGGCATGATCTACATCATGAAGCTGATCCGGAACGCGCCACCACAGCGCGCCTATTACCAGGGCATCGCGGACGCTTACCGCGCCCTGGGGCTTTCGCGCCAGGTGCGAACCGTCCTCGTCCCGGCGCTGGAACGCAGCCTCGCGAGAGGCTGAACCCCGGCTTTGGAATCGCCGCCTTCGGGCGGCTTTTTTCGTTGCGTCGGAATCGCCCCACATTTGCCCCCGTGCCGGGCTTTTGAATCGGCCTTGGGGAAACGCCCCACCGCGCCCGTCCTCGCGGAACGTGGGGCAAACACGCGCGCCGTGCGGGCAAAGGAAAAGCAGCCCCGAAGGACTGCTCTGGAATCGCCGTTGGCCCTTACTTTTCATCCACCAGGCTGGCCGTCATTTCCAGTCCGGTTTCCGTGTCTTTGAACTGGATCAGCAGAGTGCCATTCTTACACGCGTACCGCATGTGGTAGGGCTCCGTCCAGATCTGCGTCAGTCCCGGACAGTTTTCAAACGCTTCATAGCGGATCTCATCGGCTGTTTCTTTTCCGTCCACGAAAAGATGGTACAGTCTTGTGATCGTGTTCGACTGTTCATCGCAGATCCGCTTCCAGGCTTCCTCCGCTGTAACTGCTCTGAAATCGCCCGGGGCTTTTTCCGGCTGGAGCGCCGCCCACTGGTAGAGTGTGCCGGGGCTGCCCATGAACGCCAGCTTCGCCTCGTCGACGCCGCAGGTGTCGCAGACCATGATGTCCGCGATCCGGCTCAGCGCGTTGGTGTACAGCTTCGGCTTCATGGTCGGCAATCCGCACCGGGGACAGCGCGTGTACGCGCCGCTTTCCTGCCTGGCTTTCAGATCGGCCAGTCTCTTCTCAATCCGGGTCATGGACGGTCACCTCCGGTACGATGTTTTCTACGCGGCGCGTTCCGCGCTTCGCCGCCAGCTTCGCCTTGTGGGCGTCCATCTTGTCGGCTGTGCGGAAGGCCGCGAATCCGTGCAGGTGTCCCAGGAGGACGCGCCGGTCTTCCTTGTGTTCAGGACCGCCGAAGCCCAGCTGGATCAGCCAGCTGCGGCAGAAGTACTTCATCTCGGAATCCTCCGGGGAAAGCGGAGCCGCGCTTGCGTTCCGCTGTGTTTTCGCCCGGTCGGTCATCGCGATGATCACTTTGCTGTAGGCTGTCCACGCTGTAGGATCGGATTCGTCGAAGGGGAAATCCACCGTCAGCTTACCGTCCTCCAGATGAATGCCCTCGCACAGTCCGGCATCAATCTCATTTCTCAGGATCTCCTGAATTCTTTCCGCCGTGTCCGGTTTTTCCTCGGCCAGCCGGTCGACCAGCTCCTGATCGATGTGAATCGCGCCGCCCTTCATCATGGCGTTCAGCAGCTTCTGCCGGGAAAACAATGCCCGCAGAAGGTTGATCAGCGCCTGGGGCGCGTATCCGTCCGTGGGAATCGACACCGACATACCGGTCACCGTATCCTCTCCGCCGCGGTTCTCGTGAATGGAGTCGATGGAGGGAACATGGCTGAGCCCTTCGGCAAGCGCCTCGATCACTGGATCCTCCTCGGTTTCCGGCGCAGCTGCCGCGCTCTCTTCGATCAGGCCTTCCCGGATCAGGAAACCCCGGATCGGTTCGAAATCCTCTCCGTCGATGCTTCCGTCCTTGTTCACCGTGTAGGGGCCGACTCGGTACGCGCAGGTGGGCATGCCCATGTAACGGGCTTCCGTTCCGAGTTCCGCCGCGAGGGCTTTCGCCATCGCCTTGCGGTCTTCCGTTCTGGTTTCAATGGTCATTTGCCTGACCTCCTTTCTTTCTCCCGCTTGGGGTAGTGGCATTTACGCTCTGAAAGGAATGGAAGTCAAGCGGCTGCGCGATAATTCTTTCATACCGGACACACTCACTCTTCCCAGGGCATCCACTGGTGCCAGAAATGCCCCATGGTGGACACCTGGTTGTAATTCACATCCCGCAGCCCCAGGGAAGCGATGATGCCGGAGGGCGTCAGGTCGTAGTTCTTTCGAATCCAGCGGACCAGCCAGGAAGCCGGCGCTCTGCCGGTATGGAATGTGTCCACCGCGACGCTGACCGGCTCTTCCACGCCGATGGCGTAGGCCAGCTGCACCTCGCAGCGTTTCGCGAATCCGTGACGCAGGATATCCTTGGCAACCTTCCGCGCCATGTACGCGCCGGAGCGGTCGACCTTCGTGGGATCCTTCCCGGAGAACGCCCCGCCGCCGTGACGGCACACACCGCCGTAGGTGTCGCAGATGATCTTTCTGCCGGTGACGCCGGTGTCTGCGAAGCTGCCGCCAGTCACAAATCTGCCGGTCGGGTTCACTAGCACACGGAAATCTTTATTCAGGCTGTACGCTTCCGCGACCTGCCGCATGATCCGCTGACACAGATAACGCACGTCTTTGGGATCGACGTCCTCCTTATGCTGTGTGCTGATCAGAAAGGTGTCGATGCGCTTTTTCCCGTAGTCGTAGGTGACCTGGGCTTTCGCGTCCGGCAGCAGAGCCGTGTGATCCCGGTCCTTCAGCCGGGAGATTGCCTCGGTCGCCAGCACGAAGGGCAGCGGCAGCATCTTCGCGGTTTCGTTTGTCGCGTAGCCGAACATCATGCCCTGGTCGCCGGCGCCTTTTTTGTCCACTCCAAGCGCGATGTCCGGGGACTGCTTCGTGATCTGTACGTCCAGATCGAAATCCCGGTAGATCTGAGGCTCTGCCGTGAACAGGACGGAGGCGACCAGGTCTTTGACATCAGGCTCATGCTTGCCGGTGATCTCGCCCGCAACCGTAACGTGATTGTCCTTGATCAGGGCTTCCACAGCTACACGGCTGTTGCGGTCGTGCCGCAGGCAGTCCGTGACGACCGCGTCTGAGATCTGATCGCAGATTTTGTCCGGGTGTCCGTGGGACACCTGTTCCGAAGTAAACAGCATCCGGATCCGCTCCTTTGTTCTGAAATAGGAAAAGCCCCCACGGGCGCGCGGTCCGTGAAGGCTTTCATCGTCTGTTTCGACAGCATAATTCTATCAAATGTCAAATGCGTACACAAGTGAACTCATGTGAACTCAGGTGCACACTTTTGCCGTTTTCCGGGATTCAGCGCCGCTTTCCGGCAATTCCTCTCTTTCCGTCAGCAGCCGGTCCACCACGTCCAGCGCCCTCTCGTGCCGGTTCAGCACCCAGCGCCGGCTGTAATGCATGTCTTCCGCGATCTGATCCCAGGGAAGGAAACACAGATACCGCTTTTCCAGAATCAGCCGGTAGTTCTCGTTGTGTACCTGATCAATCAGTTTCGCGATGTCGATCTTCATGTCCACTAGCCGGTCGATCTGGCGGTTCAGTTCCTCTTCCGCTTCCATCAGCCGGATGATCGCGTCCTCCAGGGAGGTGACGTTCCGGGTGTGGCTGACGACCTCGCCGTCGAAGGACGCGGTCACTCTCTGCGTCAGCGAACGAAGGCTGGAGATCTGCTGGAGTTTACTGTTGATGCGCTGGTCAAGCCGGTAGGCCTGACCGAGATAGTCTTTTGCGTTCATGCCGCTTCCTCCTCTCGAATACGGTCCAGAATGTAGTTGGGGTCGACGCCGGTCAGCTGGCTGTACCAGCGGGAATGGAAGAACCGTTCGCACTCCCGCTTCAGCGCGGCGGCCTTCTGGCTGTCGGGGTGCTTTTTCAGCTGACGTATCGCCACCCGGTAATCCTTCGCGGCCTGCGTCACGATGGCGTTGGCGAGCGCCTGACAGCCTTCCGTGGTAATGGCCGGCGCGCAGGTTTCGGTTTTCAGTCCGTTCATGATTTCACCTCCAGCTGCGCTTTCACTGCGTCGATCAGCGCGGTCTGCGTTCTGTCTTTGCCCTCCAGGGCTTTGAGTATCTGTTCGTCGATGGTGCCGGCGGTCACGATGTGGTGGATGACGACGATGCCGGCGCGCTGGCCCTGGCGCCAGAGACGCGCGTTGGTCTGCTGATACAGCTCCAGCGACCAGGTGAGCCCGAACCACACCAGTGTGTTGCCGCCGTCCTGCAGGTTCAGTCCGTGACCGGCCGACGCGGGGTGGATCAGGGCGACCGGGATCCTTCCGGCGTTCCAGTCCGTGATGTCTTTGGAGGACTTCAGTTCCCGAGCCTGGGGGAAACGCTCCCGGATCCGCTGCAGATCATGCTTGAACCAGTAGGCGATCAGGAGGGGCTGGCCGTTGGCTGCCTCGATCAGATCCTCCAGGGCGTCCAGCTTCCGCTCGTGAATGCGGACGGCGTTCCCGTCATCGGTGTACACCGCACCGTTGGCCATCTGACACAGCTTTCCGGACAGCGCGGCGGCGTTCTTGGCGTCGATCTGCGTGTCCTTCAGCTGGATCACCAGATCCTGCTTCAACTCGTCGTACAGATCTTTTTCCAGAAAGTCCATGCACACGGGAACGCGGTTCATGAGGCACTCCGGCATCTTCAGAAAGTCGACGCTTTTCATGCTGATGGTGATGTCCCCGATGCGGCGGTAGATTTCCTCTTCCGCGCCAGGCAGCGGCTTCCAGGAGTACACCTGCATGCCGTTCGTGCGGTCGGGACGGAAGAAGGATTCCCGGTACCTTGTGATGAACCGACCGAGCCGCTGTCCCATGTCCAGAACCCGGAACTCCGCGAAGAGATCCATGAGGCCGTTGGAGGAGGGCGTTCCGGTGAGTCCAACGATGCGGCCGACGCGGGGGCGCACCTTCAGGAGACTCTTAAACCGCTTGGCCTGCCAGCTTTTGAAGCTGGAGAGCTCGTCGATGACGATCATGTCGTAGTCGAAGGGAATCGCACTGTCCTCCACGAGCCAGGAGACGTTTTCACGGTTGATGATGTACACCTGGGCATCCCGCATCAGGGCGGCGTTCCTCGCGTGTTCGTCTCCGACCGCGACGCTGTAGGTCAGCCCTTTCAGGTGATCCCACTTCTCAATCTCCGCGGGCCATGTGTCGCGGGCGACGCGCAGAGGCGCGATCACCAGGACGCGGCGAACCTCAAAGCGGTCAAAGATCAGGTCGTGAATCGCGGTCAGCGTGATCACGCTCTTTCCCAAACCCATCTGGAGGAATACGGCGGCGACGGGGTGCTCAAGGATGAACCGGGTGGCGTAGCTCTGATACTCATGAGGCTGATATTTCATCCAGAACACCTCCGATCATGTCGGTATTGTCGATCACGTACACCCGGAAGCCCAGAGCCCGGAGTCTTCGTATCCGCGCAGTCTGCAGCGGACGGGGTTTTTCGCCGGGGGCTTTCAGTTCGGCGAAGGCTGACTTTCCATCGGGAAGAAGGATGATGCGGTCGGGTACTCCGTCGAGGCCGGGGCTGACCCATTTAGGGCAGAGGCCGCCGCGCCGTTTGACGGCTCGGACCAGTGTCTGTTCGATCTGCTTTTCTCTCATCTGTGTGCCCTTTCCAGGATGTTTGATCCTGTGATCCTGCGCTCGCGCGTATGTGTGCAAACGGGCGTTTTTACGCGTGTGCGGTTTCTTTTTCTGACTGTTTTACGATTACACAGTTTTTTGGGATCTCAGGATCAGAGTGCCGGAGAAGCCTTATGCTGTCGGCATTTCCGGGTTGATCCCAACTCTGATCCTGACATGATCCCAGCGCGTTGGGATCATCGGGAAGCTGATCCCGGGTGATCCCAACAGGGCTGTTTTTGATCCTGGCGTGATCCCGGCTTTTCATCGGGAAGCTTCTCCTCGCTCGAAAAGGTACTGCATGCCGTACAGCGGGATGCGTTCCTTCTTCTCCCGGCGTTTCCACCCCAGCCTTTCCAGAATCGCGGTGAGTTCATTGGAATCGGACCGTCGGAGGCCGGCGCGGTCGCGGTACAGACACTCGCACCAGATCTCCAGGGTGCACACGGTTTCGCGCCTGGTTTCACCGGTCAGCTTATCCCCGACAAGGGAGTCCTCGCCGTGAAGGAAATCCTGACGGTCGCGCAGACTCATGCCGTTCCATATATCGGGCAGCGGCGTTTCCAGGTAATCCTCGATGACGCCCTCGCGCTCGTCCGTCTCCAGAGCGTTCAGCTGTTCCTGCTTTGCCAGCAGTTCCATGGCGGCGTTCAGATACAGCTTTTCACCGCGCTCCACGTACAGCAGCGTTTCAGCCCAGATCTGGTCGACGGTTTCCTGATCCAGCTCCCAGGAGTGAAAACGGGCGCTGTCTGTGGTTCTCACGGGCCAGAAACGCCTGTTGCCGGTCGTATCGCGAAGATATCCGGTTTCGGCATTGGTCGTTCCGAAGAAGACGCACTGCCGGGGATGCGGCGTCACGCGATGGCCGAAGGAAGCCCGGTAGATATCGTTCTGACGCGACAGGAAGGAACGCAGCGTTTCAACCTCCGCCTTCCTCAGCCCCGCCAGCTCGCCGATCTCCATGATCCAGTAGCCCTGCAGCTTTTCCGCGGCCGTCTTGTCCTTGGTGTCTCCGAGGCTCAGACTGTCGGAGAACCATTCTCCCGCCAGCTTTGCGATCAATGTACTTTTGCCGATGCCCTGGGGGCCGTTCAGCACCAGCATGGTGTCGAACTTCACCCCGGGATTCCGGACCCGGCTCACAGCCGCGCACAGCGTTTTCCGGGTCACGGCACGGGTGTAGGGTGTGTCAGGAGCGCCGAGGTAATCGATCAGGAGTGTGTCCACGCGGCACTCTCCGTCCCAGGGAGGGAGGCTGCCCAGGTAGTCCAGGATCGGATGAAAGGCTCTGTCGTCCACCACCTTCGTGACGGCGACGTCATAGTTTCTGGCGGAGAACGTGCCGTAATTGGCGTCGATGTAAGAGATCAGCTGCGCGTCGTCCGCGTCGCGCCAGAAGCGGTCCGGATGATTCCAGGGGACGGAGCCGATCACCTCGATGTTGTCCGCCAGCCGGTTGAACCGGATATCCTGCAGCGCGGGATCGTTCTGGAGGATCAGAATCAGATTCTGCAGCGTGTTTTCCAGCTTGCCCGACCGCTCAAAGGTCAGGCGGCTCTTCCAGCTTTCGTCTTCCTCCCGGAGATCGAACTCGCCGGCCGTGGTCGCCGCGCGGCGTTCCTCCAGCAGCTTCACCCGGACGTTCTCGTCCGCTGCGGCGAAATCCAGCATGGCTTTCACCGACGGCAGCTTGCTGTCGGGAGTATCCGCGGCGGTCTTCTCGTCCCGGTCGCCGAACAGATGAATCCTGACCAGGTCAAAGGCGTTGAGCAGCTGGCCGCCTGCGGGGTCGGTGGCGTGGTGGCTGTAAAGAAAGGTATCGTCGTCGTACACGATGGCGCCGGAGGAGCTTTCTCCGGCTGCGTAGGTGTAGCGATTCTCATAGGCCGAGGGTACGTATACCTCCGGCAGGAATCTTTCGATCGCCTCGCGGATACCGTAGCACCGGCAGAACGCGCCGATGACGCCGGTCTTCGCGCGGGGATCCTGCGCCTTTTTCCCGGGAGCGCGGGGTACGCTCTCCCGGGAGGAGGTCGGCAGCTGTGTCAGGTCGTGCCATTCCGGGTGCGCCTCAAGAATCGCGTCCGGATCCAGCCAAGGGCCTTCGTAGCGTTTGAACACGAACTCCCCGTTGGCGGGCGTGGTCGGCCAGTACATCAGCTGATGCGGCATGTAGGAGCACTCGTCGATATAGTCGATGCCGATATCCTTCGCGAGATACCGGGCTACGGCGTTATACTCCTCCGCGCTGACGTCGCGGGTCAGCGGGAAGCCCAGCCTGACGCGGGGATTCTCCGGCGTGTGGCTGTGCGTGGTATAAAGGAAACCTCCGTACAGAGGGGCCGCGCTGTAGTCCGCGATGAACGTTTCCGGCACCTTGTCGCCGTCTAGGATTACCATGGAGCGGCATTCCACATGGTCGCGCTTGCGGCGTCCGCCCCGAAGCGCGCCGCCCACAAAGCCGCCTTTGTCTTTGATCCGGTCGCGGACGGGCTTGGAGGCCTTCGCGTATTCCTCGGCGGACTCACTGGTGCGGATGGTGGTTTCCAGCCTTCGACACAGATCGTCGAAGGACATGGTCTTATTGATCCATTTGACGGCGTGATTGCTGTCGCCGACGGCGATCTTCAGTTCACGCATGCGTTTCCACCTCCTCGCAGTCCTCGGTAAAGTATCTGACCGGGATACCCTTGCTTTCCGCTTTCGCGATCTCACGGCTCATGCCGCGGGAGATCCTTTCGCCGAACACCCACACCTGTTCGCACTTCGTCAGCAGCACCAGGCCGAAGAACAGACCCAGATCCCGGTCAGCGGGGTTGTTCTCGTCCATGAACTGCGGGTAATGCAAATGCGGTGCGAGCGGGATCGCTCCGCACCTTACCGCGAATTTGCAGAAGACCCTGGCCTTCCGCTCGTTGTTCAGAATGTCGTCCGAATACGGCGAGCAGATACACACCAGGGGACGGTAGATTCTTGTCCGGACGGGAGGCGAAGGCGGCGTCTGCCGGAGCGCCGCTTTCGTTTCCGTCATGATGTTGGTGAGGGCCTCATACGGGGTGGGGTCCATATAGCCCTCGCTGTTCCGGCAGTTGATCTTCATTTGATCTCACCGGCCAGGAACTTGCGGCTGCACTTCTCGCAGGCAACCTCGCTGCCGGCAACGGTGAAGTCTTCATCCCCGGTGAAATCGTCCAGGTCCACCGGCACTTCCTGCCCGCAGAAGGGGCAGCGGCAGAATACGTTGGTGCTGGTGATGTCGACCTCGATCATGGCGTCCTTGTTGAGCTGGGTCTTGACGTAGAACATACGGCTTCCTCACTTTCCGCCGGGCGATCTTTCCCCGGCACAGTAAATGGCGGGATTTTACGCTTTTGAATGACTAGGAACAAAAACTTTTTCATCCACGAAAAGAAACCTTGTTTCTAAATGTTGACAAGGTAGCTAGATGGTGATATGATACCGAATGAAAGGAGGCGATAGCCGTGACGAACGAGGAAAATCGTGCCATCCTTGTCAACCGGCTTCGGGAGAACCTTCCAGAGATCAGGAAGATTGCAGGTATGAGCGGCGAGGAATTTGGTCAGTTCCTGGGCATGTCCCGTCAGAGCGTCAGCAAACTGGAAACAAAAACCTCCGTCCTTTCCGTGGCTCAATATGTTGCAATCAGGCACATTCTTGATGCCTGGATGATTCGGCATCCTGAAAACAAAACGCTCCCACGCATCATCCATCTTCTGCTCGATGAACGCAGATTGTGGGGGCATCCCTACACTCAGCTGCAGGACATTGCCAAATCCATAGCCGCATCAACCATGAGCGGAGTTGGACGCGATACAATAGACGCCAGCGCAAAAATGCTGCTGGACGCCTGGGAGCCGGAGGCGATGAAATACTGTATTGAAGGCCTGCAAAAGGACTTTGTCTCGGAGAAAGTCGGCGTAGGCCCTGACGATGTACCAATGAACTGGACCGATGTAATCATGGGAGGAAAACCTGAATGAATGAGAACGCGAAAGTAATCGCCGAGGGAGCGGCGCAGTCCCTCAATAACACGCAGCAGAATGCGCTGAACGTAACCGATCTTGTTCGAGAGACAGGAAATCTTAGTGACCGGCTTCTGCATGAGCGGTATATGCAGTCCATCATTAGCAGCAGCATGCCTGCTTCTGAAAAGCAGAAGTATCTGGATCATGAGCGCCGTGTGAACGACCGCTATGTGGCCAAAAACGTGCGCCGAGTTGAGCGCCTTCAGAAAAGCCAGACCCGTAATACCAATCGTGTTTCGTGGGGATGGGCAGGCGCCGCCGGAGCGGTTATCCTGATTGGCGCCGCATTTACACCGCGAGGCAGAGTTGTTGTTTCAAAGGCGTGGAAATATCTGTGTGCTGTTCCTGCATGACAGCCGAAAACACAACAGGATTGAAAAGGAGCGGATCTGGCGGGCCGCTCCTTTTCTTTGTCAGTCTTTTTTGTAGAACGGCGTGGTGTATCCGTCCGCGCGGAGGATCAGTCCGTCCGCCCAGGGCGGCGTCCGTCCCATCTGCTTACAGAGAACATCCAGCGACACGGAGGGCTCTGCCTCGATGATCAATTCGTCGTGTACATGCGCCACAATGGAGCAGCAGCGTAGCGTGGTCATGGCGTAGCAGAGAATATCCCGGGCCACCGCCTGGGTAATGTTCTCGCACAGCTTCGGCCCGTAAGATTCCAGCCGTTCCCACTTTTTCGTGCCGCCCACGCCGAGGTAAGTCAGGGAGGGGCTGCCGAACTGGTTCTCGCCGATGGCTGGCTTGACGTAGGCCAGATTCCGCCCGGACGGCAGCGTGATAAACAGCATTCCGCTTCTGCAGGTAAAGCGGATGCCGTGTGTCTGCGTGGATGTCTTTTCCCGCACCGCCGTCATGGCTGCGGAGTCCACATCCCACCACAGCCGGACGATGCGTGGATTGGCGTTCCTCCACGCTTTGACCAGCGGCAGCAGTTCATCCTCAGACAGCCCCATCTCGATGGCGCCCATCGCTTTCAGCGCGCCGACGGAGCCGCCGTAGCCGAGGGCGAGCTCGGCGATCTTGCCCTTCTGCCGGAGGTGACCGTTGACACCGTGCTTTTCGACCGGAACCCCGAACATCTGGCTGGCCGATCCGCAGTAAATGTCGCCGCCGGCTCTGAACAGATCCAGCCGCCACTGTTCTCCGGCGAGCCAGGCGATGACCCTGGCTTCGATTGCCGAAAAGTCCGAGACATAGAACAGTCTGCCTTTCGGGGCGACGAAGGCCGTGCGGATAAGCTGGCTGAGCGTGTCCGGCACATCCCCGTACATCTCTTCCACGCCCTCGTAGTCCCCGGCGCGGACAAGATCCCGCGCGGCTTCCAGATCGGAAAGGTGGTTCTGGGGAAGATTCTGCAATTGAATCAGCCGGCCCGAGAACCGGCCGGTTCTGTTCGCACCGTAAAACTGAAACATGCCTCTGGCTCTGCCGTCGGCACAGGCGGCGGACTGCATGGCGAGATACTTTTTCACGGAACTCCGCGCCAGCTGCTGGCGGAGGGAAAGCACCTTGCGCAACGGGGACGGCGCGTCTTTCAAAAGCGCGGCCACCTGCTTCTTTCCGAGGGATTCGATCTCCAGACCGTTCTCCATCAGCCAGCGTTTCATCTGCGCCACGCTGGAAGGGTTGTCCAGCTGTGTAAGCTCCTTCATCTTTTCGGTCAGTTCTTCGTGGGACTGCTCATCCATGCGGATGGCATTTTCCACCAGGGTCATATCGATCAGGATGCCCCGGTCGTTGATCTCCTGGTCGATGCAGTACTGGTCCCACACTTCTTCCGGCACTGGGTAGTTGGTCAGTCGGCGCTGGATCTCCATTTCCGTTTCCACGTCGCGCCGGTTGTATACGATGAACTCCTCCCAGCGGTCGGGGGCGTGCGCGGGAAGATTCCGGGTGCGCTGCCCGTTGGACTGGGTCGGCGCGCATGGACGGCAGAAGTAGCGGATCAAGTCGCGGCCCGTTTCCAGCTTCTGTTTCTCCAGACCCAATACCGCGCCCGCACCGGCGAGCGAAAGCGGAAGACCGAGGTAGGCCGACCAGATCATCGTGCAGCGCCAGGAGCGGGGATTGAGGAAACGGGCCTGTTCACGGGACAGTGGATGCCGATCCGCGAAGGGGTCCAGGGAGACACCCAGATCCGACAGATACCGGCTCAGACACACGCGTTCGAAATTCGCGTTAAAGGCCGCCTTGATTACCGCGTCATCCGTCAGAGCATCCAGCACCTCCGCCGGGATCTTCTCGCCACGGGCGAGGTCAACAACCTGCACGTCGCCGCCGTCCGCGCTGTAGCCGAACAGCAATATTTCAAAAGAGGGATCCTCTGCGTAGCGGTACACGCCGGTCCGATTCAGATCGGCTTCGGAATACGTTTCAATATCGATGGACAGAGTTTTCATGTCTTCACCTCCAGAGAAAACAGGGCGGCAGGTTTCCCCGCCGCCCAAGGCAGTGTGTCAGGACAAGAAATCGTCCTCGTCGTCGTATTCCTCGTCGACATCGAAGTCATCGGCGGTGCAGATGGAGCCGCCCAGCGGCTTGCCGTCCGCGCTCTTGCGCAGCCCCAGGAGAGAAGCCGCGATGCCTTTGTTGCCGTTGCGGTTGTAGCAGTAGAACTGGATCTTGCAGCGGGCGTAGCAGCCGGAGTACAGATCGGAGCGGCTCATGACCTCTTCGCCATCCAGACCGAACAGCTTCGGCTGATCCTGATTCTTCGCGTTGATGTAGTAGCTGTTGGCGTAGGCCGGATCGTTGGGGCGCTTCTTATCGCCGTCGTTCAGCGGAAGGTTGATGTCTTCCAGGGCCGGGGTGTTCTTGCTGTTGCCGCGCAGCTTATAGGCGCCGGCATCATAGGCGGCCTTGATAGCAGAGCGGATCAGGTCCAGGGTGCGCTTGTCGTCCTTGGGGATAATGAGGCTGGCGCTGTAGACCGGCTTGCTGCCGTCAAAGCCCTTCGGCTCAAACAGCTGGGCGCAGGACAGGCGGGTGCGGCGGCCGGTGATGATGGTGGAGGAAGCGGCGGTGTTGGCGGAATTGGTGTTACTCATAATGATCAATCTCCTTCATTTTCTTCGTCGTTGGTGAAATCACTGAAATCCATGGCCGGGCGTTTATCGGTCTCCGGCACCAGGGTTGCCTTGCCCCGGGGCTTTTCGATCAGGCCGCCGAGGACTTCGTCAAAATGTTTGCGTCCGAGAAGCCGCGACATGTCTGTGATGCCGAGCAGCTTCTTTTCATAGGGGTCTTTGCCGTCCGCCTGGACGGCTCTGGCCACGGCTTCCTCGTCGGTGTAGCGGCGGACGGATCTGCCTTCCACCAGCTTGTAGCCGTTCCAGTGCTTGCCGCCGATGGCGGACTCCAGCGCGTAGGCCTTGATATCCTCCGCCCAGGCGATCAGGTGATCCGCCTGGCCCAGGATGTCTTCGATCTCTTCGTCCGTCAGTGTGGGCGGAAGCTCGAAATCGTAGCGCATCAGCTTCAGCTGGGCGTCGGCCCTAGCGCGGCATTCGTGCCGGGCCTTGCAGAAGCGGCAGTGATCCCCGGGACAGAACTTGCCCTTGCCGGCTGCGGCCAGTTTCGCGGCCGGCTGGAGAACCTCCTCGGCCCACTTCAGCAGCTCGTCCTTGCTGACCGTCCACTCCGACACATGGGAGCGCCGGGGCTGGAAGATCTGCATGGTGACGGTGTCGATGCCGTAGAGATCATCCAGAAGTTCGATGCAGCCGAGGGCGTAGCAGCTTGCCTGGGGATTGTTTTCCGCGAGGACCTCCACCCCGGTTCCGTATTTCAGATCCGTAATCCAGAGGTGTCCGCTGCCGACCACGACAGCGTCCGCCGTACCGAAACCGTCCGGCACCCAGCGGCTGAAGTCCACCCGCTGTTCGATCATCACGCAGGGATCGGAGCAGGTCTTCTTCGCTTCGGCGATGGTTTCCGCGATGTACTGTGCATAGGCGTCGGTCGCTTCTTCCATCTCCTGGTCGTACCAGGTGAGGTTCTCGCGCGGGTCGGGCCGGTCGACGCCGATCAGCTTCAGCGCCTTCCACTCTGCCAGCGTGTGTGCGTCCGTACCCTGGGCGGCGTATTCGCTGCCTTTATCCTCGTACTTCTCCTGCAGCTTTGCCGAGGGTGGACAGGCGATCCAGCGGTGCGCGGCGGACGCGGACAGGAAAGCGTGTGCTTTGCTCATCTACCGATGCCCTCCGCTTCCTCCATCATGGCGTCGTACTCGCCGGGGTCGATCTCGGTCAACCTGTCCGCGCCATGGGCTGCAAGCAGTGCCTTGATCTCATCTTTGAAGCCGGCCTTCCGCTTTTCCAGCAGAACGGCGCGGAGTTCCTCCAGGGTGCAAGGCTTCTTCTCCGGCACCTGTTCGGTGGCTTCTTCCGCTTCATTGAAGGAAAGGAGCGCCCGGATGTCCCTGACCGCTTCCGCGATGCCGGCGCTATGCTCTGACAACTCGGTAAGCAGGGCGTCCAGTTCTTTCATCTTTGCCATAGGTGCGTTCTCCTTTCTTCGCGGTCGTGGCTGTATTGGTGTTCATGCCGATCAGCGATCTCGCCATCCTGCGCGTCAGCAGCGATACGGCGATCAGGCTGTCGATCAGGTCTTCCCGCGCCTCGCGGGGGCTGTTCTTCACGGCTTCCTGCATGGTCTTTACCTCCATTTCCGAGGGGACTTGGGTTCCTCCCTCGACGTAAATGGCAGGTTTCCGTCTTTTTGAATGAAGCCGGAAAAAGTTTTTTTGGAGCCGTCCGCCCGGTGTGAAACGACGGCCCCGAAGGTCGGTCAGATCAGGTCTTCACGGTGTTCCCGGATGAAGGCCAGCAGCTTGTTCAGACGGCTGTGGACGGTCGGCCACGGGATACCCAGGCGGTTGCCGATCTTGCGCTCGGACAAGCCCTCTTCCAAATGAAGGGAAAGGATGTCCCTGCCGCTTTTGGTCAGCTTGTCCGCCTCGGTGTAGAGCCATTCCCAGGTGTCATTGGCCACGGCGCGGTCTTCGGGCGTCGGAGCAGTGTCCAGCGGAGCGAGCGGGCCTTCCGCAAAACCGTCCGCATAGCGTTCGCGGTCATCCGCAAAGATGAAGGCGCCGGCCTGCTGGAAGGCGCAGAGAGCGCAGTCACCGCAGCACTTCCGGTAATCAGGCTGTCCGCAGGCACCGAAGTCCCGTGCGTACCTGCGGGCGTCATTGGCCATCTTGTTCCAGGCTTTCCGCTGTTCATCGGTCAGGGCGACGGCTTTTCCGTCGATGGTTACGTAGAAACTGTTCTTCTTGGATTCGTTGGCGTTCTTGCCGTTAGCTCCCATTCTGTAACTCCATTCTCACGGAGCATCCAGACGGGGACTGTGCATGCGCAGCCCCGGAGGATACCTCGTGGGGGCTGCACCCGCATCCCATTGCGGGGGCAGAGATGAAGTCACAGCGCGGTGGGAACCCGGTTCATGACGCCGGCGCGGCGCTGCGATGGTTACGTGCCGAAGGCTTGATCAGGGCCTCCGGGTGAGGGGGTCCAAGGCTCATGCGCCTTGTTTCCCCATGATCCACAGGACTGATTTGCGGGCTTTGGCAACCGGACGCATGCGGGATCCCGATCACCGTAGATCTTAAATAGCCAGAATGGACAACAATGGACGTGTTTGAAGGAGAAATCCAGCTCAAGATAGAAAAAGACGGGCCAAACGAATAGCATAAGTGCTATCGTGTGGCCCGTCGTCATGTTTAATCGGCTGTGCCGTGCGACGTGCTCAAAGGACGGTAATCCCTATCTCCTGCTTGCATTTACAGCATTTGGTGAATAATTGCGCGGTGTCATATCCACTATCTTCTGGAGAGAACGTACGATAATTTGTATCCGGCTGTCTATCAATCAGCCTATGAAATCCACATGCCGGGCAAGTTATTCCCGACTTGCGTTTTCGCTTTACTGGCTGTAAATTAGATAAACTCGGAGAAAAACAAGAGCTCATGGAAATCATCTCCTTTCAACCAATTGGTTGACACTTTAGACTAAGAAAATGCACCTATAAGGTGCGAATCCGTCAATGGAAGACTGGGGAAAGTTTCATGCTTCCGGACAGGTAAAAGCTACATTCGTCATCGTCAGCACCAGGCAGATAAAGAGACAGTTGCTGAAGCCGGATCTTAGCAGATGTCGGGGATACATTGAAGCTTTTCGATACTAAGTAAATCAACGCATCATTCTCATAATGAGGAAACTCATCGAAGCAGAATTCCTTTGTAGCCTTGCTATGGCATAGTTTTCCCATTGCCTTTTTGTTCATGAGCATTGCTGCGCTAAAGTACTTGGCATGGTGTTCAAGCCATTCATGATCGGTATATAATTTCCGCTTTCTTCCTGCTAAGGGCGGGAGCATTTCTCCAAGTATATCTCGCTCTCTACATCTTGTATAAGGGCACCTCCCTTGGGCAAGGAGGTTTTGTGGCGATTCTGAATTATCCAGGCAAAAATACTCATCATGATAAACTGAATGGCCACATTCATGCATGACTGTTGAGCGGTAAATATGCTCATTTCCTTCTTCAAGCAATGAATTATCAATCAAGATGGTATTAGCCTCAACAGGACGCTCATCTGCTTGATGAGCATCTTCGTCCCATACTACGACCAGGGTATTATTGAAAACCATGCGTCCCCATATAAAATGCTTGTGCGACAAATCCGCAAAATCAATATGCAGTCTCGCATACTGTTCGACAAAATCATCTACATCCATTGGTTGGGGGCGCACAAGGAGGTCGCCATCATGATAGTCCTTCAAAATTAGGAGCGAATGCTGCTCTATTTCACTGTTCGATAGACGCGGCACATTATTGGCTCCGTATTTAAACTGAAGATCAATCACTAGCGGATCCTTCCTTCCTTTTACGTAGTGCGTCCACGAAAGCCTGCCAATCCTGCTCATCAGCATCTAGTTCTTTAGCTACGCGCAAGGCCTGCATTGCATAATCCCTCTCGACAATGTAATCAGAAAAATCCTGAGGCACCATTGTGTCTTTTGACTTTCTGGATTCTGCTGCCTTGTTGTACATGATCCGAGACTCTTCTTCAGAAAGGCCCAAGAAAGCGCAGAGCAGGTCAAGACGATCAGAAGTAAAGGCGCATTTCCGATTTTTTTCTACTTCACTGTAGAACTGAGGCGAAACGCCGATTGCCTTTGCTGTCTCCCGGAGAGATTTCCTCCGTGCCAATCGCAACGCTTCAATGTACGGGCCAAACTCAGCATACTTCTCATCCACAATAAACTCTCCTTTCTGGCACAAACGTCAACCTGCTGGTTGACATATAGCAGTATAGCATATGCCATCATTCGTGTCAACCTGCAGGTTGATACTTTTTACATAATCTTATTACTCTGGCGGGTGCGGCCTTTGGAAATGGTAAAAACAAACATTTAATTGTGCGGAAACGGAATTTCTCTTGACTATCGGACACTTCCACGGTATATTCTACTGGGCGATTAAGTGTCCGGCTTAACGTCAGCGGCTTGGAGGAGGTGGCTTAATGGTAATCACATATTCCAAACTATGGAAGCTGCTTATCGATAAAAAGATGAAAAAGAAGGACCTGCAGATAAAAGCAGGGATTAGTGCTTCCACTATAGCAAAATTAGGACGTGATGAGCATGTCAGTACTGCGATGCTTCAGAAGATCTGTAATGCATTAGATTGCGACATCGCAGACATCAT
>OLSB01000529.1_pt1 | contig 43076 bp, 44 predicted proteins | sample 1672071 | NCBI WGS metagenome assembly OLSB01 (sample SAMEA3136642, study PRJEB25190) | human gut metagenome | biome: human gut; feature: human-associated habitat; material: faeces | place: Austria | collected 2013 | reverse complement strand
GATTTCCATCCGCAATCTTGTCTGCGATAGCCTTTTTCGGTCTGCCGCCGGAGCCGGGTTTAGGTCCTCTTTGACCCATTTTTTCACACCTCCTTCGCGCTGGGGCCTATTCCCCCTAAAACTTTTGCGATTTTCAACACGAAGCCCCAGGCCGCTGCCCGCATTTTTTAGTCCTGGAGATTTGACCGCCCCTACCGGTCACCAATTTCGTGATGGATCTTGGTATGACAGGAACGACACAGGCTCATCAGATTGTCCCTTGCGTGAGTGCCGCCCTGTGAAATGGGCTTCTTATGATGCACTTCTTCTGCGGGAACAAGTCTGCCTTGCTTCTCGCACTCCTCGCAGAGAGGATGCTGACTGATGTGTCGGTCACGGATGCGTTTCCAGGCACGGCCGTACTTCTTGTTGATGTCCGGGTCACGCTGGTACTTGTTGTACTGTCTGCGGGCTATGGCAGCGTGGTCGGAACAATACTGTCCATCTGTAAGGTTGGGACAGCCGGGATAGGAACACGGTCGTTTAGGTCTTGTTGGCACGGGTTCACCTCCTACGGAATAGTTCGCCCAGCTTGTACTTAATGATGTACCAGACCTGTTCCAGGTAGCCGACTTTGCGGTAGCCCATCTGTAAGCACTCCTTTCCGGGCATAGAAAAAGCCCCACGGGATTGCTCCCATGAGGCCGTTCCATATTCTCTTTCGCCATTATAATGATACCACTAATGGGGAGTGCGAAATAGTGCCATTTACTGCACAGCAGAATATTTTTCAGGAATTTTTACTGCTGCCAGGGCTTCATCATGCAGTTTGTAAAGGTGGCGCATTTTGTAGCCCAGGTCAACGGCGATTTCGGGCCATGACTTTCCGCTGATATACCGCTTTTCCAGAATCAGCTGATATTCGATGCAGTCCACGGCCTTGATAGTCGCAATAATCTCGGCCTTCAATTCCACCAGTTCCTGCATATCGGCAGAAATGCTGTCTTGCAGATCCACGATTTTGCATACCGCATCTGCCATACGGGAACCGCCCTTATTGGGGTTTCTGGGCATCCCCGTCATGGAGGCGGAACAGCTGGTGGCGAGATCATTTAGGGCGGAAATCTGCTCCTGCTTACTGCGGATGCGTTGGTCGAGGCGGTATGCCTGGTTCAAATATTCCTTTGCGGTCATACTGCCACCTCCTGTCGCACCATACGGCGGATACCTGTCATAAGGTACTCGCCGTCAAGGTCGGTCAGCATACCGTACCAGCCGGAACGGAAGAAACGCTCCAAGGAATCGACCTCGTCTGCATATTCTTTTTTGTCCGGGTGGGTGTAATGATATTTGAGGGCTTTTTTGTAGTCTTTTACGGCCAGTTCTACAATGGCGTTGGCTAATGCCTGATAGGAGTAGATGATCTGCCCATTCCGCTTGTCCGGCATGAAGTAGTCGGTGCGATACTTGGTGATGAACCGTCCAAGGCGCTGACCCATGTCAAGGATGCGGAACTCTGCCCACAGATCCATCAGACCGTTGGAGGCAGGAGTGCCGGTCAGTCCAACGATGCGGCTAACCCTGGGTCTGACTTTCAGCATGGCCTTGAACCGCTTTGTGTTGTGGTTCTTGAAGGAGGACAGTTCGTCAATCACAATCATATCGAAGGTGAACGGGATACCGCTTTCTTCCACAAGCCATTGGACATTTTCTCTGTTGATGATGTAGACGTCAGCCTGTCGCATTAGGGCAGCTTTGCGTTCTGCTTCTGTGCCGACAGCCACGGAGCAGATGAGGTTCTGAAGGTGATCCCACTTATCTACTTCAGCGGTCCATGTGTCCCGTGCCACACGCAGCGGTGCGATCACCAACACCCGGTGAACCTCGAAGCTGTCGAACAGCAGGTCATTGATGGCGGTAAGGGTGATACTTGTTTTGCCGAGACCCATGTCCAGAAAGACGGTGGCGATGGGATGGGTTTGGATATAGTCGATGGCATAAGCCTGGTAGTCATGTGGTTTGTATCTCATCAAGGATACCTCCAATCTGTTCTTCGGCATCCAGGACATATACCAGGAAACCGAGTCTGCGTAGCAGTCTGTGCCGTGAAAGCTGAAGTGAGCGGGGCTTTTCGCCGGGAGCCTTTACTTCCACAAAGGCAAAATGGCAACCAGGCAGAAGAACAATTCGGTCGGGCATCCCATCAAATCCTGGAGAAACGAACTTCGGACAGATGCCGCCACGCTTTTTTACCATCAGCGTTAATTTACGCTCGATTGTTTTTTCTCTCATAATGCTTTCTCCTGTAAGGTTTTAATGGCCTGGGTAGACCTCGTTGAATGTCATTTACTAAACTTTTCCTTATGGATTTTTTATGAAAATTTCCCCTAAGAGGACTTTTTGTAAATGACCTTAATAGAGGTCTACCCAGGAGTGGTTTAGGACAGAAAATCCTCGTCCGCATCGGTGTCAGGCTTCAGCCTCAATCCTGCAAAGTAACGCTTGCCCTTTGCAGAAATTCGTCTGAACCCCGCTCCATCCATTGCGGTGTAGAAATCTGCCGTGCTGCGGACATACTCGTTGGTATCCATGCAGTGATTGCGGTATGCCTGGTAAAGGGCGCTGGAACTTTCACGGTAGGCGTTACCAATCTCGCACTTCTCATCGAGGAAGTTGCCGAACCAGTCATTCTGGCTGCGGTAATCATCAATGGCTTTCTGCACGGTAGCCGGAACCGGGAATTTATAGCCCAGGTCAATGACCTTCTTGGCACCTTCGATGACCCAGGCAAGAATGCTCTCTCCGGCATTCTGGTAGAGGTAATCACCGTAGTTCTTGATATCGCTGTTGCCCTCAATCTTGGCATTGAAGGGAATGACGATCAGACGGCGCCAGGTGCCATCATCGGATGCACTGACTTTCGGCAGATGGTTGGTGTACAGCACCAGGCTGTGGCTGGGAGAAAAACTGAAGGGATCTTTGTATTTTTTCTCCGCAAAGATGTCATCGGTGGAGCAGAGCTGCTTAACGGTGGAATCGTTCAGTCGAGCGCCTTCCTGCATCTCGGCAGCAATGAGCAGACGCTTGCCCTTGACCTCTGCCATTTCCGGCTTCACATTACGGCGGCATCCGAAGGTCAGCGTGTCGGCAGAGATGTTACCGCTGTACAGACCCAGGACACGGGAGATGGAATTCCAGAAGGTGGACTTACCATTACGGCCACAGCCGTATGCGATGATGAGGGCTTCGACCTCGACCTTGCCAACGGCGGCAAGGCCACAGATCATCTGCACATAGTCAATAAGTTCCTGGTCACCACAGAAGATGGTGTTCAGGCAGTCAATCCAGATCTGCTTGCCACGGTCACCGGGAGAAACGGTGGTAGTCTTGGTGATGAAGTCCTCCGGCGAATGCTCCCTTGCTCCTGCCATGCCCAGGCGGAGGTCATAAGTGGCATCCGGGGTACAGAGCAAGTAAGGGTTGGCGTCCAGATCCTGGGGCGTGATTTCGAGCATGGGGCGGGATTCCTTCAGCGTGGCGGTGATGTTCTTGGATGTACGGCGCTGAATAACATAGGACTGATATGCCTTTGCCGACAGAAATACCTGGTATGCTTCCAGCTGTTCGTCACTCATCAGACCTTCTGCCTTGGCTTTGCTGTTGTTGTCCAGAATCTCCTGGGCACCGCAAACCTTGAGGGTGGCAAGAGCAGCCATCATATCGGAAGATGCCTCTTTCAACTGACGGCGGGTCAATTCATGGGCGACGGCCTGTGCGCCGGGTTCTGTTTCCTGCCAGTACCGACCGTTGTAACGGATGTAGTGGGTTGCCGGAGAATAACGCAGTTCCCCGGAGAAGTGCTTCGCCAGAACCTCTGCCTGTCCCACATCGGAAAAATCGTCCGGTTTATAGGATGTATCATCGTTGTATAGTTCAGGCGGGACATATCCGTCCTGCTGCTGAACCTTGGCATAGAACTTCTGGGCGCTGTGCCAAATGGTCATCAGTTCCTGCTGTTCCAGAGGAGGAGTGCATTTTTCTGCCTCTTCCATAAAGCACTGGAAGGCAGTATCGTTGTCACCGTACTTTTTGATGACACGACCGGCAAAGCGGGACATGGTTGCATTACGGCTGCCCTCGGCAATGACCTGTGTGCCACCGTGAGAACCACCGGGCATATCCGCATCAAAGTCATCTGCGGACAGATATTCACTCAAAGTCATCTCGCCGGGGAAAATCTCCACCTGGGGTTCTGCCGTGCCGAAGAAGAAACGGGCTGCGTCCAGAGCCTTGGTGTCGAAGTACGGGAAAATGGTATTGACCAGTTTCTTCATTTCGCTGTAGGCTGCCGGATCGGTCATGCACTCAATGGGAAACAGCACATGGAACTTGGGACGAGCGGGCTTGCCGTTCTTCTCACGCATATGGAAACGGCTGTAATGGACGGCGAAGGTAATGCCCGGAAAGGCAGCCTGGACATCAGCCGGAGTGACCCAATCGGCAGGATTCTCGGAGTGGTCATTGTCACAGTCCACAGGGAGGCAGTCCGAGCCGAGGAAATTCTCACCGTTGCGGTAGTGGTTCATATACTCGGCGCACACATAGTCACGGCTGACGGCGGTAGCGAGATCCGCAGCGTCCATCACTTCCGTTTTGTGCGGATAGGAGCAGTTGCTGGGTGCGTTGATAAAATCGGCGCTGTAAAGGGTGAACATGGTTTATACCTCCTCGCAAGTGTTGGTGAAGTAGCGCAAGCGGTAGTTCTTCCACTTGGCTCTGCGGATTTCTGCTTCCATGCCTGCCGAGATGCGGTCACCGAAGACCCAGACCTCGGAGCATTTGCTCATAAGGGCATTGCCGAAAAATAGCCCCAGCTGACGTTCCTTGGGATTGTTATCATTGAGGAACTGCGGAAACAGCAGGTGCGGTGCAACCGGGATGTAACCCTTGTCCACGGCGAAGCGGCTGTATTTTCGAGCGTTTTCGACATTGGTGGGCACATCCCCGGCATAGGGTGAGCAGATGTAAACGATGGGACGGAAGGCACGGAGCGCCCGTTCTTCCTTTTCTACGGCAGTCATTGCCTCATAAGCGGTGGGATCGTAATACCCCTCGCTGTTGAACTTGTTTATACTCATGGGATTTACCTCGTTAATCTTTCTTATAAAAATCAGTCTCGTAGCCATCGGCACGAAGCTGTAATCCCTTCGCCCAGGGTGGGGTTCTGCCCATCTGGTCGCAGACTGCTTGCAAGGACATACGGCGGTCGGCCTCGATGACTACTTCATCGTGGATGTGCATCACGATGGAACAGCAGCGGAGAGTGGTCATGGCATAGCAGAGAATGTCACGGGCGGTTGCCTGCACGATGTTCTCCACGAATTTGGGACCGTAGCTGTCCAGCCGTTCCCACTTTTTCGTGCCGCCGACACCCTCATAGGTGATACAGTCACCACCGAATTTGTTCGTGCCGATCTTAGGCTTTACATAGGCAAGCTGTCTGCCGGACGGGAGCGTGATGAACAGCATTCCACTTCTGCAGGAAAAGGTAATGCCGTGGGTCTCGTTGGTGTGCTTGAAACGAACAGCCTCCATAGCGGCGCGGTCAACAGCCCACCACAGTTTTGTAATGTTGGGATTAGCCTGCCTCCAGGCATCTACCAGGGGCGGCAGTTCTTCTTCGGTCAGTCCCATCTCTAAAGCGCCCATAGCCTTCAATGCACCGACCGATCCACCGTAGCCGAGAGCCAATTCCGCGATTTTGCCTTTCTGCCGCAGGTGTCCGTTGATGCCGTGCTTTTCCACGGAGACACCGAACATCTGACTGGCAGAGGCGCAGTAAGAATATGCTGATCCTCACCACATATCTGCTGTATGGCGATGTGGTCGAATTAAATCTTTCCTCTCAAACATACTCTTCCTGCAGGCATCCGTTCCGTGACCTACTTGAGTCATACTATGATTTGCCAGATACAAGCAGGAACCAGGAAATATTTGATACTGGATATTACACGGTAACTGATACACTTTGTCCTGGCGGAAATAAAATTTCAAGGGATGACCTTATCAGCATGGCAATGGGGGATGGCATCTGGAATGTAGAGGGGAGCAAAGAAGAACATTTCAAGCATCTTTTTGCTTTGTACACCAATTATAAAGGGGCAGACGAAGAACTGCGTACCATTATAGATTTTTATTACCATTATCAAAAAGAAGTTGGTGTGTTCAGTGGAGTTGCTGTTAACCGACTGGCATACCACGGAACACCTCAAAGAGAGAATTTTACAGACACCCTAAAAGAAGCACTGCTGAAAGTGGCAAAGATTGTAATCACAGAGGAACTGAATGCACATCTCCAGTACATTTCTCCTCAGTTTGATTCCGCAACACTTTCTCCGTCTTGGAAACTTCATAACTTTCTCTCAGCATTGTATTTCTCCATTTTTTATATGAAGCCAGGTGTTGAACTGTACAAGGAATGCGAAAACCCCAACTGTAAAAATCAAAAGTACTTCCTTATTAATGCGACCGTCACCAATAAAAAATACTGCTGTACGGCTTGCGCTAATGCGGCTGCACAGAGACGGGCTCGTGCAAGAAAGATGAATAAATAAAAAAAGACCGCCGTTCAATAGCAAAAATGCTATCAAACGGCGGTCTTCATTTATCTTATACGTGGCGGGGACACAAGCCCTTTGGAAAGAACCTGCTCAATACACTCGGCAAGTTCTTTTTTCTGCTGTTCTGGGGTGCCGATGTAGTTATACATGAGATATCGTGTATCCATAACAATACCCTGGATGCGCTCATAGTTTTTCATCTGCGGATTGTTGGGATCGTAACGCCAATCACCGACCGCTTCACCGATATTTCCAACAGTATCGGTGATCCCAAAGAGGTTGTCTGCCTGGTTGAAGGGCATAATAAAGCAGTTGAACAATTTCTCATTAGGGATACTATGTGCCCTCTCGATGTACTCACCATATGTAATCTGTTTATTGATGTCCGTACCGTTCGGAAGGTGGTCTGGGTTGCCGGTCCATCCGTAGCGGTAGCATTTGGCATCAAGTACATAATAGTGGTCACCGTAAATCATGACAGAGTCAGGATAGAGAGGTGTTTTTTCACGATCCTGCCCATATTTAAGCAACCATCTTGTTCGAGGAAAGTAGCGGTCTTTGTCCTCAACACCGAAAGCCTTGTCAATCATTTTCTCCCATACAACATCAAAACGATCAGTACCGAAGAAGTACTGTGTGTCTGTGCTATGCTTATCCATATATTCGAGCATGGAACGCATCGCACCAAACAATTTCTGCTCGTTGTCATTGTTAGTGGTACTGAGCTTCTTGGTTAGGATAGAAATTGACGCTTTTATGGTTGGGTGGTTTCCGGGCTGTTCCGGCATAAAAGGCACATACAACCACCCCATTTTTTCAAAGGCCTCATAGACACAGAATTTGTGAATCTGTGTGATTTCCTTATTGGTGTTCGGAGTGGAAGATCGCACGGTCATACTGGTGAAAATCAATGAGCCGTTCTTTTGTACCAAAGGACGTTGCTCTCTGATTGTTCGTGCCCATGAGGTTCGCCCTTTGGTATCAGTTTTATATATGGGATCTGTTTCCGTGTAGTAGCGGGCATTATGAAGGAAATCGCGTATAACAGTCAGATAGGCATGGATTGGGAAATCAACTGTCTGGGGGGCTTCAAACTTAGAAGCCTCGATTACACGATCTTCTTTCATAAAGGCTGCCAACACACCGAAAAGGTTGTTGATATCAACACGCAGGTCATCGTCATTGTCCGGCAACTGGTATCCGAGAGGAAAATAAATCACGGCATCATCAGTGTCCGCTTTAACACCCACGAAGCTATCACCGTCCTCGTTGGTGTTAACATGACAACGCTGACGCAGATTTTTGGTTAAGTCCATCGACGACCACCTCCTTTTACGGTGTCTGAATTACTGCTGAGTGGGGTACAGCTTCTGCTGAACAGAAGATCTGAAAATTTTGAAACGCTCATGTCCTTGGCTGAGTACAAATGTGCGAATCACCTTTTCCAGGCTGTCCATATTGTCGGTATCAAACAGGGCTTCGGGGTTAAACTTAAAGGCGTCATCCCAAAGATACTTGATTACCTTTTCCGGGAAGATACGAATCTGCATAAGGGCTTCGCGCACTTCGGCAAGACGAGCCGCTTCCTCCGGCGTACCGTTCATTATTTCAGCTTTCAGTAGCTCGTTGTACTCTGAAGCGAAATTTGTATGCGGTGCTTTTGCTTTGGCTCTATCATCAAATTTAAGATCATTCTCATGAACGAAATAAACACCAAGGCGCTTATCCTCAGCGGATGCCATTTTGGCTTTGTTGCCAATGATGATATCGTTAACCGTTTCGCAGAATCTTCTCCAGGTTACTCCTGTATCAAGAATTTCAGCTTGAGCAAGAGAAGTGCGAACATTAAAGAAATTATTCTCAATGAGGCGCATTCTCCATCTGCGCTGGAATGCAGTATCAAGGGTAAAGACATTTTGGTCGGATGTATTCATTGTGCCCAAAATCGACAGATTGGACGGAATACGAACTTTGTGAGATTCATCACCATATACGACCTTGGCCACATTTCCGTTTGTAATGCCGTATTCACTGGTTCCTGCGGGATAAGTGATTCCTTCTGATGTTTTAGGTGCAACGGTTCTGTCGAGCAACTGGAACACATCACCAAATATAGCAGGGGCGTTACCGCGGTTGATTTCTTCGATGATGAGGACATATCTCTGGTGGGGATTGATGTAAGCTGCACGGAGAATATTTGTAAATGGGCCGGGGGTAAATTCGTAGGTTACCTGCTTGTCAACAGGATCTACAACTGGCAGAATTTGTCCAACGAAGTCGGCATTGGTGTAGTCAGGGTGGAAGACCAGACGTTCGACATTGGTGCCTGGCTTACAGTATTCATGCTCGATGGTCCAGCTTTTACCAGAGCCGGGAACGCCGTAGAGCAGAATATTAGTGCCACTCGAAAGGCGAGACTCTTCATTAATTTCAACGACGGCATCGACATCAATATCATCCAGATCAAGAGTGCTGATTTCGATGCGGGAGAGGATTTCACCCACTGCTTTGATGGCAGGATTATGGTTGGCTGCCAGTGCAAAACCGATGAGTCGCTCCAGGCCGATGAAAGAACTGTAAAACCCTTTTGCTCCGGCAATTCCGAGAACTTCTGACATATCAGTAAAGGTGGAGGTGCCATTCGTGAAAATAAACTTTTCGATAATGGCGTTATCAACTGCATCGAACAGGAATGCTTGTAGCGCCTTGCCTTCATTTTCGTAAGGCAGTACATCGCCGTGCGGATTGTTAAGGGGCAGGACAGGAAGGTATTTCAAAATGCCGGAGTTGATTTTACCATTTAATGTGGTAAGAGGCTGGTTGTATGCATCGAGAATCCAATCTGTCAGTCCTTGGTTCGCCACAGAAAGGGAGCGGTCGGAGTTCCTCTTCAAAATACCTGCCTGAACCAGCATCTTTGCCCATACATCAAAGCCGATATTTCTCTCGTTTACAACAGGAATCTGACCAAGGCGGACAGAGAGTAAGTCATCAATAAGTGTGCTGTTTACATCATCACACGAATTGCAGTCAACAATTCTGGAAAAATCATACGCTGAAATATATGCGTGTTGAGCGCCCCGGTCCGCCAGTTGCTTAAGGCAGGAGAGTACTAACCTTGTGGGATAGTATTCTGAATGATCATCTTTATAAATGTAGTTGACAATATAATAAAATGAAAACTCCTGAATTGAGAGGCTTCCATCGGCGTATAGGCGTCCAATGTCCGTCAGACGCTCGTTTGCATCCAGGCAGTGGTATGCCTTAAAATAGGTAAACAAAGCGCGGCGAACACGACCTTTTGCAGCATCAAAATCCTTATAGACGCCAGCTGCTGCCAAATCACGCTCTACGGCCTCAATTTCTTCTGGCTCAGACTCGGATGAAATGTTGTGGTCGGACATAACTTTAAGTGCAGTCCTTGTGATCTCACTAATATACTTATGCGTATCCATTGACCATTTCATAATTTACACCTCCATACACTTTATGATTTCTTTGATAAGACCCATTAGTACATCCACAGCCACAGAGTTTCCGGCCTGTTTGTACATGGGGGTGTCAGCAACCTCGATTTTAAAGTCGTCGGTGAATCCCATAAGGCGGAGACATTCTCTTGGTGCCAGACGTCTGATTTTACCATTTGTGGTTACATAGTTATCCTCACCAGCTCTGTGCATTTTGTGCATGGTGCTCATGAGCGGACGAGCGATTTTGAGATCGATTTCCGGCTTCATAGAGAACCCACCAGTACCTTCGCACATAATGCCGGGGAGAATCCTTTCGGACAAGAAATACCTATCAGGAACTTCTTGTCCTCCGGGTTTTACTGCAATCCTTTCTCCACTTGCAGTTACATGACCGTCGGCTGCGTTTTCAAGCAGGAAATCCTGCATTGTGAAATTAAGCGGTACTGTGTTGGGAAATTTGAAATTCTCCCCACCATGCTTAAAGCCGACAACAAATATACGTCTACGCTTTTGGGGGAGCCCATATTCTGCAGCATCCAATACAGCAGAATGCAACTTATACCCCAGCGAGTCAAATACGCGCTGAACAACTTCCCATGTCCGACCCTTATCGTGTTTTATGAGTCCTTGGACGTTTTCATAAATGAATACTTTAGGTTGAATTTCATCTACTAAACGAGCAAATTCGTAGAAGAGGGTACCTCGTGCTTCTTCGAGGCCTTTTTGGTAACCCAGCAAAGTAAAGCTTTGACAGGGACTGCCGCCAACGAAAAGATCAACTTTTCCTCGATATTCAGAACCTTCCAAAAAACGCACGTTATGATAATAATGGCTTTCGTCCATATCGTAGTTTGCGAGGTATGATTTTTTAACAGAGTTAACTCGTCTCGGAGGAATAAGGGAGCGTACATACGCTTTACGTTCTTCCAAGGAAGGGATACCCTTCAGTTCTTCGACGATTTCCTCGTCCGGCTTTAATAAATCTATTTCCCCATTATCGCAGGCAAAAACAACATCGTGCGGAATACCGAGTCTGCGTAAAGCAAACTCCGGGGCACCAATGCCGCTAAATACCGTTGCGACTTGAAGTCTGTTTTCTTTGTTCATGACTGTTCTTCCTTTTCAAATACACCGGTTAATCTGATCTGTCTTACGACCTCCATCAGCACGTTAACCGCAATGGAATTACCCACCTGTCTGTACATATGGGGATCTGGCACATCAATCTTAAAGCTGTCGGAAAATCCCATAAGACGCAGACATTCACGAGGGGTAAGGCATCGAGCCACCCCGCGAACGCCATTATACTCGCCCTTAAATACGCGTTCGTCCTCTTCGAGTCGTTGGGGCACCTCTGGCTCAAATCTCATATCACCAAACCAGTTGAATTGCTGGCAAGCCACCTGGCAACGAGCAATTTTTCCATTAAGTGCGACGTGCTTTTTCTGGCTGGGATCGATAACCCTTTTAAAGCCCTTTTCCGGGAGATAATACTTGTTGGGAACAAACTCTTCCAGATGCGCGGTCATATCTTCGAGTAACTTTACTTTTTGTGGGTCGTTTATGCGATTGAAGTATTCTGTAAGATCTTTTCTGAACCCAACAACAAAAATTCTTCTTCTGTTCTGTGGGAGACCAAAATCAGTTGCATTAAGAACCCAATACTTCCATACATATCCGAGAGTGTCGAAAATGTTCGAAATGACTTCCCAGGTTCGCCCTCCATCATGATTTAACATACCTGTTACATTTTCATAAATGAAAACTTTGGGGCGGATTTCATCGACGAGACGCGCATATTCATAGAAGAGTGTGCCTCGAGCCTCCTCAAGACCACCACGCTTGCCCATAATGGAAAAACTCTGGCAGGGGCTTCCTCCTACGAATAAATCTATAGAATCCCTAAATTCGTGTCCATCAAGAAGTTTAACATCTTGATAGAAATCTGTATCTTCAATGTGGTAATTTGCCTTGTATGTTTGTTCCACATAATTAACGCCTGATTCGGAATTGTACAATGCGGTGACGTATTTGTTTTTTTCCGAATTACTCATTCCCTCAGTAGCGGCAAAAATAGCATCGTAACTGGTTTTGAGTCGGCGTTCGCCATTGTCGCACGCAAAGGCGATTTCATACGGAACCCCTAAGCGATCTAATGCGTGTTCAACTGCTCCAATGCCACTGAACACGGTACCTAATCTTAACATAATTGACTCCTTGATTAACCAGTGGTTATTTTTTGCCTTTTTCACTATCCACCCAATTATCGATTTCGGAACGCTTGAATTTCCACAGCTTTCCACCAATCTTATGTGCGGGCATATCTTTTGCTTTTATCCAAGTGCGGATCGTGGACGGTTTGACGCCTAAATATTCTGCAGCTTCTTCAATACTGATATAATTTTCGTTATTTTGGATATTCATAGCAGCCTCCATTTCCGGTGAACACAATAATACCAGTATAGTATAGCACAATTTTTCTCGTTTTTCAATAGTTTTTCGGAGTTTTACGCAGTTTTCTGTATTATGAGGAAGTATTATAGAGTTTTTCGCAGTTTTCTTTATTTTTCTGTTTGCTCGTATCAAAATGCCGGACTGACATTTTTAAGGTGTCAGCCCGGCATCTTTATTTATTCATCAGCCTCCTCTCCGGCATCCGCAACGGGCATACCCGCAAGGGCAGCAGCGGCAGCCTCCTCTTTCTGACGTTTGACCGTCCAGCCACCTTTCGGAGACGGCTTGTACGCTGCCCCCAGATCGTAGACGAGCGCATCATCCTCTGCAAAATAAATGCCGGGGATATTCCAGTTATCCTCGGCAGACCAGTTTGCCATCTTGCGGATCATATCCACCACAGCGGCGGCGCTAATCTTAATCTGGTATTTCTGCTCACCCTCCGGCTTGGAGAAAGGAACAGCATTCGGTGCATCCTCCTTACAGCCACGGATCGCAAACTGCTTGTCCCTGGGGTTGATCAGAACCTGGATGTGAGAGACATAGTGCAGTTCAGCTGCGGTCTGGTTGTTGAACTTCAGGATATTGCCAGTGATGGTGGCAACGGATGCGGAACGGGTCTTGATGAGGTCGATGACAGTGAATTTTTCCAAAATAGACATAGTAGTTTACTCCTTTTCAATCATAAAGTTTTCGTCCTCCAACATAGGTGAAGTGACGATTTCGGTCGGCAGGGACAGCTTCTCCATGATGCTGTCCACATCTTCTGGTTCCCATTTGGGGTCGGCAATGATGAAGCCTGCCAGGGGGCCTTTAACCACAATGCGTGGTTTGCATCTCCTGGTTTTCCTTCTGGTGTATCGCCGTTCTTTGCGGATTTGCTGTACCAACAGCCAGTCGCTCTTTTCAATGATGGGAGCGTGATGCCCCTCAATGAAATATTGCGTTTCCAGACCGTTGTTTTTGACGCTCTTGTGTGTAAAGAAATCTACCGTTACTGTTTTTTGACACAGGGCATCGCCGCAATACTTCTCGTTGCGGAGAATGCCGAGGACGCTGCCGGAACTCCATGTCGATAGACCCTTTACAGTCAGAATGCCGCTTTTTGTCAGTAAGTCCGCAATCTGAGTGGAGGAATAGCCCTCCAGATAAAGACTGTAGATGGTTCGTACCACATCGGCTTCGTCCTCATCAATCTCCCAATCATGGCCTTTGTAACCGAGGAGAGACCAGTTAGGGTAAATGCCCAAGCCCTGGGCTCGGCGGCGCTTGAATGACCATTTCAGGCTGTTTGACTTCTGCTCGGATTCGCTCTGGGCAACGAGGCTCAATACGGTGATGACCATATCGCTGCTACGGTCCAGGGTATTCAACTTTTCCGTTTCAAAGTACACACCTACGGGAGGGTCGAGTTTGCGAAGCATAAAGATGTAGTTCAGGCTGTCCAGGACATTACGGGCAAAACGGCTGACCTGCTTGGTGATGATCAGATCGATTTCACCAGCTTTGCATTTCTCTATCATTTCAAGAAAATGCTCACGATGCAGAACCGAAGTGCCGGAAATGCCCTCGTCCGCAAAGATGCCTGCAAACTCCCAGTCTGGATTTTCCTGGATCATTTTCGTGTAGTTCTGAACCTGCAACTCATAGCTGCTTGCCTGGTTGTCCTCTTCGGTGCTGACACGGCAATAGGCACAGACACGGAGTTTTTTCTTTTCCGCATCTGTGACCAGATCCTTTTTTGCCGGTATTATCTGCACCTCCTTCTGAGGACCGTTGGCATACGCCTCACGAATCGCATCTTTGGTAGACTGCCTTTTCTCATCACTACGCCCACGCGGTCGAAGGGGTTGTTTCTTGGTTATTTTCATACGGGTTCACCTCCTCCCGCTGCGGAATTATAGCTGTGGCAAGAAACCCACAGGCTACGGCAGCACGGAGCCGGCGCCCTATTATTATAATGCATATATGTTTCCTTTGAGTGTTATTTACCACTCTCGCCGTATGTAATAAGAGCAAAAAAATAAGAAGCCCAAAGGCTTCCTATTATTCTGTGTCGTGGCTCATAGCTTTGAGCATTTGGATGGCTGCGGATTTCTGGCTCGGTGTGAGGCAGACCCAACAGTCAAACAGTTCTTTTATATCCGGGGTCAGTTCCACCATATCCGTGTCAGCGAAGAACTGCGACATGGTGATGCCGAATCCTCTGCATATCGTCTCAAGGGTCGCAACGGAAGGAACCGTGTTTCTTCTGAAAATGTTTCCAATCGTGGATTGTGCCAAGCCGCACTCTTTTGAAAGTTTGTACTCCGTCCATCCGCGCTCTCGCAATAACTGCTGGAGACGAGCGTGCGTATCCATAGCACCACCACCTTTCTCATATCTATTTTACTTCCAAATTGAGCAATAAAATACATACGAGTTGAAACGAGAATAGGTATGTGATATGATGTAATGTTAGTAGAACAGAAATGCGGAGGGGCTGTTATGACCGAAACTGAAAAGAGGATGCACCGGGTGTGCTTTACGGGTCATCGTCCCGAAAAGCTGACACGCCATGAAAAGTCCATCAAGAAAGACCTGGAAAAGGAAATCCACCAGGCAGTTGCTGACGGACTGAATGTCTTTATTACGGGTATGGCACGGGGCGTAGATATCTGGGCAGCACAAATCGTGCTGATGCTACGTGATGAAGGCTACGATGTCAAACTGATGTGTGCCTGCCCCTATGAGGGCTTTGAGCGCGGTTGGAGCCAAGAATGGCAGAAAGCATACCGAGAGATACTGGTAGCAGCAGACTTCGTGAAATATGTCTGTGAGGGCTATAGCCGAGCCTGTTTCCAGATCCGAAATGAATGGATGGTTAATCACTCTGCCAGAGTTATCGCTGTATTCAACGGAGAAAAGAGCGGAACAAAAAATACGATAGACTACGCTGTTAAGATCGGTGTACCAGTTGTCCGCATAGAGGGGTAATCACTCTGAAACTATTCCTATCACAATGAAACTTTTATAGCCACACTGAAACTATTCTTCAGAGAAAAGTTTCAGCGTGGCTTTGTGTTTGGCACAAATAGGACTGTTTGAGGGGTGGGAAACACCTGCACAAATCCCACAATGAAACTATTCCAACATACCTATGTGCTGAAAAGCCTTGTGCCACAAGCATTTTTGCAAAAAGAAAAAGGTTGATAGTTTCAATACCAGTGGTATCAAAATTATCAACCTTATTTGGTCGGAGTGGGGGGACTTGAACCCCCGGCCTCTTGGTCCCGAACCAAGCGCGCTACCAGCTGCGCTACACCCCGTTAGCCGTTCCATTATATGGCCTAACACCTCCGCTGTCAAGGGAAATTTCCTCCCGCCCGCCAAATTTTCCACGCCTCGTCTAACCCGTCCCGCCGATGCATATCCTGTGCCAAAAGGAGGTGTCCCGCCATGCCCCAGCGAACCGTCTACCCGGGCCGCCGCGTAGCCCGCCGTGTCCCGCCCCGCCGACCACGCCCCGCGCCGCCGTCCCGACCCAAAGCGCCGCCGCCCGCCTCGCCTCAGAGCAAGCGCCGCCTGCGGCAGCTGGTGGTATCCGCCGCGCTGCTGCTGGCGGTCATCGCCGTAAAATTCCTCGCTCCCGCCGCGCTGGAGCGCTGCCGCGGCACACTGCTGGAGCTGCTGGGTGCGGACACCGACTTCGTGGAGGTGTTCTCTGCCGCGGGCAGGGCGTTTTCCGGCGACGGCCCACTTTCCGACGCCCTCAACGATGCCTACACCGCCGTGTTCGGCCCGTCCCCGGTGGAAGCCTCGCCCACCGCCGCCGTGTCCCGCACCGATGCCCTGCCCGATAACGTGGATATGCTCCAGCAGGTGCTGGACTTCGACTACGCCCCGCCCGTCACCGGCCCGATCACGTCCCTTTTCGGCTGCCGCAGCGACCCGCTGGAGGGCGACGGACGCTTTCACTACGGCCTGGACATCGCCGGGGAGGAGGGCACGGTGATCTCCGCCTTTGCCGCCGGGACAGTCACCGCCGTGGCGGACAGCAGCGACCTGGGCCGCTACGTTACCATCGTCCACCCCGGCGGCTACGAGACGCTCTACGCCCACTGCAGCCGGATCACCGCCTCCTCCGGGCAGCAGGTGTCCCCCGGCGACCCCATCGCCGAGATGGGCAGCACGGGCCGCGCCACCGGCACGCACCTCCACTTCGAGCTGCACCGCGGCGCGGTGTTCCTCAACCCCATCTACTATGTCTCGGCCTGACGCGCCCCGCACCGCCCTGCGGGTCAAGCCCTCCGGGCTGCTGCTGGCGGCGGTTTTCCTGCTGCTGTCTCGCTCCTGGCTGCTGCCCGCCTCGCTGTTCACCGCCGCTGCCTGTCACGAGCTGGCCCACTGTCTGGCCCTCCGCGCCCTCCACGCGCCGCCCCGAACGCTGACACTGTCCGCCTCCGGCGCATCGCTGTACGTCCCCGGCCTGACCCGCCTGTCCTACGGCGGCGAGCTGCTGGCCGTGGCCGCCGGGCCGCTGTGCAATCTGACGCTGTGGGCGCTGCTGTCCCTGCTGTCGGTGGACGTGCTGTCCGTGTTCTCCGGCGCGAACCTGCTGCTGGGCGCGCTGAACCTGCTGCCGGTGCGCCCCATGGACGGAGGCCGCCTTCTGTGGCTGCTGACGGCCCTTTTCACCGAGCCCTACACCGCCGACCGCGTGGCCGCCCTGGTGGGCGCTGTCACCGGCCTGGCGCTGCTGTCTCTGTGCCTGTATCTGACGGCCACCACCGGCGGCGGACTGTTCTTGCTGCCCGGCGCACTGTGGCTGGCGTCAAAAGGGGTCTTGCCAAACGGCGCAAAACCGGCTAAAATAAATCGTTAAACATTACGACAGATGACCGAGGGATACTACATGGATAAACGACTGGAACGCATCCTGCCCCGGGTGCAAAAGCCCGCCCGCTACGTGGGCGGCGAATATAACGCCGTTCTGAAGGATAAGGCGGCGGTGGACACCCGTATTGCCTTCTGCTTCCCGGACACCTACGAGATCGGTATGTCCAACCTGGGTATGCGTATTCTCTACGGCGTGATGAACGAGATGGACGGCGTGTGGTGTGAGCGCGTGTTCGCCCCCTGGGGCGATATGGAGGAGGAGCTGCGCCGTGCGGATATGCCCCTGTTCGCGCTGGAATCCGGCGACCCCATCACGGATTTTGACATCGTGGCCTTCTCCGTGGGCTACGAGATGGCCTTCACCGCCATTCTGAATATGCTGGACCTGGCCCATATCCCGCTCCATGCCTCGGAGCGTACCGGGCTGACCCCGCTGGTCATCGCCGGCGGCACGGCCATGTATAACGCCGAGCCCATCGCCGATTTCATCGACCTGGTGAGCCTGGGGGAGGGGGAGGACCTGACGGTGGAGCTGGTGGAGCTGCACCGTACCGCCCGCCGGGAGGGCTGGAGCAAGCCGCAGTTCCTCCGGGCCGCCGCCCAGCTGGACGGCGTGTACGTCCCCAGCCTGTACGATGTCACGTACCACGAGGACGGCACGGTGTCCGCCATCACTCCGAAGGACGGCGCGCCCGCTAAAGTTACAAAGCGCATCGTCCACGACATGGACAAGTCCTATTTCCCCGTCAAGACCATCGTCCCCAGCACGGAGATCGTGCAGGACAGAGTGACGCTGGAGCTGTTCCGGGGCTGTATCCGGGGCTGCCGCTTCTGTCAGGCGGGCTATGTCTACCGTCCCGTCCGCAACCGAAGCCGCGACCTGTGCGCCGACTACTGCGTCCGCTCCTGTGACGACACCGGCTATCAGGAGGTCACGCTGTCCAGCCTGTCCACCAGCGACTACCCGCCCCTCACCGCCCTGTGCGATGAGCTGGAGGGGTTCTGCGACCAGCGCCACGTCAGCCTGTCCCTGCCATCCCTCCGTGCGGACAACTTCTCCATGGAGCTGATGCAGCGGCTGGCCAAGGGCCGCAAGACGGGCCTGACCTTCGCGCCGGAGGCCGGCACTCAGCGGCTGCGGGACGTCATCAACAAGAATGTAACGCTGGACGCGCTGCTGCAAAGCTGCCGCACCGCCTTCGCCGGCGGGTACAGCGCCGTGAAGCTGTACTTCATGCTGGGCCTGCCCACGGAGACGGACGAGGACGTGCTGGGCATCGCCGACGTAGCCGCCCGCGTGATGCACGCCTGGCGGGAGAGCGCCCAGAATAAGCAGCGCGGCGTCCGCATCACCGTGTCCACCAGCTGGTTCGTGCCCAAGCCCCACACCGCCTTCCAGTGGGAGGCGCAGATCTCCAAGGCGGAGTACGAGCGCCGCGTGGCGCTGCTGCGGGAGGCCATCACCACCAAGACCGTCACCTATAACTGGCACGACTCCGACACCAGCTTTTTAGAGGCCGTGCTGGCCCGCGGCGACCGCCGCCTGGGAAGGGTGCTGGAGACCGCCTGGCGCAAGGGCGCGCACCTGGATGCCTGGGAGGAGTATTTCTCCCTGGAGCGCTGGCTGGAGGCCTTTGACGAGTGCGGCCTTGACCCCCACTTCTACGCCAACCGCGTCCGCAGTGAGGACGAGCTGATGCCCTGGAGCATGATCTCCTCCGGCGTCACCGAATCGTACCTGAAGCGGGAGCGCCATCAGGCCTATGCGTCCGTCACCACGCCGGACTGCCGCACCCACTGCAACGGCTGCGGCGCGAATTTGCTGGTAGGAGGGAAATGCGATGTCTAAGCTGCGTCTGCTGTTTATCAAGGAGGCCCAGGCCTCCTACATCTCCCACCTGGATCTGATGCGGACGTTCCAGCGTGCCTTTCCCCGCACGGAGCTGGACATCAAGCACACCCAGGGCTACCATCCCCATCCCATCCTCTCCATCGTCCTGCCCCTGCCGGTGGGCCAGTCCAGCGACTGTGAGCTGCTGGATTTCGAGGTCACGCAGGAGGCCGACGGCCACGGCATCGCGGACAAGCTGAACACCGGGATGCCCGCCGGACTGCGGGTGCTGGACTGCTATCCCGCCGTTCGTCCCATCCGAGACCTGGCCTACCTCCGGGCGGACGTGACCTTTGAATACGATAACGGCGTGCCGGCGGATGCCGCCGCCCGCATCACCGAGCTGCTGCGCCGCCCGGAGCTGGTCATCCAAAAGCGTACCAAGCGCAAGGAGCTGGCGGACGTGGACATCGCGCCCATGATACAGGACGTTTCCTTCACGGAAGGGGAGGGGGTCGTCACCGGCACGGTGACGGTACAGGCCCAAAACCCCGGCCTGAACCCCCAACTGCTGGAAAAGGCCGTTTCCCGCTATCTGCCCAACCTGACCCCTGACTTTACCCGTATCCGCCGCCGTGCCATTCTGGACGCGGAGGGCCGCGATTTCCGCTGAACGGCCCAAAATCGGCGAAAAATCTCAAATTTCCCCTTGCATTTCCCGCCCATCTATGATATTCTATCATGGCGTGAAAAGGGCGGTCCTCTGTCGCCGGTGTTCCGAAAAGCGCGAACACCGCATATATGGCGGCATGAACACCTATATTATAGGAGGAAATATCCATGGATCTCATCAAAGCATTGAACGAGAAGCAGCTCAAGGAAGTACCCCAGGTGCTGGTGGGCGACACCGTCCGCGTACACGTGAAGGTCAAGGAAGGCGCTCGTGAGCGTATCCAGGTCTTCGAGGGTACTGTTATCGCCAAGAAACACGGCGGTATCGAGGAGACCATCACCGTCCGCCGCCTGTCCTACGGTGTCGGCGTGGAGAAGGTGTTCCCCGTCCACTCTCCCTCCATCGAGAAGATCGAGACCGTGCGCCACGGCTATGTCCGCCGCGCCAAGCTGTACTACCTGCGTGACCGCGTTGGTAAGGCTGCCAAGATCCGCGAGAAGCTGTAAGCATCGATCAAAAAGAAAGAGCATCCACGTCCGTGGGTGCTTTTCTTTTTCCCGGAAATATGCTATACTGTGCCCAAGACCCCATTCGGAGGTGAACGCAATGCAAATCGAAAATCTCAGCTGGTTTCCCGGCCACATGACAAAAACCAAGCGCATGATCGCGTCCGAGATCCAGCACATGGACGCCGTCTGCGAGATACTGGACGCCCGCATCCCCCTGTCCTCCCGAAACCCGGACGTGGACGACCTGACGGCGGGCAAGCCCCGCCTCATCGTCCTCAACCGCGCCGACCAGGCCGACCCCGCCCAGACCCGCCGCTGGTCGCAGTATTTCCGCGCCAAGGGCTGGGCCGTGCTGGAGGCCAACGCCAAGGGCGGCGTGGGCACGGAGAAATTCGCCGCCGCCGTCCGTGAGCTGCTCCGTGATAAGCTGGAGGCCTACGCCGCCAAGGGTCAGGTGGGCCGCGTGGTGCGCGTCATGGTGCTGGGCATCCCCAACGTGGGCAAATCCACCTTCATCAACAAGGTGGCCAAGCGCAAGACCGCCAAGGCCGAGGATCGCCCCGGCGTCACCCGCTCCAAACAGTGGGTACCCGTGGACGCCACCCTGGAGCTGCTGGACACCCCCGGCATCCTTTGGCCGAAATTCGATGACCCGGAGGTTGGCAAGCGTCTTGCCTTTACAGGCGCTGTAAAGGACGACGTTCTGGACATCGAGGAGCTGGCCTGCTACCTGATGGACTACCTTGCCGCCCACTACGCCGACACCCTCACCGAGCGCTACAAAATCGACGTGGAGGAGACTGACACCGGCTACGACCTGCTGGAAAAGGCGGGCCGCAAGCGCGGCTTCCTCATGCGCGGCGCGCAGGTGGACACCGAGCGCATGGCCCGCATCCTGCTGGACGAGTTCCGCGGCGGCAAGCTGGGCCGCTTCACCCTTGAGACGGTGGAGGATGCCCTATGACCGACCTGTGGACGTATGAAACCAAAGCCCGCGCCGCCGGCTTTTCCCTTGTCTGCGGCGTGGATGAGGCCGGCGCGGGCCCGCTGATGGGCCCTGTCTACGCCGCCGCCGTCATCCTGCCCGAAAGCTGCGACCTCCCCGGCCTCAACGACTCCAAGAAGCTGACGGAGAAGAAGCGCGAGGCGCTGTTCCCCCTTATCCAGCAGCAGGCCCTGGCTTGGTCGGTGGCCTCCGTCTCCGCCCGTGAGATCGACGACACCGACATCCTCTCCGCCCGCATGAAGGCCATGCAGCTGGCCATCGACGGCCTGTCCCAAAAGCCCGACCTGGCCCTCATCGACGGCAACCGCGACTGTGGCCGCTGCGCGGCCATCCTCACGCCCCACCGCTGCCTGATAGGCGGCGATGGCCTGTCCGCCTCCATCGCGGCGGCCTCCGTGCTGGCCAAGGTCAGCCGTGACCGCTACGTCACCGATGTGCTGGACAGGGAATACCCCCAGTACCGCTTCGCCCAGCACAAGGGCTACGGCACGGCCCTGCACTACGCCATGCTCGATCAGTACGGCCCGTGCCCCGAGCACCGCCTGACCTTCCTGAAGAAATGGCGGCAGGGGAGGGAGCAGCCGTGAGCCGGGCCGAGGGAACATGGGGCGAAGCGCTGGTGGCCGACTACCTGCGCGACCGAAGCTACCGCCTGGTGGCCCACAGCTACCACTGCCGCTTCGGCGAGATCGACCTCATCGCCTGGGACGGCGACACCCTCTGCTTTGTGGAGGTCAAGACCCGCACCAACACCCAAATGGGTCTGCCCCGCGAGTACGTCACCGCCGGAAAACAGGCCCGTCTCCGCAAGACGGCCCTGTTCTACCTGTCCTCCCACGACCTGGACTGTCCCGCCCGCTTCGATGTGGCGGAGGTCTACGCCGCCGCGCCCGGCGACCCTAACGCCCGCATAGAATATCTGGAGGACGCATTTCAATAACGGCCCTGCCCGGAAAGGAGACCCCCTGTGACGCCTATCTCCCAAATCCCCTATTTCGATGGCCACTGCGACACGATATGGCGCTGTATGCAAACCGAGCCCGTGGCCGACTACGGCGACACGGAGCAGGCCCGGCGCGCCTACTTCGCCGCCTGCCGTGACCTGCGGCAGAACGATGGCCACGTGGACCTGCTTCGCGGCAGCCGCTATGGCCGCCGCGCCCAGTTCTTCGCGCTGTACGACGATGCTGCCGCCCTGCCGTCCGGCACGGCCTGGCCGCACCTGTGTCAGATGCACCAATGGTTCACCCAGCAGCTGGCCGAGAGTGCCGACCTAACCGTCCTCTGCCGCACCGGCAGAGAGGTGGACGCTGCCGTGTCCTCCGGCAGAGCCGCCGCGCTCCTCAGCATCGAGGGCGCGGATCTGCTGGACTGTAAAGCGGAAAACCTATACACGGTGTCCGGCTGGGGCGTGCGTCTGCTGAACCCGGTGTGGAACAACGCCAACGCCCTCTCCGGCTCGTGCGCCCAGGACGCGGAACGCGGTCTCAGCGATCAGGGCCGTGATTTCCTCCGCCGCATGGAGGAACTGAACATATACGCCGACGTGTCCCACCTGTCTGACCCCGGCTTTTGGGACTTACTGCGCCTGACCCGCCGCCCGGTGGTGGCCTCCCATTCCAATGCCCGAGCCCTGTGTCCCCACCGCCGCAACCTCACCGATGATATGTTCCGCGCCATCCGAGACACCGGCGGCGTGGTGGGCCTGAACCTGTACCTCCACTTCGTGGGCGGCCCGTCCATGGACGACCTGGTGGCCCACGTGGAGCACTTCCTCTCGCTGGACGGCGAAAAGACCGTGGCTCTCGGCGGCGACCTGGACGGCTGCGAGGCGCTGGCCGCCGGCATGACCGGCGTGGAGAGCGTAGCCGCTCTCTACGATGCCCTTGCCCGGCGCGGCTGCGGCGAGGATCTGCTGGCTGACCTCTTTTGGAACAACTGGCGGCGGCTGCTGTAAGCGCCGCCATTTCCCCGCGAAGCGTTGTCATCCCTGCGCCCGCAGGCGCGGAACTCCCTTGCCTCCCTCTGAGAGGGAGGTGGCGCGAAGCGCCGGAGGGAGAGACAAATCCCATCCCACCTGAAAGGAGGCCCACCCATGGCCCTGTACACCCTCGGCGACCTGCACCTGTCCCTCAGCACCGATAAGCCCATGGACATCTTCGGCGACAAATGGCAGGACTACGTGGAAAAAATACGTCAGGGCTTCGCGCCTCTGACGGAGGACGATGTCACCGTCCTCTGCGGCGACCTGAGCTGGGGCATGAGCCTTCAGCAGTCCCTGGCGGACTTTCAGTTCATCCACCAGCTCCCCGGCAAAAAGATACTCCTCAAGGGCAACCACGACTACTGGTGGGAGACGGCCTCCAAGATGCAGCGCTTCTTTGACGAAAACGGCCTGACCTCCCTACAAATACTCCACAACAACTGCCTGTTCTACGGCGACCTGGCCCTGTGCGGCACGCGGGGCTGGTTCTACGAGCTGGACAACGCCGGCACGCACAACGAGAAGATGCTGGCACGGGAGGCCGGACGGCTGGAGACCTCCCTCCAGGCGGCGGGGGACAGGGAGAAGCTCTGCTTCCTCCACTACCCGCCCCTGTACCAGGGCTACGAGTGCCCGGAGCTGCTGCGCCTGCTCCAGCGCTACCGCGTCCGGGCCTGTTATTACGGCCATCTCCACGGCGCGGCACAGAAGCGTGCGCTGGAAGGTGTCCACTACGGCACGGACTTTCACCTGGTGGCCGGCGACTGGCTGGATTTCGTCCCCAAAAAAATTTGCGAATAAGAGAAAAAACAGTGGAAATTCCCATTCTTTTCTGTTATCATACTTAAATGTATGGACATCGGCATATAAACCACGCCCATACGGAACGGAGGAAATAAGAAATGACTGTGAAAAGCTGCGAGAAACTGGAAAAGAGCCGCGTCGCTCTGACCATCGAGACGAGCGCCGAGGAGTTCGAGGCCGCCGTCAACAAGGCGTATCTGAAGATGCGCGGTAAGATCAACGTACCCGGCTTCCGTGTGGGCAAAGCCCCCCGCAAGATCATCGAGAAGATGTACGGCGCGGAGGTGTTCTACGAGGAAGCTGTCAATATTATCCTGCCCGATGCCTACGAGGCCGCTGTGAAGGAGCAGGAGCTGGACGTGGTGGGCTATCCCGAGGTGGAGCTGGAGTCCTGCACCAAGGACGGCGTGGTGTTCAAGTGTACCGTGGCCGTGTACCCCGAGGTGAGGCTGGGCCAGTATAAGGGTCTGGAAGCGCCCAAGGCCGAGGTCAAGGTCGTGGCCGCCGATGTCAACGCCCGCCTGAAGGAAATGGCCGACCGCAACAGCCGTCTCGTGTCCGTGGAGCGCGCCGTCAAGAAGGGCGACACCGCCGACATCGACTTCGAGGGCTTTGACAACGGCGTGGCCTTCGATGGCGGCAAGGGCGAGAACTTCGATCTGGAGATCGGCTCCGGCAGCTTCGTCCCCGGCTTCGAGGAGCAGCTCATCGGCATGAAGGCCGGCGAGGAGAAGGACATCGACATCACCTTCCCCGAGAACTACACCCCCGAGCTGGCCGGCAAGCCCGTGGTGTTCCACGTCAAGGTCAACGAGGTCAAGGTCAAGGAAGTCCCCGCCCTGGACGATGAGTTCGCCAAGGACGTGTCCGAGTTCGACACCCTGAAGGAGCTGAAGGCCGACATCAAGAAGAAGCTCACCGCCGAGCGCACCGAGTCCGCCCAGCGCGCCTTCGAGGACGTGCTCATGGCCAAGGTGGCCGAGGGCGTGGAGGCCGACGTGCCCCACGAGATGGTGGAGCTCCAGGCCGAGCAGATGACCGAGGGCTTCAAGCAGCAGCTTGCCTCCCAGGGCATCCCCTTCGACCAGTACCTGAAGATGACCAACACCACCGAGGCCGACTTCAAGTCCCAGGCCTACGGCCCTGCCGAGCAGCAGGTGAAGATGGACCTGGCCATCAGCGCCATCGTCAAGGCCGAGAACCTGGCGGCCACCGATGACGAGGTGGAGGCCGAGATGAAGAAGGTGGCCGACCGCTACGGCATGGATCTGGACACCGTCAAGAAGTATCTGCGCCCCGAGGAAGTGAAGGAGCAGGTCATCCGCGAAAAGGTCATCAAGCTGGTGGCCGACAACGCCGTGGCCGTCGCCCCCGCCGAGGCCCTGGCCGAGGAGGAGACAGAGGCCGAGGCTGCCGAGGAGAAGAAGCCCGCCAAGAAGGCGGCTGCCAAGAAGCCCGCCGCCAAAAAGACCGCCAAGAAGGACGCGGAGTAATTTCCCGCAAGAGAGAGAATAATGACAATACCAACTGCGGCGGGAATATTTTTCCCGCCGCGGTATGGCCTTTTGAAAACAGTGGTTCGGTGGGTATACTTAGCTATCTTACAAAAAGCCGACAGGAGGTAACATTATGAGTTTAGTCCCCTATGTGGTGGAGCAGACCAATCGCGGTGAGCGTTCCTACGACATTTTCTCCCGCCTGCTCAACGACCGCATCGTATTCCTGGGCGAAGAGGTAAACGACACCACCGCCAGCCTGGTCGTGGCCCAGCTTCTGTACCTGGAGGCGCAAGACCCCGACAAGGACATCCAGATGTATATCAACAGCCCCGGCGGCAGCGTCACCGCCGGTATGGCCATCTACGACACCATGCAGTACATCAAGTGCGACGTGTCCACCATCTGCATCGGTATGGCCGCCAGCATGGGCGCGTTCCTGCTGTCCTGCGGCGCGAAGGGCAAGCGCATCGCGCTGCCCAATGCTGAGATCATGATCCACCAGCCCTCCGCCGGCACGCAGGGCAAGGTCACGGACATGGAGATCGACGTGGAGCACTTCCTCAAGATCAAGCAGCGCATCAACAAGATCCTGGCCGAGAATACCGGCAAAACGCCGGAGCAGGTCAAGGCCGACTCCGAGCGCGACAACTGGATGATCGCCGAGGAGGCCCGCGAATACGGCCTTGTGGACAAGGTCATCTACAAGAGGTAACACATGGCAGAAGAAAAGAAAGTCCTCCGCTGCTCCTTCTGCGGCAAGCCGGAGAGCCAGGTCCACCGCATGATCCAGGGCCCGGGCGTCCGCATCTGCGACCAGTGCGTCCAGCTGTGCATGAGCATCCTGGACGATGGCTACGCCGACGATGCCCCGGATTACGACAGCGTTGACCAGCTCCCCACCCCCCGCGAGATACGCGCCGTGCTGGATCAGTACGTCATCGGCCAGGAGGATGCCAAGGTCGCCCTGTCCGTCTCCGTCTACAACCACTATAAGCGCATTTTCTTCGGCGGCGGCGAGGACGTGGAGCTGCAAAAGAGCAACATCCTCATGATCGGGCCCACGGGCAGCGGCAAAACGCTGTTCGCCCAGACGCTGGCCCGCGTGCTGAAGGTCCCCTTCGCCATCGCCGATGCCACCACCCTCACCGAGGCCGGCTACGTGGGCGATGACGTGGAGAACATCCTGCTGCGCCTGCTCCAGGCCGCCGACTTCGATGTGGAGCTGGCCGAGCGCGGCATCATCTACGTGGACGAGATCGACAAGATCGCCCGCAAGAGCGAGAACACCTCCATCACCCGCGACGTGTCCGGCGAGGGAGTGCAGCAGGCCCTGCTGAAGATCTTGGAGGGCACGGTGGCCAACGTCCCGCCCCAGGGCGGGCGCAAGCATCCCCACCAGGAGTTCATCGAGATCGACACCACCAACATCCTGTTCATCTGCGGCGGCGCGTTCGACGGTCTGGAAAAGATCATCGAAAGCCGCGTGGGCAAGCGCGGCATCGGCTTCGAGAACGAGGTTCGCGGCAAGAACGATACCAAGACCGGCGCACTGCTGAAGCTGGTGCAGCCCCACGACCTGCTGAAATTCGGCATCATCCCCGAGCTGGTGGGCCGTATGCCGGTGCTCACCGCCCTGGACGCGCTGGATCGCGACGACCTGGTGCGTATCCTCACCGAGCCGAAGAACGCCCTGGTGAAGCAGTACCAAAAGCTGCTGAGCTACGACGGCGTGTCCCTGCACTTCGACAAGGACGCGCTGGAGGCCGTGGCCGACAAGGCCATCGAGCGCAACATCGGCGCACGCGGCCTGCGCGCCGTCATGGAGGGTCTGCTGACAAAGGTGATGTACGACATCCCCTCCGACCCCACCATCACCTCCGTCACCATCACCGCCGCCTGCGTCAACGACGGGGCAGAGCCGCTGGTGGAGCGCGACCCCAACAAGACCAAGCCCAGCGCCAAGCAGAGCGCCAAGCGCAAGACCGGAACGGACAGCAAGACCGCCCCGGCCTCCTGACACAGCCGAAAGGGGAGAGGCGGCCTTCCGCTTCTCCCCATTTTTTCTACCCGCCGCCTGCGGCCCATCCGCAGGGGAAAGGAGTATCCCATGCCTGAAACGATCACAAGAAATCTCCCCGTCCTGGCCCTGCGCGGTGTCACCGCCTTCCCTCGCCAGACGGTTTCCTTCGATGTGGAGCGGGAGATCTCCATCTTCGCTCTCGACAACGCCATGGAGAACGACCGCCGCATCTTCTGCGTCACCCAAAAGGAGCTGTCCACCTCCGCCCCCGGCGAGAGCGACCTCTACAACGTGGGCACGGTCTGCCACATCCTACAGATCATCAAGACCTCCGACACCTCCGTCCGCGTGGTGGTGGAGGGCGAGTGCCGCGCCCGGCTGGCCCGCCTGTGGCAGACCCAGCCCTTCCTGCAAGGTCAGGCGGAGCTGCTGCCGGAGCAGCTGCCCCGCCACACCGCCCGTACCGAGGCGCTGCTGCGCCGCACCTACGTTCTGTTCGACGACTACCGCCAGCTGGCCAGCGGCCTCAGTGACGATTTCACCGCCGCCGTGCTGGACTGCCGGGATGCCGGCGCACTGGCCGACCTCATCGCTCAAAACATCACCCTCCGCCACCAGGATCGCCAGCGCGTGCTGGCGGAGCTGCACCCGGAGAAGCGCCTGCGTATCGTCAACGACATCCTGACCCACGAGGTGGATGTCCTGTCTTTGGAGACGGAAATGGAGCAGAAGGTGCGCCGTCGCGTGGCCCAGGTGCAGCGCGATATGATCCTCCGTGAGCAGGTAAAGGTGCTCCAGCACGAGCTGGGGGAGGACGGCGACGAGGAGCTGGAGGCTTACGCTGCCCGTATCGAGGCCCTCCACCTGCCGGAGGAGGTACATAACAAGCTCACCCGCGAGCTGGATCGGCTGGGCAAGCAGCCCTACTCCAGTGCCGAGGCCGCCGTCATCCGCAACTATCTGGATGCCTGCTTGGAGCTTCCCTGGAACAAATTCACCCGCGACCGGGCCGATGTGGCCCAGGCCCGGAAGATACTGGATAAGGACCACTACGGTCTGGAAAAGGTGAAGGAGCGCATTTTGGAGTTCATCGCCGTCCGCCAGCTGAACCCGGATGCCAAGGGCAAGATCCTCTGCCTTGTCGGCCCTCCCGGCGTGGGCAAGACCTCCGTGGCCTTGTCCGTGGCCCGCGCCATGCACCGCAAGTGCGCCCGGCTGTCCCTGGGCGGTGTCCGTGACGAGGCCGACATCCGCGGCCACCGCAAAACGTACATCGGCGCGATGCCGGGCCGCATCATCGAGGCCCTGACCCGCGCCGGCTCAATGAACCCGCTGTTGGTGCTGGATGAGATCGACAAGCTGGCCAGTGATATGCGGGGCGACCCCGCCTCCGCGCTGCTGGAGGTGCTGGACAGCGCCCAAAACAACGCCTTCCGTGATCACTTCCTCGAAGTCCCCGTGGATTTAAGTCGCGTCATGTTCATCACCACCGCCAACATCACCTCCACCATCCCCCGTCCGCTGCTGGACCGCATGGAGGTCATCGAGCTGGGCAGCTACACCGATGAGGAGAAGCTCCACATCGCCCGTGACCACCTGCTGCCCCGCCAGCGCAAGGAGAACGGCCTTCGCGCCGGGCAGCTGAAGCTGGGCGATGATGCTCTCCGCGCCATCATCACCGACTACACCCGCGAGTCCGGCGTCCGCACGCTGGAGCGCCAGCTTGGCAAGCTGTGCCGCAAGTGCGCCATGCGTTTGGTGGAAACGGATGTAAAGTCTGTTGCCATTACACAGGCTGACCTGACTGACCTGCTGGGAACGCCCCCTTACGCCGAGGAAGCCCTGGCCAAATTCGACCAGATCGGCGTGGTCAGCGGCCTTGCCTGGACGGAGGTAGGCGGTGAGCTGCTGGAGGTAGAGGCCGGTGTCATGGACGGCTCCGGCAAGCTGGAGCTCACCGGCAACCTGGGCGACGTGATGCAGGAGAGCTGCAAGGCCGCCTACACCTGCCTCCGCAGCCGTGCCGCCGAGCTGGGCATCCCCCGCGACTTCTATAAGACGAAGGACATCCACGTCCACTTCCCTGAGGGCGCTGTGCCCAAGGACGGACCGTCCGCCGGCATCGCCATCGCCACCGCCATGCTCTCCGCCCTGACGGGCCGCGCCGTCCGCCACGATGTGGCCATGACCGGCGAGATCACCCTGCGGGGCAGGGTGCTGCCCATCGGCGGCCTGCGGGAAAAGACTATGGCCGCCAAGCGCAGCGGCATCAAGACCGTCATCGTCCCCAAGGGCAACGAAAAGGACCTGGCGGACATCGACCCCACCGTGCGTCAGGCTCTGCGCTTCATCCCCGCCGAGACGGTGGATGCCGTCTTTGCCCACGCGCTGGCCCTGCCGAAGAAGGCCGCCGCCGTGGAGCATCTCGCATCCCTTGCACCCACCCCCATGCAGGAGGTACGCCATGGCGATCAACTTTAACAAGGCGGATTTTGTCCTGTCATCTGTAAAGGCTTCCACCTTTATCCGTGACGGAAAACCTCAGGTCACGTTCGCCGGGCGCAGCAACGTGGGCAAATCCTCCGTCATCAACCGTCTGCTGAACCGCAAGAACTTCGCCCGCGTGGGCGCGACTCCCGGCAAGACCAGTCAGATCAACTATTTCCTCATCGACGGCAAAATTTACTTCACCGACCTTCCCGGCTACGGCTACGCCAAGGTCTCCAAGGAGGAGCGCGACCGCTGGGGTCGTCTCATGGAGAGCTACTTTGCCGCCGAGGGGCTCATCACCCTGGGCGTGCTCATCGTGGATGCCCGCCATAAGCCCACCGCCGATGACGTGACCATGTGCGACTGGTTCAAGAGCACGGGCTGCCCCGTCATCGTGGTGGCCAACAAGCTGGACAAATTGAAAAAGAGCGAGATCGAGCCCAACCTGACCCTCATTCGCCAGACGCTGACCCTGTCGGAGGACGGACTGCTCATTCCGTTCTCCGCCGAAAAGGGAACAGGGAAGACGGAGCTGCTGGCCGCCATCACCGCCGCCTGTGAGCGCCGGTGACACACGACCACAAAACGGAGGATGCCCGCGCCCCACGGCGCAGCGTCCTCCGTTCCATTTGTTCCACACTTTTCAACTTTTTTACTTGAAAAATGAAAGAAATTTTTCAAGTTTATTCAAGGTTTTATAAGGTATTTCCACCGTGTTTTTCTGCAAAAACGATAAAATTTTTTCAGGTATCCAAAAAACTTTTTTGCAAAATTGCAAAAAAAGGCTGTTAATTGTTCTAAACGTATGGTATAATCACCTCGTAAAAACCAACGCGCCGATGAATTTGACGCGGTGAATTTCAAACAGGAGGTCACGCAAATGGAAACTTACGGACTTGAAAAGCTGGGCATTATCAATGCAAAAGCGGTATATCGCAACCTTACGCCGGCACAGCTCACCGAGCACGCGCTGCGCCGCGGCGAGGGCACGCTGTCCAATACCGGCGCGCTGGTGGTCAAGACCGGCAAATATACGGGCCGCAGCGCCAACGACAAGTTCATTGTGGACACGCCTGCCGTTCACGACGATATTGCCTGGGGCAAGGTGAACCGCCCCATCGAAAAAGCTAGATTTGACGCCATCCGCGCCAAGGTCATCGCCTATCTGCAGGGCAAGGATGTGTTTATTTTCGACGGCTTTGCCGGCGCAGATCCCAAGTATACCAAGGCTTTCCGCATCGTCAACGAGCTGGCCAGCCAGAACCTGTTCATCCACCAGCTGCTGCGCCGCCCCACCGCCGAGCAGTTGAAGGACTTCCACGAGGATTACACCATCATCGCCGCCCCCGGCTTCAAGTGCATCCCCGAGATCGACGGCACGCGCAGCGAAGCCGCCATCCTGGTGGACTACGAGGCCCACGAGGTGGTCATCTGCGGCACGCAGTACGCCGGCGAGATCAAGAAATCCGTGTTCTCCGTGATGAACTACGTGCTGCCCAAGCAGGGCGTGTTCCCCATGCACTGCTCCGCCAACATCGGCAAGAACGGCGACAGCGCCGTGTTCTTCGGCCTCAGCGGCACGGGCAAGACCACGTTGTCCGCCGACCCCAACCGCAAGCTCATCGGCGATGACGAGCACGGCTGGGCGGACGACTCCGTGTTCAACTTCGAGGGCGGCTGCTATGCAAAGTGTATCAACTTAAGTCCAGAGGGCGAGCCCGAGATCTACAACGCCATCAAGTTCGGCGCTTTGGTGGAGAACGTGGTCATGGACCCCGACACCCGCGAGTTTGACTTTGATGACGACTCCCTGGCTGTCAACTCCCGCGTGGGCTATCCCGTGGAGTATATCCCCAACGCGGAGCTGTCCGGCATGAGCCCCAGCGTGCCCAAGACCGTTATCTTCCTGACAGCGGATGCCTACGGCGTGCTGCCTCCCATCAGCAAGCTGGATAAGAACCAGGCTATGTACTACTTCGTCTCCGGCTTTACCTCCAAGGTGGCCGGCACGGAGATCGGCGTTACCGAGCCCGTGCCCACGTTCTCCACCTGCTTCGGTGAGCCGTTCCTGCCCCTCGATCCCTCCGTGTACGCCGCCATGCTGGCGGACAAGGTGGAGAAGTCCGGCGCGAAGGTCTATCTGGTCAACACCGGCTGGAACGGCACGGGCAAGCGCATGAAGCTGAGCTATACCCGCGCCATGGTCACTGCCGCCCTGACCGGCGAGATCGAGAAGAGCGAGTTCGTCACCGATCCCACCTTCGGCGTGCAGGTGCCCACCGCCATCGAGGGTGTTCCCTCCGAGCTGCTGATTCCCGCCAACACCTGGGAGGACAAGGCCGCTTACGAGGCGAGCTGCAAGAAGCTGGCCGCCAGTTTTGTGGAGAACTTCAAGAAGTACACCCACATGAGCGACGAGGTCGTGGCCGCCGGCCCGAAGGCGTAACCATTCACAAAACAGCGCAGCGCCGGAGCATTCCGGCGCTGCGTTTTCCTAAGGAGGAGCATACCATGATAGAATTAAAGCTGCTGGTGGACGAGGTGGACTACGACAGCTTGGCGGAGACGCTGCTGCCGCTGGTGCAGGACAAGCTCCGCGACAGCGGCGGGATGCTGGGCGGGATGCTGTCCGGCAGCCCGGAGATGGCCGCGGCCATGGCGCGGACGGCGCTGCGGGCCATGAGCCAGGAGAAGAAGGACGAGCTGCTGGTGCAGCTGGTGACGAAAAACCGGGACAAGCTGCTGCAAAAGGGCAGTGCGCTGGCGGAGAAGAACGGTATCAAGCTGCATCTGTACGACGTGTCGGCGCGAAGGATATAAGAATAACGTATGCAGCACCGATAGGACGCCTGTAGGGACGGACGACTTTGTCCGCCCTAAACATGATACGAAAACGGTGGGGCGGGGTTTTACCCCGCCCCAGCGTGTCGATAAACCTATCCTGTCATTCCGAGGAGCACCCCAAGGGTACTTGCTTCGCGGCGCGAAGCGACGTGGGAATCCGCAATCTTTTAGTTGCAAATTCGCAGAAAAGCGTAAAAATTGTGCGATTTGGGAACAGATTGCCACGCCAGTCTGCGGACTGGCTCGCAATGACAGGCTTTTTTGACAGCCTGTATCCCCCGGCTAAGGCCGGGGGATATTTATCAGATATATATTATTTTTTCTGCAATGCCTGGACGGCGGTGCGGAGGGCGTCTACGTGCTCCTGGGTGGTGGCCCAGCTGGCGCAGAAGCGGACGCCGGAGTGGGTGGGATCGGTGCGCTCCCAATACTCATAGCCGAAGTTTTTACCGATCTCGGCCAGCTCGTCATCGGGCATGATGGGATACTGCTGGTTGGTGGGGGAGTCGAACAGCAGGGGATACCCGGCGGAGACGAAGATCTCGCGGATCTGATAGGCCATGTCGATGGCATGGCGGGAGATGGTGAGATACAGGTCGTCGGTGAACAGAGCATCGAACTGGATGCCCAGCAGGCGGCCCTTGGCCAAGCGGCCACCGCGCTGCTTCATGATGAAGCGGAAGTCCTTCTTCAGCGTCTCGTTCATGATGACCACGGCCTCGCCGAACAGTGCGCCTACCTTCGTGCCGCCGATATAGAACACATCGCACAGGCGGGCCAGCTCCGGCAGGGTGATGTCGTTGCCATCGGCCACCAGGCCGTAGCCCAGCCGTGCGCCGTCGATGAACAGGGGTAGGCCGTACTGCTTACAGGTGCCATACAGGGAGGTGAGCTCCGCCTTGGAATACAGCGTGCCGCCTTCGGTGGGGAAGGAAATGTAGACCATGCCGGGCTGGACAATGTGCTCGGTGGACTCGTCGTTTTTGTGCCACTCCACGTAATCCCGCACCTGCTGGGCCGTGATCTTGCCGTTGTTGGTGGGCAGGGTGATGACCTTGTGGCCGGTGGATTCGATAGCGCCGGCCTCGTGGCAGTTGATATGTCCGCTGACGGCGGACAGCACGCCCTGCCAGGGGCGAAGAATGGCGGCGATGACGGTGGTGTTGGTCTGCGTGCCGCCCACCAGGAAGTGTACGTCCGCCTCCGGGGCTTGGCAGGCCGATTTGATCTTCTCACGGGCGGCCTCGCAGTATTCGTCCTCGCCGTAGCCCACGGTCTGGACCATGTTCGTCTCCATGAGCCGGGTCATGATGGCGGGGTGTGCGCCCTCCAGGTAATCACTGTTGAAATAGATCATCGTACTGCTCCTTTTCTGATATTATGGAACGGAACGGGGCGTTCCGCCGTCTTATACAGTGATACCATTCTAATACGGGCAAAGCGGAAAGTAAAGAGAAACTGTTACAAATTCATTACAGCTTGCCGATGCGGCTTGCAATAAACGAAAAAATCTGCTACAATACGTGAGACAAGGAGGCTTGCATACATGAACGATACGCCTAACAAGAAAAGCCGCTTACAGCGGGAAGTGCCTGCCGCCAATCCCGGCAGAACCCATAACAGAAGACGCAGAAAGAACGGGAAAGTCCTGTATTACCTGGTTTTGGTGCTGCTGCTGGGTGTGCTGGTGTTCTCCTCGGTGAAGATCATCACCTATCTGAAGGATCAAAAGAACGCCCAGGCATCCCAGGACAACATGAACAACGAGTTCGTGCAGCCCACGCCGACCCCCGATCCCGACGACGGAGAGGATACCGATAAGGACAAGGACAAGACGGAGGTCGTGTCCCAGCCGGAGCACAAGGGCAAGATCGACTTTGCCGCCATGCGGGAGAAGTATCCCGATGTGGTGGGCTGGATCTACGGCGCGAATACCGGCCTTGACTGGCCTATCGTCCAGACGGCGGAGGAGGGCGGCGAATACTACCTGTACCGCGACATCGACGGCAAGGACAACAAGAACGGTACGGTGTTCCTGGATTGGCGCTGCGCTTCCGATTTCTCCACGCAGAACAACATGATCTACGGCCACAACATGAAGACCGGCCTGATGTTCGCGCCGCTGATCAAGTATAAGAGCCAGGCGTTCTTCGACGCGCATCCCTATTTGTATCTGTATACCCCGTCTCAGACCTACAAGGTCCATCTGTTCGCGGGTATGGAGACGCCCCACGACTCCGAGGTGTATTCCTATAACCTGAGCAGCAGCTATCTGCAGGAGTGCATCAACAGCTCTACGTTCAACTCCGGGCTGGGTGTGCCCACCGGCAACATCCTGACCATGAGCACCTGCGACTATGATTATGCCAACGCCCGCTATGTGCTGCTGGGTGAGCTTGAGGCCATTGACGATCCGTGGTAAACGGTCAACACACATGAAAACAGCGCCCCATCGAGAGATGGGGCGCTGTTTTCATGTGGTCAGCGGCGGTCCAATTCGTCCAGCACATCGCCCAGCAGGTACAGTGAGCCGCAGCAGAGCACCGCGCCGTCAGGCTGGGTGAGGGACAGGGCGGTGTCTACGCCGTGAGCGATGGTGTCGCAGGTGGTGACGGGCCTGCCCAGGGTGGAGAGCATCACCGACAGGTCGGCGGCGGGCAGCGCCCTGGGGCTGTGGGGCGTGACGGTGACGAAGCGGGCGGCCTGCGTGGCCAGTTGGCCGTACATGTGGGTGTAGTCCTTGTCGCCCAGCACGCCGGTGAGCACCGTCAGAGGGTGGCCGGAGAGGTAATCGGCCACGTTTTGGGTCAGGGCCTCCATGCACTGGGGGTTGTGGCCGCCGTCCAGCACCACGATGGGAGCGCGGCGGACGACCTGAAAGCGCCCGGGCCATTCCACGGCGGCGAGGCCGGCGCGGATCGCATCGTCAGGGATATGCCAGCCCCGGCGGCGCAGGGTCTCGATGATGGTCAGGGTCACGGCGGCGTTGTAGAGCTGATGCCGGCCCAGCAGGGGCAGACGCAGACCGGGGAGGCCGGGCCAGTCGAACACCTGGCCGTCCAGCGAATGGGAGACGGGGCGGAGGGCATGAAAGTCCGCCACGGTCAGAGGAGCGCCGGTACGGCGGCAGCGGACGGCCACCACCTGCTCCACTGACGGCGGGGCAGGGTACAGTACCGCGTCGCAGCCTGGCTTGATGATGCCGGATTTGGTGGCCGCGATGGCCTCCACCGTGCTGCCCAGCACGGCGGTGTGATCCAGACCGATGTTGGTGAGGGCGGCGACCTCCGGGGCGGGGATGACGTTGGTGGCGTCAAATTCACCGCCCATGCCTACCTCGCACACCACCACATCGCAGTGCTGGCGGGCGAACCAGGTCAGGCCGATGGCCGTGACCAGCTCAAACTCCGTGGGGTGGTCGGCCATGCTGTCCGCCAGGGGCTGTACCTCAGCCACCAGAGCGCAGAGCGCTTCATCGGGGATGGGGACACCGTTGATCTGCATCCGCTCGTTGAAGCGGCGGATGTAGGGGGAGGTGTAGAGGCCGGTTTTGTATCCGGCGGCCCGGAGGATGGCGGCGGTCATGGCGCAGGTGCTGCCTTTGCCGTTCGTGCCTGTAATGTGGATATACTTTACATCGCGCTCCGGGTGGCCCAATTTGCCCAGCAGGGTGTCGATGCGGGACAGGCCGGGGACGCTGCCCCGCCAGTCTACCCGGTGGATGTAATCCAACGCCTGGTCAAGCGTCATGACGGTCACGCTCCTTTGTTTTCACCCGGTGCAGCACGGGGGAGAGGGTGTTTCGGCGGGCCAGCAGCCATACGGTGACGGTGTCCACCGCGCCGGTGAAGGCGAATTGCACGCTGCGGGCGGCAAGGCGGGTCAGGAAGAAGGGCAGCTTGGCCTCGCCGCCATAGACCAGCGCCAGCGCGGCGCTTTGCCACAGCACCGAGCCGCACAGCGCCGCCGGGAACACGGCCAGGGCCACCCGCCAGACGGTGGGCTTCTGCCATACGAAGCCCCGCAGCAGTCCGGCCCACAGGCCGTAGAGAATGGGGGGCAGGCAGAAGATGGGATTATAGCCGTAGGGGGAGAACAGGCAGCCGATGAAATCGGCGGCGAAGCCCACCGCCGCGCCGGGGACAGGGCCGAACAGCAGCCCGGCCAGCAGGATGGGCACGGCCTCCAGGGAGAAGCGGCTGACCTCGCTGGGGATGACGGTCAGCAGGCGGGCCAGCACCACGCTGAGAGCCGTCAGCAGGGCGCAGACCGTCAAGGCATAGGTGTCGAACACCACGGCGCGCTTTCCGATACACTCTTTTTCGGGCATGAAAAAATACCTCCTTATCCGTGGGATGGGAGGTACATCTCAAAGATCCATGAAATTGTCCGCACGGTGGAAGCTGAGATGGCATCGCGGAGCAAGCTCCTTCGTCCGGCGGCAGCCTCCCATCCGTCCGGCACTTAACGCACCATCCCTACACTGTGCGGGTACATTATATAACGGAACAGGTGGGATTGCAACCGAAAATTTTCCGGCATCGCCATACTGCCCATTGACGGCGGACTACTCTATCATGTATAATGTGTGACAGTATGAACACAAGATATATGGGAATGCCCTATATCCCGGAGGAGGTCGTGTGATGGAGATGGAGTTTATAAACGGCTGCTGTGCGGACGAGTCGGGCCGAAGGGTGCTCGACCCCACGGTGTATCAGGATTGGCAGATCGGCGCGACGGCGGAGGAGACGCTGCCGGACGTGGAGACGTTCCGGGAAAGGCTGAGGCTGAAGCCGGAGGAGCTGCTGCCCTACGGCAAGACGCCGAAGCTGGATTTTCTGCGTATCATGGGGCGGCTGAAGGATCGGCCTGACGGCAAGTATATCGAGGTGACGGCCATCACGCCCACGCCGCTGGGCGAGGGAAAGTCCACCACGTCGCTGGGTCTGATCGAGGGCTTGGGCCGGCTGGGGAAGAACGTGGGCGGCTGTCTGCGCCAGCCCTCCGGCGGGCCGACCATGAACGTGAAGGGCTCGGCAGCCGGCGGCGGCAACGCGCTGCTCATCCCCATGACGGAGTTCTCCCTGGGGCTGACCGGCGACATCAACGACATCATGAACGCCCACAACCTGGCCATGACGGCGCTGAACGCCCGGATGCAGCACGAGCGGAATTATGACGACGAAAAGCTGGCCCAGCGGGGACTGCGGCGGCTGGACATCGACCCGGAGCGGGTGCAGTGGAGCTTTGTGTTGGATTTCTGCTGCCAGGCGCTGCGGAAAATGCGTATCGGCCTGGGCGAGGGGAAGATGGACGGCTATCCCATGGACACCTGCGCCAACATCGCCGTCAGCTCCGAGCTGATGGCCATACTGGCGGTGGCGCGGGATCTGAAGGACCTGCGGCAGCGCATCGGCAGCATCGTGCTGGCCTATGACAAGCAGGGAAAGCCCGTCACCGCCGAGGATCTGGAGGTGGCCGGGGCGATGACGGCGTGGATGCGGAACACCATCAACCCCACGCTGTGCTACACCGTGGAGCACCAGCCGGTGCTGGTACACGCAGGGCCGTTTGCCAACATCGCCATCGGGCAGTCCTCCGTCATCGGCGACCGGCTGGGGCTGAAGCTGTTTGATTACCACGTGACCGAGTCCGGCTTTGCCGCGGACATCGGCTTTGAAAAGTTCTGGAACGTGAAGTGCCGCCTGTCCGGGCTGAAGCCGGACGTGTCGGTGCTGGTGGCCACCGTCCGGGCGCTGAAGATGCACGGCGGCGGGCCGGAGGTCGTGCCGGGCCGTCCGCTGCCGGAAGCGTACACGAAGGAGGATCTGACCCTGCTGGAGGCGGGGTGCGCCAATCTGCTGCACCACGCGGAGACGGTGCGGAAGTCCGGCATCACGCCGGTGGTGTGCATCAACAAATTCCACACCGATACCGATGCGGAGCTGGCGCTGGTGCGGCATATCTGCGCCGAGCATGGGCTGCGCTGCGCCGTGTCCGACCACTGGCGCTATGGCGGCGCGGGCGCGGAGGAGCTGGCCCGGGCGGTGATGGCGGCCTGTGAAGAGCCATCGGAGCTTAAATTCCTCTATCCCGACGAGATGCCCCTGCGGCAGCGGGTGGAGCGCATCGCCAGGGAGGTATACGGCGCGGACGGCGTGGATTGGTCGCCGCTGGCGCTGGAGAAGGCGGAGCGGTTCGAGAGTGATCCAAAATACGCGGATTACTGCACCATGATGGTAAAGACGCACCTGTCCCTGTCCCACGACCCCACCCGGAAGGGCGTACCCACCGGGTGGCGGCTGCCGGTGCGGGACGTGCTGGAATACAGCGGCGCACGGTTCTTGTGCCCGGTGGCGGGGACGATCTCCATGATGCCCGGCACGGGTTCTGACCCGGCCTACCGGCGGGTGGACGTGGATACGGACACCGGCGCGGTGCGGGGACTGTTTTAAGGAGGGCCTATGGACGATACAACGCGGTCTTGCCGGGAATTTACGGCGCTGCTTGCGTCGGATGCGCCTGCGCCGGGCGGCGGCGGGGCGGCGGCCATGGCCGGTGCGCTGGGTGCGGCGCTGTGCGGCATGGTGGCCTCGCTGACCACGGGAAGAAAGAAGTACGCCGCCGTGGAAGACGAGATACAGCAGTTGCTGGAAAGGTGCAATACTTTACATGAAAGACTGCTGGATATGGTGGCGGCGGACGCGGAGGGCTTCCTGCCGCTGGCACGGGTGTACGGAATGGCCAAGGATGACCCGGCCCGCCCGGCGGCCTTGCAGGCGGCGTCGGAGACGGCCTGTGGTGCGCCGCTGCGGATGATGGCGCTGTGTCTGGAGGCACTGGAGGCGGCGGATCGGCTGGCGGACATCGGTTCGCGGCTGGCGGTGTCCGACGCGGGCTGCGCCGCGGCGCTGCTCCAGGGCGGATTGCGGGCGGCATCGTTGAATGTGTACATTAACACGAAGGCCATGCCCGACCGCGCTGCGGCGGAGGGCTTGAACCGCCGGTGCGATGAGCTGCTGCGCCGGGGCACGGCGCTGGCCGACGCGGTATTTGACCAGGTGAAAGAGGAATTGACGACCCTGTAAAGGAGGAGACGTTTACATGGCACAGCTGCTCTACGGAAAGCCGGTGGCGGACGCGCTGACGGCGGACACACGGCGGAGAGCCGATCTGCTGCGGGATAAGGGCGTGATGCCCAAGCTGGTGATCCTGCGCTGCGGCGAAAACGAGGCCGATGGCGCGTACATACGCGGCGCGATGAAGCGGGGCGGTCTATGCGGCGTGGACGTGGAGCTGCGGACGCTGGCGGCGGATGTGTCCGCCGATACACTGGCCCGGACGCTGAAAGCTGTGAACGGCGACAGCGCCGTGCACGGCTGCCTGCTGCTGCGGCCTCTGCCGGGACAGCTGAAAGCGGCGGAGAACGGGCTGTGCGCCCTGCTCGACCCGCGAAAGGACGTGGACGGCATGACGCCTGTCTCCGCCGCCGGGGTGTTTACCGGCAGCGGTGAGGGCTTCCCGCCCTGCACCGCCCAGGCGTGCATGGCGCTGCTGGACTATTATCACATCGACTGCGCCGGAAAGAGCGCGGCGGTGATCGGGCGCTCCGCCGTGGTGGGGCGGCCCGCGGCCATGCTGCTGCTGGCCCGGAACGCCACGGTAACGGTGTGCCACAGCAAAACGAGGGACACCGCTGCCGTGACGCGGCAGGCGGACATTATCGTCACCGCCGCCGGAGCGGCGGACAGCCTGACGGCAGATCATGTGCGGCCCGGTCAGGTGGTGGTGGACGTGTCCACAAACTGGAACGGCACGGGACTGTGCGGCGACGCGGACTTTGACGCGGCGGCAGAGATAGTGGAGGCCATCACGCCCGTTCCCGGCGGCGTGGGCGCGGTGACGTCGGCGGTGCTGATGGCGCATACCGTCCGGGCGGCGGAGAAACTGACAGGGGAGGGCGGCCTATGAATTTGTTTACACCTGCTGAGACGGCGGCCAACTACGCCGCCGCCGGAGTGGTCAAGACCCGGTATTCGGCGCTGAAGCTGCTTCTGCTGGGCATCGCCGCCGGGGCACTGATCGGATTCCCGGTGTGTGTGGTGGCCAAGGCCACGTATACTATTTCCAACGCCGGCGTGGTGTCCGTGCTCTCCGGCACTCTGTTCGCCTTCGGGCTGGGCATCGTGATCCTCACCGGGGCGGAGCTGTTCACCGGCAACACGCTGATCGTCATCAGCCTTCTGGACAGGCGGGTGACGCTGGGCGCGATGCTGCGGAACTGGGGACTGGTATACACAGGGAATTTCCTGGGCGCGATGGCGTTGAGCTGGGTCTGCGCCCGGTTCGGCTGGACCTCCGCGGGAAACGGCGCGCTGGGGGACTATCTCGTGCAGCTGGCCGAGGGGAAGATGAATATGCCCTTCGGCAAGGCGTTTTTCATGGGCGTGCTGTGCAATATCCTCGTCACCGTGGCGGTGCTGGTGAGCTTGTCCGCCAAGGACGTGACGGGGCGGATACTGGGCGCGTGGGCGCCGGTGATGTTCTTCGTGACGGCGGGGTTCAGCCACTCTATCGCCGACATGACGTACTGCGGCCTGGCGCTGTTCGGCGGCGGCGCGGCGGACGTGACCTGGGGACGTTATTTCCTGGGCAATATGCTGCCCGTCACGCTGGGCAACATTGCCGGCGGCCTGCTGGTGGGCTGGTTGGCGTGGTATTGTTTTCTGCGGAAGAAAGGATGAGCGGCTGGGATGAATTTGTTTTTGACGCTGGCGTATCTGTTCTTTATCGGCTCAACGCTGGGCTGGGTGGCGGAGCTGCTGTACAGGCGGTTTCTGTCCGGGGCAAACCCGGAGCGGAAGTGGATCAACCCGGGCTTCTGCGTCGGGCCGTATGTGCCGCTGTACGGGTCGGGCCTGTGCATCCTGTACCTGCTGGCCAGCATCGGCGAGCGGAACGGCGTGGACACGGCAGGGGAGAAGCTGCTGCTGTTCGCGGGGATGGCGCTGAGCATGACGGTCATCGAGTATATCGCCGGTATCGTCAGCCTGAAGTTCATGAAGATCCGGCTGTGGGATTACAGCAAGCAGTGGGGCAACATCCAGGGCCTGATCTGCCCGGCGTTCTCCGCGCTGTGGGCGGTGGTCAGCGCCGTGTACTACTTCTGCGTCCACCCTTACATTTTGGACGCGCTGGACTGGCTGTCCCGCAACCTGGCGTTTTCCTTCGTCATTGGCTTTTTCTTCGGCGTGTTCACCATCGACCTGGTGTATTCCGCCAAGCTGGTGTCCCGCATCCGCAAGTTCGCCGATGAGCACGATGTGGTGGTCCGGGTGGAGGAGCTGAAGGCCCACATCCAGCAGCGGCAGGACGAACGGCGGGAAAAGATACACTTCCTGTTCCCGTTCCGCTCCGACAGTCCGCTGGCCGACCACCTGCGCGAGGCGGAGGAGACCTGGGAGCACCGCTTCCGCAAAGAATAAGATAAGGAACGAGAGACGGCCTAGGCCGTCTCTCGGTTCTTATCATTTTTTACTCCCACTCAAGTCTTGGGCTTTGATTTAGGGTTATAAAATGCACTCTCGATACGCTTTTTGTCCACATAATCCACGTATTTCGGGCTGTACATAGGTTTCTTGCGAATTTTGTAGCCGTTTTGTAGCCAACCATTTTATACGTACTAACCGTTCGCAACGACTTATTTTGAATGATTTGTAGCGGGTTTCGGTATGATTCCCGCCAATAATCACCCGGAATTGACCGCCTGATTCACCTCAAAAAACATCTTGGAGGTATGACCATGAGCAAACTTATATCCTGTCAATTCAACATAGACACAGCCTGCGTAGAATTGGTTTTTGATGATGGAAGCCAGCTTTCCATTGACTGCACCGCCGTTGAAAACGAAGTTGTACTTTTCCAGCGTCTGCTTCCTCCCGTCAATCGTATAAGCGCTGGAAGGAGCAGACTTTGGCATATTACGCCGCGAACGCAGTCAAATGCACAGAGC
>OLSB01000525.1_pt1 | contig 43251 bp, 36 predicted proteins | sample 1672071 | NCBI WGS metagenome assembly OLSB01 (sample SAMEA3136642, study PRJEB25190) | human gut metagenome | biome: human gut; feature: human-associated habitat; material: faeces | place: Austria | collected 2013 | reverse complement strand
TTGTCAAGGACTTTGAAGAAGTATGGACGCATTTCTGCCCGTCAAAACCGTGTTTCCTCTTGTCAACTGATACTATCATAGATTTTTATCTCTATGTGCGTTCGATAGAAATCCCATTGAATTTCCGAGGAGGAACATAATGAAAAAGACAGCAAAAATCATCTCTCTGCTGCTCGCTGCGGCACTGGCACTGAGCCTCTGCGCCTGCGGCAGCGGCGGGGACAACAGCAATAACGGCGGCAACGGCAAGGCCGACAGCACGCCGACGCCGGAATATGTCTACGCGTCCAGCTTCTCCAAGCTGAATAACGGCGACGGACATACCTACCTCAACCCCTTCCTGTTCACCGAAACCGGTTTCTACACCGTTGAGAACGAGAAGGTCGGCGAGATGGAGCACGACGCTCCCGCCGAGTACGAGGGTCAGTACGACATATACGAGACCCGTCTGTACCTCAACGGCTATGACGGAACCCGCACCAAGCTTGAAAACTACGCCCCCGTTAAGCTTGAGAGTCACGGTCAGACCTCTACCAGCAGCCTTTCCCAGCTCTGCCTCATGGCTGACGGCAGCCTGATGTCTCTTGAGACTCTGTACCTCTCTTGGAGCGACGCTCCCGAAGGCGTTGAGGAATACAGCGACGAATACTATAACTACTACCAGTACGAGCAGCACTCCTATCTCCGCAGTCTCGACGCTACCGGCGCTGAGCTGAGCTGTGCCGAGCTCAGCAGCAGCTCCAACGGTGACGACTCCTTCTACCCGTACAACATGGTCGTCACCGACGACGGCAAGGTCGTTGTCGCCAGCGACATGCTCATCCGCGTCTTCAACACCGACGGCTCCGTCGACTTCGACATTGATCTCGACAACTACCCCGAAAACCTCATCAAGCTGCGTGACGGCAACGTCGGCGTCCTCGCCTACGGCAACGACGGCTATGGCATACAGCTTGTCGACATCGCTTCCCGCTCTCTCGGCAAGACCCTGAAGCTCAAGGGCTGGACCCAGAACATGATAACCGGCGACGGTGACTATGACATCTACTATACCAACGGTCTGAGCTTCTACGGCTACAACTTTGACACCGAGACCGAGACCAAGATCTTCAGCTGGCTCGACTGCGACGTCAACACCAACGACCTCTCCAACCAGTACGTCCTGTCCGACGGCCGCATCGTCGCCGTCACCAACGAGTGGGACGGCAAATACGAAAACTGCACCAGCGAGCTTATCACCATCAGCAAAGTCCCCTCCAGCAGCCTGCCGCAGAAGACCTACATCACGCTCGGTACTCAGGGACTCAACTGGGACACGCAGGAGCTCATAGTCAAGTTCAACCGCAATAGCGACCAGTACCGTATTCAGGTCAACGACTACTCCGAGTACAACACCGAAGATGATTACTCCGCCGGTCTCACCAAGCTCACCACCGAGATCATGGCCGGCAACGTGCCTGACATTCTCGACCTCAGCGGCTTCTCCGTCTCCCAGCTTGCGGGCAAGGGACTCATCGCCGATCTCGACAGCTTCTTCGACGCCGATCCCGATCTGAACAAGTCCGACTTCATCCCGAACGTCCTCGCGGCTTTCGAGGTTGACGGCAAGCTCTACTCCACCGTCTCCAACTTCAACATTCAGGGCGTTGCGGGCGCAAGCTCCATCGTCGGCGACACTCCGGGCTGGAACTACGAGCAGCTTCAGGAGGCTCTCGCAAAGATGCCTGAGGGCTGCCAGATATTCAACTACTACACCACCTCTCAGGATGTGCTGTCTTCCTGCCTCGCGCTGGATATGGGTACGCTCGTCGACTGGACTACCGGCCAGTGCAATTTCGACAGTCAGGGCTTCATCGACATGCTGAAGTTTGCCTCCCAGTTCCAGAACGATTTCAACTGGGACAGCTACGAATACAGCGATGACGACGACGACTATACCCGCGTCGCTCAGGGCAAGCAGATGCTTCTGAACACCTACATCTCCGACTTCACCGACCTGCCCATGTACGACGCCATCTTCGGCGGCAGCGTCACCTATATTGGATACCCGACCTCCAGCGGCACCGGCAACATGCTGAACTTCAACAACTCCGGCTACGCCATCTCTGCCCGCTGCGAGAACAAGGACGCCGCATGGCAGTTCATCCGCACCTTCTTCACCGAGGACTTCCAGAAGGAACAGTACGGCTTCCCGAGCAACATCAATGCATATAATGCAAAGCTCAAGGAGGCCATGACTCCCGAGTATCAGAAGGACGAAAACGGCAATTACGTCCTTGACGAGAACGGCAACAAGATAGAGGTGTCCCGCGGCGGCGTTGGCTGGGGCGACACCATGATAGAGCTATACGCCACCACGCAGGAGCAGGCCGACAAGCTCTGGGAGCTTATCACTACCACCACCAAGGTAGCCGACTACTCCTCCAGCATCTATGATATCGTCAACGAGCAGACCCCTGCCTTCTTCTCCGGTCAGAAGAGCGCCGAGGAAGTCGCAAGACTTATTCAGAACAAGGCGAATATCTACGTCAACGAGCAGCGGTAATTCCCGCGCAAATATGTTCTCCCCGCTTCCGAAGCGAAGCGGGGAGAATGACCGCTTTTCCATGACAAAGCCGCTGCGATTTTGCGCCTGCGGCTTGTAATATTTCTCTATATATAGTATAATAAGCTAAACTATAACTCAAACTGATGGAAGATAAGAAGATAAGCTATGAAAAAACGCTCGCTAAAATTTAATGACAAGGCGAAGGACTTCCTGAAAAGCATGTGCTTCCTCTCGCCAAGCCTTCTGGGCGTGGGCGTGTTCTTTATTATACCGTTCTTCGTCGTTGTGTACTATTCGGTCATCGACGGAGTCGGCTCGCGCAATTTTGTGTTTCTCGACAACTTCGTGAAGCTGTTCCATAACTCCGCATTCCTCACCGCCGCGAAAAACACCCTGACCTTTTCGTTCCTCGCGGTGCCGCTGGCGGTCATCCTCTCGATGGCGCTCGCACTCATGCTTGAGTGCCGCATCCCTTTGAAATCTCAGTTCCGTACGTTTTTCCTCAGCCCGATGATGGTTCCCGTGGCCTCGGTCGTCCTGATCTGGCAGGTGCTCTTCAACTATAACGGCACCGTGAACGAGTTCATCATGCTCTTCGGCGCGGATAAGATCGACTGGCTCCAGACCGATTATGCGATGCTGGTCGTCATCATCCTGTTCCTGTGGAAAAACCTCGGCTACTTTATGATACTGTTCATGGCCGGACTTGCCAATATCCCGAAGGAGCTGCTTGAGGTGGCCGACGTTGAAGGCGCCTCCGAGTGGTACAAGTTCTTCGCCATCAAGCTCCGCTATCTATCCCCCACCGTGCTCTTCGTCACGATACTCTCGCTGATAAACTCTTTCAAGGTTTTCCGCGAGGTCTATCTGCTGACGGGCGCTTACCCGTACAGCTCGCTGTACATGCTTCAGCACTTCATGAACAATACCTTCCAATCCCTTGATTATCAGAAGCTTTCCGCGGCGGCGGTCGTCATGGCCATTGTCATGGTCGTTCTCATCGCGCTGCTCTTTGCTGCCGAGGACTGGTTCGGAAAGGACGTGGAGGGATGAAGAAAAAGCATTATTTCGGCCGCGGCGCAATGTTTGTGCTGTGCGCGATATTCGCCATCGCCTTCCTGCTGCCGACGGTTCTGACAATTACAAACTCCTTCATGTCGGAGGAAGAGATAAACGCAAACTACGGCATGATATTCTCCACGACCACCGGCGGCTACGTCTCCAAGACTGTAAACCTCAAGTTCATTCCCGATAAGGTCACGCTTTCGCAGTATATAAACGGCCTTATCAAGTCGCCGGAGTACCTGCTGAAATTCTGGAACAGTGTGCTGCTGGTCGTGCCGATCGTCATATTTCAGGTGGCCATCGCCTCCGTTGCGGCATACAGCTTCACGCGATGGCGCGGCAAGATCAGAAGCGGCATTTTCTTCTTCTATGTCATTCTGATGCTGATGCCCTATCAGGTAACGCTGGTTCCGAACTACCTCGTCAGTAAATGGCTCGGCATCCTCAACACGAGCTGGGCTATAATCCTGCCCGGCGTGTTCGCGCCGTTCTCGGTGTTCCTGCTGACGAAGTTCATGCGCCGCATACCGTATTCGCTCATCGAGGCCGCCAAGGTCGACGGCGCGGGCGAATGGCAGATATTCACGCGAATATGCCTGCCGCAGTGCCGCTCGGCGCTATACTCGATCGCGATACTCGTGTTCATCGACTACTGGAACATGGTCGAGCAGCCGCTGATCCTTTTGCAGGACGCGGACGCCCAGCCGCTTTCGGTGTTCCTCTCGTCGATAAACACCGGCGAGATCGGTTTGGCTTTCGCCATGGCGACCGTTTATATGATCCCGTCGCTGCTGCTGTTCCTGCACGGCGAGGAATATCTGGTAGAAGGCATCGCCAATTCCGGCAGTGTCAAAGGATAAGTATTAAGAAGGAGCTACATCCCCATGGAACATAAAGAAATCAACAGAGGCTGGGTAAAAAACGCCGCCATCATCTTCCTCGCCGTCCTGCTGGTGCTGACCTTTTTCTCCAACACCATCATGAACAGGACGCTGCCCGAGGTCGCAACGCAGTCTGTCACCAGCGGCAGCATCACCGCCCGCGTCCGCGGCACCGGTACCGTCGTCGCGAACGGCAGCTATCAGGTCAAGGCCGACCAGACGCGTGAGATCCGCGCCGTCGCGGTCAAGACCGGTCAGGAGGTCAATCAAGGCGACGTGCTGTTCATCCTCGGTCAGGGCGACAGTGACGAGCTTGAGGCCGCGACCGATGCGCTGCGCGATCTTGAGATCAGCTACCGCAAGTCCGCCATAAACATGCCGACCTTCGACTATACCGTTGAAGAGCGCAAGATAGCCTCCGCACAGGATAAGTATGACGCCGCGGTCAAGGCCGAGCAGGAAGCTCTCGACGCGCTGAACAAGGCGCTTGAGGATCAGCAGGGTGCGGGCTATCAGGAGCAGGTCGCCGCGCTCGAGAAGAAGATCGAGAACGCGCAGAAGACCTATGACGAGCTTGCCGAGCGCGCTCAGGCCGAGCGTGAGGCAGCTGAGCAGCGCGTGACGGACGCCGAGGCCGCTCTCGCCGCCGCGACTCCCGGCACAGAGGAGTACGACGCAGCCGTGAAGGAGTTGGCGGACGCGAAGAAGGCGCTTGACGAGTTGCCGAATTCCGACACAAATATTGCTCTCTCCTCCATTCAGGCTCAGCTCGATTCCCTCAAAGCACAGCTTGACGCGCTCCGTTCTGCCGCCGGCGAGTACGCCACCAAGTATGACGAGGCAAAGCAGGCCCGCGTCGCCGCCGAGAACGAGCTTTTCGAACTCAAGCACAGCCTTGAGCAGCAGAAGATAGCCGACAACAAGCAGACCCAGCTCGCCGCGATAGACCTCGAGAGTCTCTCCGCTCAGATTGAAAAGCAGAAGCAGAAGATAAAAGAGCTTTCCGGCGGCGAAGAGAACCAGATAACCTCCAACGTCTCCGGCACCGTGCAGTCCATCGAGATCACCGCCGGACAGACCGTTCCCAAGGATACGATCCTTGCGACCATTGAAGTGCCCGACATGGGCTACACCCTCAGCTTCTCGGTCACCAATGAGCAGGCGCGCAAGCTGCGCCCCGGCGACAGCGCAACCGTCTCCAACTTCTACTGGGGCAGCGAGATCGTCGCAACGCTCAACAATATCAAGACCGACCCCAAGAACCCGCAGACCAACAAGCTCCTGACCTTTGATCTTGACGGCGACGTCACCGCCGGCTCCGAACTGACCATTTCCGTCGGCTCCAAGAGCGCAAATTACGACTACGTGGTGCCGAACAGCGCCATCCGTCAGGATAACAACGGCAGCTTCGTGCTGGTCATCACCGCGAAGAACTCCCCGCTTGGCAACCGCTTCTTTGCAAAGCGCGTCACCGTTGAGGTCGTCGCGTCCGACGATATGAATTCCGCCGTCACCGGCGACTTTAGCTATGGTGACTATGTCATCACCACAAGCAGTATGCCGGTCAAGGGCGGCGATCAGGTAAGAATGGCTGAGTCCACATGAAAAAACGAGGAAACAGGAAGAAAAAAAGAATAGTATTCGCCATCGTCAACGGCGCACTGCTGCTGATAATGGCCGCCTGCCTCATCACGACCGCGATCCTGTCGAACACGCTCGCCAGCCAGAAGGAGGCTTCCCGCTGGCGCGGCGAGAGCGACATGGAGTTTTCGCAGATAAGCTGCTTCATCCCCGTGGACGAGAAGATCGGGCTTGAGGAGGTCTCCGCCTTCCGCACGAAGCTCACCGAGGAGCTGCACAAGGCGGCGCTCGACATCGACAACGACAGCACGCTGTTCGTCGATGCGTGGAGCTGCACCGGCAAGGTGAACGTCAGCAGCGACAACGGCAAGGGCGAGGCCGCGGTCATCGCCGTCGGCGGCGAATTCTTCGATTTTCACCCGATACGGCTCATCAGCGGCAGCTACATCACGCAGCGTGACCTGATGAAGGATCGCGTCCTGCTGGATGAGGATCTGGCCTGGCTGCTCTACGGCGGCACGGACATCGCCGGACTGAGCATGAAGATAAACGGCGTGCCGTACATGATCGCAGGCGTGGTCGAGCGCGAGCAGGACAAGTTCAACACCGCCGCATACACCTCCGGCCGCGGGCTGTACATGTCGTACGACGGCTATTCGCAGCTCGTCGAGGACGCCGGAATAACCTGCTATGAGCTTGTTATGGCAAACCCCGTCAAGGATTTCGCGCTGGGTGTGGCGAAGAAGTCGTTCCCCATCGGGCGCGGCGAGATAGTCGAGAACAGCCGCCGCTTCGAGTTTGGGCGTATGCTCAAGCTTGCAAAGCAGTTCGGCAGCCGCTCGATGCAGACCATGGGCGTTATATATCCCTACTGGGAGAACGCGGCGCGCAGCGTTGAGGACTGGTGCGCACTGCTGACGCTTGTTGCAGTTGTCTGCGCGGCACTCCCGATAATAACGGCGCTCGTGCTCCTGATAAGGATGCTTGCCCGCGGCAAGGAAAAGCTTGAGGACGATGTCGTGCCGAAGCTCGTGGAGAACACGCAGGAGGCCATCCGCGTCCGCCAGCGCCGCCGCTGGGAAAAGAAACACGGCAGCCACGAAAAATAAATAAAACAAAACCGGACAGCGTCGCTGTCCGGTTTTGTTATTGCCTGTTTTTTACTCGATGCCGAGAACCTTGTAGTCCTGCGCCTCGACGGCGGACTTCATCACATTGTCCGCTACGTCCTTGCTCAGCGTTACAACGGCGGTGCCGCTGACGTGGCTGACCTCGGCGCTCTCGACGCCGTCTATAGCCTCAAGCGTCTTCTTGACGCGTGCCTCGCAGTGGCCGCACATCATACCTTCGATCTTCAGGGTCTTAGTCATTGCTTTTTCCTCCTGTTTTACGGCTTTGTGCCGTTTTTTTATGTCATGCTTGCTGCTGTACATATCAAAGAAATTCAGCCGCAGCGCGTTCGTGACAACGCAGAAACTGCTCAGGCTCATCGCCGCCGCGCCGAACATCGGGTTGAGCTTCCAGCCCAGCGCCGAGATGAACACGCCCGCCGCAAGCGGGATGCCGATGCAGTTATAGAAGAACGCCCAGAACAGGTTCTCCTTTATATTCCGCAGCGTCGCGCGGCCAAGGCGTATCGCCGCCGGAACGTCCGACAGCGCGCTGTGCATCAGCACGATGTCCGCCGCCTCCAGCGCTATATCTGCGCCCGCGCCGATCGCGATGCCGATGTCCGCGCGGGTCAGCGCGGGGGCGTCGTTTATACCGTCGCCGACCATGGCGACCTTGCCGCGAGCTGCAAGCCCGCGCACGGCCTTCTCCTTGTCGCCGGGCAGCAGCTCCGCCATAACCTCGTCAACACCCGCCTCGCGGCCGATAGCGGCAGCGGTGCGGCGGTTGTCGCCGGTGAGCATGACTACCTGCACGCCCATATTCTTGAGCTGTCTGACCGCCTCGGCGCTGTCGGGCTTTATCGCGTCCGCGACGGCGATGATACCGAGGAGCTTACCGTCCCGCGCGAACAGCAGCGGTGTGCGGCCGCGCTCCGAAAGCTCGGTGGCCTGAATCTTCAGCCCGTCCGGAACCGTGACCAGTCCGGAGATATATGCAAGGCTGCCGCCGATAAGCTCCGCGCCGTTCAGCGTGCAGCGCAGGCCGTTGCCGGGAAGCGCGGTGAAATCCGCGACCTCCTGCGGTGCTATGCTCTCTTCCTTCGCGCGTTCCATCACGGCGGTGGCCAGCGGGTGTTCGCTGTGGCTCTCCAGCGCGGCGGCGAGCGTGAGCAGCTCGCTCTCGGTCACGCCGTCTGCCGGAAGCAGCTCCGTCACGCGAGGCTTGCCCTCAGTGATGGTGCCGGTCTTGTCGAGCGCGACTATCTCGGTGCGCCCCGCGGCTTCAAGCGCGGCGGCGGTCTTGAACAGGACGCCGTGCTTTGCGCCAAGCCCGCTGCCGACCATTATTGCTACCGGCGTTGCAAGGCCGAGCGCGCAGGGGCAGCTTATGACCAGCACCGATATCGCGCGGCCGAGCGCGAAGCCGACTGTCTGCCCCACGGCAAGCCAGACTATCAGCGTCACGAGCGCGATGGACATGACCGTCGGCACGAATATGCCGGACACCTTATCCGCAAGCTTCGCTATCGGCGCCTTGGTAGCCGCCGCATCGCTGACCATGCGGATTATCTGCGACAGCGTCGTATCCTCGCCGATGCGCGTTGCGCGGCAGCGGATATAGCCCGCCTGATTTATCGTCGCGGCGGAGACGCGATCCCCTTCCGTCTTATCGACCGGTATGCTTTCGCCGGTCAGCGCCGACTCGTCCACGGCGCTGCTGCCTTCGATAATGACGCCGTCAACGGGTATACTGTCGCCCGGGCGCACGGCGAACACATCGCCGAGCTGCACCTGCTCGACCGGAACTTCGACCTCCTCGCCGTTGCGCACGAGGCGCGCGGTCTTGGGTGCGATGGACATCAGCGCCTTGAGCGCGTCGGTCGTCTTGCCCTTGGAGCGAGCCTCCAGAAGCTTACCGACAGTGATGAGCGTGAGTATCATGGCGGCAGACTCGAAGTACAGCTCATCCATCCACTCCATACCGCCGCCGAGGCAGAGCTGATAGAGCGCATAGACGCTGTAAATGAAAGCCGCGCCGGAGCCGAGGGCAACGAGCGTGTCCATATTCGGCGCGCGGTGAATGAGTCCCTTGAAGCCGCTGATGAAGAATCTCTGGTTGATGACCATGACAATGACCGTGAGCAGCAGCTCTGTCAGCCCCATCGCGGCATGACTGTGCGCAATCGGCTCCGGCAGCGGCCAGCCGAACATCATGTGCCCCATCGAGACGTACATCAGCGCCAGCAGGAACACGAGCGAGGCGATGAGCCTCTTTTTGAGCGCGGGCGTGGCCTTGTCGGCCAGCGCATCCTCGGCGTTCGCGCGCGACTGCGCCGGAGTTGCCGCGCCCTGAACGGACGCGCCGTAGCCCGCCGCTTCTACCGCGGAAATGACGGCGGACGCGTCCACTGCGCCGTCAACGGACATTGAATTAGTAAGCAGGCTGACGGCGCATTCCGTCACGCCCGGCACTGCCGACACCGCTTTTTCCACCCGCGCGCTGCACGCGGCGCAGCTCATGCCTGTAACATTGAAATGCTGCATGGTTTCCTCCATGGATAATGCATTGTACCGCTTGGTACGTCTGCATTATATTACCCGTTTTTTGCGCCGTCAAGTCTTTGGTTAGATTCATCAAATCAGAATGATAAATTTTATGCAAATGAACAACATAATCAGTAAACTCTATTATGCAAATAATATTATGTATATATGATTATGTAAATTAAATCCCTCCTGCGCGGCTGCACAGGAGGGAAAAGCTTTATTTTTCGAGCACCACAGTGACAAGCACAGGGTTGTGATCCGAATTTTCAAATCCGGCGTCAACGGTCTCAACGGTTTTCAGCTGCACGTTCGGCGAGAGGATCAGCCCGTCGATAACGTAGTGCTGGGTGTTCTCCGTGTCGCTCGCGTCGTAGGGCTGGTTCAGCAGACGGCAGGACGGCACGGACATGTCATAGGCCAGCGTCCAGCCATCGGGGGCAGTGTCCTCCGCGAGGATGCCCGGCTCCCAGTTTTCGGGGTGGGTATTAGGGTAGACGTCAAGACTGCCGGGGAACACCTGATTGAAGTCCCCGCCCGCGATGACGTAGTTGCCCTTCTCGTACTCGGACTGGATGAACTCACGCAGCTGCTTTGTCTGCGCGATCTTGCCCTCGCCGTCGTCATAGGCTTCGAGATGCAGGTTGACGAGCACAAGCTGCTTGTCGCTGCCCTCGATGGGCAGGTAACTGACTAGCAGGCAGCGCTTGAGATTCGCGGTGCTGACCGGCCAGCTGAACGGGCACGGCAGGGCGATGCGCTCCGCCGAGGCTATCTCATACCTCGTCGTCGTGAAAAGGCCGCTGTTGACTCTGCCGATCGGCGGCCACGGTATCGGGACGTAGGGGCAGGAGTAGTTCATCGCGTGAACGCCGTTGCCGCGGATAACATACCCGCTCTCGTCGATGCGGTAGGTGCGCGCGGAATCCACGTCCACCTCCTGAAGCATCATCAGATCAGGTAACAGCTCGTCCAGCGTGTCGGAGATGCCGTTGAGGTACTTCTCAACGGTAGCTCTGTCGGCGGAGGTTTTCTTCGTGCCGCCGTCCATAAAGAAGTCCTCATCCTCGCCGAGTCCCGCGTAGCCGATGTTCCAGCTCAGAACGGTCAGTTCCTCGCCCGCCTGAAGCTGCGGGGAGACGGGATCGGCAGCGCCGCCGTCGTGCTCCTCGCTTATCACTTCGAGCTGCTCGACGTCCGCGGGGCGGTACTCGGTTATGGTCAGGAACAGGATGCCGAGCGCCGCAAGCGCTACGACGGCTCCCAGCACGCAAAGGACGACTTTCAGCGCCTTTTTCATAGCTCGGCGATTACCTCGCATTCAAGCAGCACGTCCTTGGGCAGGCGCGAGACCTCAACGCAGGAGCGCGCGGGGAAGGGCTCGGTGAAATACTTGGCGTAGACGGCATTGATCGCGCCGAAATCGTCCATATGACGGATAAAAACTGTGGTCTTGACGACGCGGCTGATGTCGCTTCCCGCGGCCTTGAGCAGCTCTGCGACGTTCTTGAACACCTGATTTGCCTGCGCCTCGAGGCCGTCCGCTATCGCACCGGTCTCAGGGATGATAGGGATCTGGCCGGAGCAGAACACGAGATTTCCGACTATCTGCGCCTGGGAATAGGGGCCGATCGCTGCGGGGGCTTTGTCTGTTGATACGGTTTTCATTTTGGAATTTCCTCCTTTTATGATATTTAAAATACTTTTTGGCTCAAATATGTTATCAGTCCATCAGAATGGTGTAGCCGTGCGCCTTCAGCGCATCCATGACGGCCTTGCCATGCTCCTCGCCGGCGACCTCGCAGGCCACACTGACGGTGGTCTCGTTCGGGTTCAGCCCCTGGCTGAGCTTGTCGTGCTGCACGGTGAGGATATTCGCGCTCATGGAGGCGAGAATGTGCAGCAGCTGCTCCAGACTGCCCGGACGGTCGAGCAGCTTGACCGCGAATTTGATGCGGCGGTGCCGCGCGACGAGCCCCTGCTCGATGATGCTCTGCACGAAGCTGACGTCAATATTGCCGCCGGACATGACGCATACGACGCGCTTGCCCTTCACGTCGAGCTTGCCGCTGAGCACTGCGGCGAGCGGCGTCGCGCCCGCAGGCTCAACTATCTGCTTGCAGCGCTCCATGAGCAGCAGTATCGCGGAGGATATCTCCATATCCGACACCGTGACCACGCCGTCGGCATAGCGGTTGATGAGATCGACCGTGATGTCGCCCGGCGACTTGACGGCGATACCGTCAGCAATAGTGGAAGCCGTGTCGGTCGATATCAGGCGCTTGGCCTTGTAGCTCCGGGCGATGGCGTCCGCCCCCTCGGCCTGTACGCCGTAAACCTTGACGCGCGGGTTTATCTGCTTTATCGCAGCCGCGACACCGGCTAGAAGTCCGCCGCCGCCCGCGGGCGCGATGACTATATCCACGCTCGGCAGGTCGCCGAGTATTTCAAGGCCGAGAGTGCCCTGACCGGCGATGACCTCAAGGTCGTTATACGGGTGCAGGAAGGTAGCCCCTTCCTCCTCGCATATCTCGCAGGCGCGCTTGTACGCGTCATCATAGCAGTCTCCGGCGAGGACGACCCGCGCGCCGTAGTTCTCTGTCGCCTGTACCTTTGCGATGGGCGCGGCCTTGGGCATAACTATCGTGGCCGGAATGCCGAATTTCCTCGCCGCGCAGGCGACGCCCTGCGCGTGGTTCCCTGCGGATGAGGCAACGACCGCCTGAAGCCCGCCGCGTTCCATGAGCGCGGCGATCTTATTGCTCGCACCGCGTATTTTGAATGAGCCGGTCTTCTGGCGATTCTCGCACTTCAGGTAGATATCGCCGCCGGTCATGGCGGAAAAGGTTGCGGAATGGTCAAGCTCCGTGTGGTGCAGGATCGGCTTCAGCCGCTCTGCCGCAAGCTTGAAATCTTTCAGTTCGATGTTCATGCGTAATGCCTCCCGATATTGGTTTTATATATTATATTACTTTACGGCGCTAAAGGCAATGCGCATTTTAATCTTTGTTTTTATTGCCACTATTTGCGGCTTATGGTATACTATATTGTATTATATTTTTTGAGGACTTTTATGGAAGCGGAAAAGAAAACAGAAAAACAAAGTAATTTCAGACTGATATGGAGCTTTCTGAAGGGCAGCAAGGCGCTGTTCGCGGTGTGCATAATCTCGGCGGCGCTCATGGCGCTGGCCGACATGGTCATCCCGCAGATAATCCGCGCTGCGATAGACAACGCCATCGGCGGCGCACCGGCGGATTATCCGGCGACGGTAATGCGGCTGGTTGACAGGGGCGGCGGCTTTGCCTACCTCGGAGAGCACCTGTGGATAATGGCGCTGGCAATAGTCGCGGTCGCGCTCGTGAAAGCGGTAAGTCAGTATCTCTTCCGCCTGACAAACTCCATGGCGGCGGAAACCATGGTCAAGACCATGCGCGACGGGCTTTTCGAGCACATCGAGCATCTGCCCTTCGCGTGGCACATGAAAAACCGCACCGGCGACATCATCCAGCGCTGCACCTCGGACATCGACACGATGAAAAACTTCATCTCCGAGCAGATGACCTCGATACTCCGCATTATAATTCTGCTCGTGACGGCGGTCATATTCATGCTGGGCATGAACGTCCGGCTGACCATCATCGCGCTGATACCCGTCCCGATCATAATCTGCTACTCACTGCTCTACTATAAGCGCGTAGGCGACGGTTTCCTTGACTGCGACGAGAACGAGGGCAAGCTCTCGGCCATGGCGCAGGAGAATCTGACGGGCGTGCGCGTAGTGCGCGCGTTCGGGCGCGAGCGCTATGAGCGCGACCGTTTCGAAGATCAGAACGAATACTACACCTCGAAATGGGTGCGCCTTGCAAAGGTGATGAGCCGCTACTGGTCAAGCTCCGACGTGCTGTCCGGCACGGAGGTGCTGCTGGTCGTCGTGTTCGGCGCGGTGTTCACTCTGCGCGGCGAGATTACCGCAGGCGAATACGTGACCTTTATCTCGTATAACTCGATGCTGGTCTGGCCTGTGCGTATGCTCGGCCGCATGATATCCGAAATGAGCAAGGCCGGCGTGTCCGTGGAGCGCATAGCGTACATCATGAATTCCCCCGTCGAGCAGGACAAGCCAGGCACAACGGAGCCTGATCTCAGCGGCGACATCCGCTTTGAGCACGTGAACTTCGCCTACGAGGGCTGTCCGGAGATCCTACACGACATCGACTTCACTATGCCTGCAGGCTCCGTCCTCGGCATCCTCGGCGGCACTGGCAGCGGCAAATCTACGATGATGTTCCTGCTTGACAAGCTCTATGAGCTGCCGCCCGAAAACGGCAGAATAAGCATCGGCGGCGTGGACATCAACGACATCAGCACGCCCTATCTGCGCGAAAATATCGGCATGGTACTTCAGGAACCGTTCCTGTTTTCGCGCTCCATCGCAGAGAACATCTCCATCGCGGGCGAGGAGGTCGATATGGCCGCCGTGCGCGAGGCTTCCCGCGCGGCCTGCCTCGACGAGACCGTCGAGGGCTTCACGCAGGGCTACGACACCTTTGTCGGTGAGCGCGGAGTGACGCTCTCCGGCGGTCAGAAGCAGCGCGCCGCCATCGCGCGCACGCTGATGCGCCGTCAGCCCATTATGATATTCGACGACTCTCTCTCCGCGGTCGACACCGAGACCGACGCGAAGATACGCGCCGAGCTTGAGCGGCGCTTCGGCTCGGCCAGCATCATCCTGATATCCCACAGAATAACCACCCTTGCCAAGGCTGGTCAGATACTCGTGCTCGACAAGGGGCGCATAGCCGAGCGCGGCACGCATGACGAGCTTGTCGCCGCGAACGGAATATACCGCAAGATCTACGATATCCAGACCGCGGGTGCGGAGGAGGCGGCAAAATGAAAAAAGCAGAAAGATCCGGCCTCCCCTTTTTCGGCATCGGCAAGATAATCCCCTACCTCGCAAGGTACAAAAAGCGGGTCTACGCCATGCTGTTCTGCGGTCTGCTCGGCAGCGTTGTCGATATTGCGCAGCCGATCCTGCAGCGCTATTCGATAAATCACTTCATCGGCGGCGGAACGCTCGATACTCTGCCGTGGTTCATCGCGATCTACTTCGGCACGATCCTTCTCTCCGCCGCGGCAAACTACATCTCCTGCACCGACGCCACCTGCCTTGAGGTCTGGATAGACCGCGACCTCCGAAACGACGCCTTCGCGCATCTGCAGACACTGTCCTTCTCCTACTTCAACCAGAACAGCGTCGGCTATATCCACGCCCGCGTAATAAGCGACAGCTCGCGTATCGGCTCGCTGTTCTCATGGACGCTCATCGACGGCGTGTGGCAGATGACCTACCTCGTCGGCGCGATAATCGTCATGCTCGTCATAAACGCGAAGCTCGCGCTTATGGTGCTGACGATAATGCCGATCATCGTGCTGCTGTTCTCGGTGTTCCAGAGCCGCCTTGTCCGCGTCAACCGCGAGGTGCGCGAGATAAACTCGAAAATAACCGGCAACTTCAACGAGGGCATCACCGGCGCAAAGACGATAAAGACGCTTGTCATTGAGGACAAGATACACGACGGCTTCGTCGCCGACACCGCCGCCATGCGCAAGAAGACCGTGCGCGCCGCGCATCTGCGCGGGCTTTTCGCCTCGACAATGGGCTTCGCCTCGTCGCTCGCGCTTGCGATAGTCCTGTGGCGCGGCGGCTACATCGCCGCAAGCGAGGTCGGCACTTTCTCGATGTTCATGTCCTACGCACAGGGCATGATGGAGCCGGTGCGCTGGATAATCGACAGCATTTCCGACCTCATCACGACGCAGGTCAACATCGAGCGTCTGTCGAAGCTGCTTGAGACGAAGTCCGACGTTGTGGATTCTCCGGAGGTCATCAAGAAATACGGCGATTGCTTCGACCCGAAGCGTGAGAACTGGGAGCCGATAAAGGGCGACATTGAATTTGACGACGTCAGCTTCAAATACCCCGACGGCGACGAATATATTCTCGAGCACTTCAGCCTTAATATTCCATTCGGCACGAACATCGCCATCGTCGGCGAGACGGGCGCGGGCAAATCCACGCTCGTGAACCTCATCTGCCGCTTCTATGAGCCGACGTCCGGCCGCGTCCTCATCGACGGGCGCGACGCACGCGAGCGCTCGCAACTCTGGCTGCACTCCGCGATAGGCTACGTCCTTCAGACGCCGCACCTCTTCTCCGGCACCGTGCGCGAGAACCTGCTCTACGGCAACCCGAACGCGACCGACGAGGATATCCGCCGCGCGCTGGAGCTTGTCTCGGCGCAGGGCGTGGTGGATAAGCTTGAAAACGGGCTTGAGACCGACGTCGGCGAGGGCGGCGACATGCTCTCCACCGGCGAAAAGCAGCTGCTGTCCTTCGCCCGTGCGATCCTCGCCGACCCGCGCATCCTCGTTCTCGACGAGGCGACAGCCTCTGTCGACACGATAACGGAGCAGAAGATACAGTCCGCCATAGACACGATAATCCACGGCCGCACCTCGATAGTCATCGCGCACCGTCTCTCCACCGTGCGCAATGCCGACCTCATCCTCGTCGTTGACGATGGCAAAATTATCGAGCAGGGCACGCACGAACAGCTCATGTCCCGCCGCGGCAGCTACTACCGCCTGTACACCCGCCAGTATGAGGACGAGGCGACAAGCAGACTTCTGAGCTGAGGCCGAAGCCTTTAACCATTTAATTTTTGGAGTACCCGTATGGACACAATGACAGAATACCTGCTCACAGGCACAAAGTATCTGATGATACTTCTGTCCGTCATCATACTCATCCGCTGTCTGCGTTCTATGTTCAGCGTGCGGTATGATCCGGAGGTCTGGGGCTATATGCGCGTCGGCAACGAGCGCATCCCCGTCAACCATTGGGAAAACTTAATAGGGCGCTCCCGCTCGGCGGACATCCGTGTAGACCGCGAGGGCGTCAGCCGAGTGCACGCCGTTCTCACGCGCAGCGACCACGGGGTCTGGACGATCTATGACATCTTCTCCAAGGGCGGAGTCTGGGTCAACGGCGAGCGCGCGGACGACAACGGTCTGACCGTTGAGGATGGGGACGCCATAAACCTCGCCGGCAACGTGGTACGCTTTTACGACACAACGCCGGAAAAGCGCCAGAAGCTCGAAGAAAAGCGTGAGGCGGCGGGGCTTGCCGTGTCCCCAGCGCTGACGCTCTTTGACCTGACGCTGTTCGAGCTGCTGCTCCTTGCGCAATACGTATATTCCGCGGCGAGGGAAAACCTGTTCCCCATCGCGCTCGCCTTCGGGACGCTCATTCTCCTTCAGTTCTGCTGCTATAACGCGATGCGGCTGATGGGGCGCTCCGGCTTCGAGGTCGAAACGCTGGCGTTCTATCTCACGGCGCTCGGCCTCGCGGTCGCCGCGTCGTCAACGCCGGAGGATATGTATAAGCAGATTTTGCTCATTCTGGTGAGCGTGCTGCTGTTCCTGTTCGGCGGCTGGTGGCTCCGCAGCCTCAAGCGCAGTGCCGTTATGCGCACGCCCGTCGCGGTGCTGGCGCTGGCGCTGATGGCACTGAACGTGCTGACAAGCGAGTCGGTCAACGGCGCGCGCAACTGGCTCGAGGTTGCCGGATACTCGCTCCAGCCCTCCGAGCTTGTCAAGGTCGCGTACATCTATGTCGGAGCGTCCACGCTCGACCGGCTGTACCGCCGCCGGAACCTGTATTCATACATCGCCTTCTCCGCGGCCTGCGTCATCGCGCTCGCGCTGATAGGTGACTTCGGCACGGCGCTCATATTCTTTGCGACCTTCCTTGTGATATCCTTCATGCGCTCCGGCTCCATCGCCACCGTTATACTCGCGGTCACGGGGGCAGGGCTTGCGGGCTTCCTCGCGGTGAGCGTCAAGCCGTACATCGCCCAGCGCTTTGCAAACTGGGGGCATGTGTGGGAGGATATCTACAACACCGGCTTCCAGCAGACCCGCGCGATGTCCGCCGCCGCATCCGGCGCGCTCTTCGGCAAGGGCGCGGGCAGCGGCTGGCTGCACAATGTTTTCGCCGCGAACACCGACATGGTTTTCGCCATGATATGCGAGGAGCTGGGGCTCATCATCGCCCTTTGCTCCATCGCCGCGATACTGGTTCTCGCCTTTTTCGCCGTGCGCAGCGCAAGCCGCAGCCGCAGCGCGTTCTATTCCATCGCCGCCTGCGCGACAGTGAGCATGCTGCTCGTGCAGCTGTCGCTGAACGTTTTCGGCTCTCTGGATATCCTGCCGTTCACCGGCGTGACCTTCCCATTCGTCTCCCGCGGCGGCACGTCGCTTCTCTCCTGCTGGATGCTCATGGCTTTCATAAAAGGCTCCGACACGCGGCGCGAGGGCAGCTTTGCGGTGAGACCCGTGACCGCCGAATCGCGCGCCGAGGAGGACGAGGAAGAAGACGAATACGAAGAGGATGATTATGACGGGGAGGACGCGGAATGAAAAAGATAAGCAGACGCGCTATATCCGTGCTTCTCATCGCGGCAGCCGTCATATTCGGCTGCGTCGTATACGTGCTGCGCTATATCGACGACGGGCGCTCATGGGCCTTGGCTTTTTCCAGCGCCAACTCCGGCTCCTCCGGACTTATAAGCGACCGCAACGGCGTCGTTCTCGCCCGCTTCGGCGGCGGCACGAATCTATACGCCGACGACGAACAGACCCGTCTCAGCTGCTATCACGCCCTCGGCGACTATACGGGCGCGACAGCTACGGGCGTAATAAACAACTTCTGGGACGATATGCAGGGCTTCAGCCTCGTCACGGGAACGACCAAGGCGCAAAGCTTTGCGATGTCCCTGAACATCGACAGCAGGCTGAACAACACCGCCTACGAGGCTCTTGCCGGACGAAACGGTGCCGTACTCGTGATGAACTACAAAAACGGCGAGCTTCTGTGCATGGTGTCCTCCCCGTCCATCGACCCCCTGGCGGATAATTCGAACCCGCCCGACGGCGCATATATAAACCGCTGTCTCTCCGCGTCGTTCACGCCAGGCTCGGTGTTCAAGCTCATAACGGCGGCGGCCGCCATCGAGAACATTCCCGATATCTTCTCCCGCACGTATTACTGCGAGGGCAGCTATACGATAGCCGGAGTTGAGATATACTGCTCCGGAACGCATTACACGCAGACCTTTGAGCAGGCGCTCGCCAATTCCTGCAACTGTGCTTTCGCGCAGATAACCGTAAGTCTCGGTCAGGACACAATGGTGGAATACGTGAAAAAATACGGCTTTCTCGACGCGCAGAGCCTTGACGGCATCTCGACCGCCGCGGGCAGCTACCCGACGGAGTTTGTCGGCGATCCCGAGCTTGCGTGGTCGGGCATCGGCCAGTCCACCGATCTTGTCTGCCCCTATTCTCTGCTGCGCTATGTCGCCGCCATCGCAAACGGCGGCACTCTGAGCGAGCCGCGGCTCGTGATGAGCGGCGCGGAAGCGGAAAAATCGCAGCTTATGGAGGCCGATACGGCGGACAAGCTCAAGCAGATGATGAGCTACAACGTTGTCTCTCACTACAGCTCCGACAGGTTCCCGGGGCTTAATGTCTGCGCCAAGACCGGCACCGCAGAGCTTGGCGACGGCACGAGTCACGCGTGGTTCGCCGGATTTCTGGACGATGAGGCGCACCCCTACGCGTTTGTGGTTCTCGTTGAGCGCGGCGGAGGCGGCCTGACGAACGCCGGCGCGGTGGCGAACACGGTGCTTCAGGCGGCAGTCGGAAACTGAGCGCAAATCCATACTGATTTACGAGGAAATTCAACATGATCGACATTTCCGTAAGCTCGCTGGTAAAATCCTTCGAGCTTGGCAAAAATATTCTGGACGGTCTGACCTTCACGGTCAACTCCGGCGAGCGCGTCGGCATCCTCGGCCATAACGGCTGCGGAAAGACGACGCTGTTCCGCATACTCGCGGGCGAGATTGGCTGGGACGAGGGCGAGGTAATGGTAGCGCCGAGCAAACGGCTCGGCCTCATCTCTCAGATTCCCGTCTACCCTGACGGCTGGACGACCGAGGACGTGCTGCGCTCAGCGCACAAGCGTCTGTACGAGATAAGCGACCGGCTCGACAAGCTGGGGCTTCTCATGGAGCACGACCAGTCCCCCGCGCTTCTGCAGGAGTACGACCGCCTGAGTGACGATTTCCGCCGCCTCGGCGGCTACGATATGGACACAGCTCGAAACCGCGTCGCAAACGGTCTTGACATCCCCGCCGCCATGCGCGAACAGCCGTTCGACTCCCTCTCCGGCGGCGAAAAGACCCGCGTCAACCTCGCGCGGCTCATCCTTGAGGACACTGACATTCTCCTTCTCGACGAGCCGACGAACCACCTTGACCTGCACGCTACCGAGTGGCTCGAGGATTACCTGCTGCATTTCAAGGGCACCGTGCTCTCGATAAGCCACGACCGCTGGTTCATCGACCGCGTCGCGCAGCGCTGTATCGAGATCGTTGACGGCAAGGCGGAGTTCTACTCCGGCGGTTACAGCTTCTATCTCGAGGAACGACAGCGTCGCTTCGAGGAGAAGATGCGCAAATATGAAAAGGATCAGGCCAAGATAGAGCAGCTCACCCGCGCTGCGGAGCAGATGCATCTCTGGGCGTTCATGGGCAACGACAAGCTGCATAAGCGCGCCTTTTCCATGGAAAAGCGCATCGAAAAGCTGTCTCACACCGAGAAGCCCACCGAGCAGAAGAAGCTCTCCGTCAAGTTCCGCCAGCGCGAATTTGAGGGCGACGAGGTCCTCGTGATGGAGGGACTTTCGAAAAGCTTCGGCGAAAAGAAGCTGTTTTTCGGCCTTGACCTCACCGTCACCGGCGGCGAGCGCATCGCGCTCATCGGCGACAACGGCACCGGTAAATCCACGCTCGTCAAGCTCATCATGGGCGACGAAACGCCGGACGCCGGATACGTATACCGCGGCCCCGCAGTGCGTACGGCCTATCTGCCGCAGATGGTCAGCTTCTCCGTTCCGGAGCGCTCGGCCTACGACACCATGCTTTACGACTGCCGCTGCCAGCCGCAGGAGGCGCGCGACAGGCTCGCGGCCTTCGGCTTCCGCGGCGAGGACGTATTCACGCCGGTCGGCACGCTGTCCGGCGGTGAGAAGAGCCGCCTGCGGCTGTGTATGCTGATGGGCGCGGACATAAACTTCCTGATACTCGACGAGCCGACGAACCATCTCGACATCGCCAGCCGCGAATGGATGGAGGATGCGCTGTCCGATTATGAGCAGACGCTGCTCTTTGTCTCGCACGACCGATATTTTATAGAGAAGTTTGCGACCCGCATATGGGCGCTGGCCGACGGCCGGATAACCGATTTCCGCGGCGGCTACAGCGAATTCTGCCAGTGGCGCGACCGGCAGGAGGTGTTCCGCCAGAACGAGCGCGCCGCGCAGAAAAAGAAGGAGCCAAAGGCCGAACCGAAGAAAAAGCCCGTGCAGGGCAACGACAAGGCCATCGCCAAGGCAGAGCGTGAGATCGCGAAGCTTGAGGCTAAGATTGCAGCGCTCGACGCCGAGGCCGAGGCCAACGGCAGCGACTATCAGAAGCTCATGGAGCTGTCCGCCGAGCGCGAAGGGCTTGAAAACGAGCTTCTGGAGCTATATGAACAGTGGGAGGAGCTGAACGGATGAACGGTCTGAAAAGTATACCGAACTGGATACTCTGGACTGCCGCGCTGCTCGCGGCGGCGCTGGTGTTCCGCTTTGCGATGCGCGGCTACGCGTACATAGGCTACACGCTGGCCTTCATCGCCGCCCTGATAGTGCTGCATCACTATCTTCCGCGCGGCGCGTGGCGCGCCGTGACGGCGCTGGTGTGCGTCGGGCTTATATATTTCTGCATCGTGGAGATACCGATAATCGCAAATTCGCGCACGGATAAGGATCCTGAACGGAAATACCTCGTCGTGCTCGGCGCCGCCGTGCACGGGTCGACGCCGTCTCTCTCCATGGCGCACCGGCTCGAGGGCGCGCTCGGCTATCTCGAAGCCTATCCGGATTCTATTGCGATAGTCAGCGGCGGTCAGGGAAACGGCGAGGATATCAGCGAGGCGCAGGCGATGTACGATTGGCTGACAGCGCACGGCATCGCGCCGGAGCGGGTCATTATGGAGAACAGATCGACCTCGACGATGGAGAACCTTGAGTTCTCATACAGGATAATCCGCGAGCGCGGGGACGAACCTGAAGGCAATGTCGCCATCGTCTCCAGCGGATATCATCTCTACCGCGCAAAGGAGATGTCCAAAATGCTGGGCGTCGCCGCGGCGGGCGTCGCGGGCGCTCCGGATTACCCGCTGATAACCCTGAACTTTTTCATCCGCGAGGCGTTCGGCGTAACGCACCTGTGGGTGCTTGGAAACTGAGATATCCGTCCCCGGCATAAATTATTTCCGAGGTGATAAGATGAACTATTCCGACGAATACCGCGCCAAGCTATGCACGGCCGACGAGGCGGTGCGGCTTGTCAAAAACGGAGACTGGGTCGATTACGCGTCCAACAACGCTAAGCCCGTCCTGCTCGACCGCGCGCTCGCCCGGCGCAGAGACGAGCTGCACGGCGTGAAAATACGCGGGAATCTGACCCCGGGGCCGCTCGCCGTTGTGGAGTGCGATCCTGAGATGGAGCACTTTGTCTACCACACATGGCACTGCTCCGGCTATGAGCGCAAGCTCTGCGACGCGGGGCGCGCGTTCTTCACGCCGATGATCTTCCGCAACCTCGGCTGGTACTACCGTACCCAGCTGACGGTCAACGTCGCGATGTTCTGCGTCTCCCCCATGGACAGCCACGGCTATTTCAGCTTCGGCGGCTCCACCGGCGTATGCCGCGACATCGCCGACACTGCGGACGTCATCATTCTTGAGGTCAACGAGGCCGTTCCGCGCGTTTTAGGCGAGGGCGAGAGCATCCACATATCCGAGGTGACGCACGTCGTTGAGGCGGGCAGGCTTCCGCTGTGGGACATGCAGTCCCCTGAGCCGTCGGAGACGGACACGATGATCGCCCGCCACATCTTCCCGCACATTCACGACGGGGCGACAGTGCAGCTCGGCATCGGCGGTATGCCGAACGCGCTCGGCAGGCTCATTGCGGAGTCCGACCTGCACGATCTCGGCATGCACACGGAGCTGTGCTCCGACGGGTATCTCGCGATGTTCCGCGCCGGTAAGCTCACGAACCGCCGCAAGCCGCTGCACACCGGCAAGGGTGTGTACGGGCTCGCTGTCGGCAGCGAAGAGCTGTACGACTGGATAAACGACAACCCCGGCCTCATGGCCATGCCTCTCAGCTACGTCAACGACCCGTATGTCATCGCGAAAAACGACGGCATGATCTCGATAAACGGCTGCCTGAACGCCGACCTCTACGGGCAGGTAGCATCCGAGAGTGCGGGAACGCGCCAGATAAGCGGCACCGGCGGCCAGCTGGATTTTGTGACCGGAGCGACGCTGTCCCGCGGCGGCAAGGCATTTTTGTGCATGAGCAGCACCTTCCGCGACAAGGCCGGAGTCCTCCATTCTCGCGTGCTGCCGCGCTTCGGCGGCGATATCATCACAACGCCGCGCAGTCAGGCGTATTACGTTGTCACCGAATATGGCGCGGCGAATCTCGCCGGACGCAGCACGTGGGAGCGTGCGGACGCGATGATATCCATCGCCCACCCCGACTTCCGCGACGAGCTTATACGCGCGGCAGAGCAGCAGAAAATATGGCTGCCGTCAAATAAAAGATAAATACAAGGACGAAATATGGAACTGGAACTGCACAAAGGCCGTCCGGCCGACAAGCGCATCGACAAGGAAGAGCGCTGCTACGCGCTTCTCGACTCGCTTGGGATAGAATATTACCGCGTCGACCACGAACACGCGGACACGATCGAAGCCTGCCACGGCATAGAGTCCGTGTTGGGCTGCGGGATATGCAAGAATCTGTTTCTGTGCAACCGGCAAGCGACGGAGTTTTATCTTCTGCTCCTCCCCGGCGACAAGCCGTTCAAGACGAAGCTCCTATCAAAGCAGATAGGCTCGGCGCGGCTGTCGTTCGCGTCCGCGGAGCACATGGAGGCACTTCTGGATATCACGCCCGGCTCCGTCAGCGTACTGGGGCTGATGAACGACGCTCAGCGCCGCGTACACCTGCTTATAGATAACGACCTGCTCGCCGACGAATATCTCGGCTGCCACCCCTGTATAAACACCTCCACTCTGCGCATCGCAATGGGCGACGTGCTGCACAAGCTCATCCCCGCCATGGGGCATGAACCGGCCTTCGTCATTCTGCCGTGGAACCCTGAAGAATAACAAAACGCCGTCCCCGTGAACTTTTCGTTCACGGGGACGGCGTTTATGTATCGTTTTATTTTCGCACGTACACGCGCGGGACGCGCTTTGACACCGCGCAGAGAAGCTCATACGGTATCGTTCCGGCAGCGTCGGAGAGCTTATAGATGCTGTTGCGCTCGCCGAACAGCTCCACCTCGCTGCCGACATCGACCTCCGGAAGCTCCGTCAGGTCGATCATGCACATGTCCATGCATATGCTGCCGCGCTGCGGCGCAAAGCCGTTTCCTGCGGCGAAGCTGCATTTATTCGATATCACGCGCGGCAGGCCGTCAGCATATCCTATGGCCAGCACGCCCATGCGTGTGCGCCGCTCGGTGACGTAGCGGCGGCCATAGCTGACGCTGACACCACTGTCATATATCTTTATCGTGCTGACCGTGCTGACAAGGCGCATGCACGGCTTCAGACCCATTCTGCCGCTGGTATCGCCATAGCCGTACAGCAGCAGGCCGGGGCGGACCATATCCAGCGCCATCTCAGGGTAGCTCTCCACGGCGCCGCTGTTGGCGCAGTGGCGTATTTTGAATTTGATATTGCCGCGGGTCTCTACCTCGTCCACGACGCGGCAGAACAACGCGAATTGATCGCGTGTATACTTCTCGCAGTCCTCGCCCGGCTCGTCGGACACGGCGAAGTGCGTATACACGCCCTCGCTCTCGATGCCCGGCAGCGTGCAGGAACGGATGACGTTGTCCACGCCCTCCTCGAAGTGCGCCCCGTCGCAGAGAAAGCCGAGGCGGGACATGCCCGTATCGAGCTTTATGTGTATCTTCAGCGTCTTTCCAAGGCTCACGGCCTCCGCCGAATACTCCAGCGCCTTGGCAAGGCAGGTCACGGTCTGGGTGATGTTCTGCTCGATGAGCATGGAGGTGTACTCGTGCGGCGTATGGCCGAGGATGAGTATCGGCATTGTGACTCCGCCGCCGCGCAGCTCCAGCGCCTCGTCAAGGCAGGACACGGCGAGGTAATCCGCGCCCTCAGCCTGCAAAAGCCGCGAGACAGGCAGTGCGCCGTGACCGTACGCGTCCGCCTTCACAACGCCGAGAAAGCGGCAGCCATCAGGCAGGGTCGCGCGGATGGCGCGGTAATTGTGCCGCAGATTCTCAAGGTTTATTTCCGCCCATGTTCTCTTCTGTAAGTCGTTCATATCTGTCTCCGTTCCGAGGAATTCAAGCGCTGGATGTGCCAAGCTCCCAATCCTCTATTTCGCAGAATACCGTCACGCGCTCTCCGGATGCAAGCTCCGCGTATACCGGCGTCATGCTCTCCTCTTCGAGCCACACCGTAACAGTCATGCCGTCCTCAGGAATAAGTCGCACTACCGTACTGTCGCCCTCGCGCCAGAAGCAGTCGGCATAGCCGCCGCGCAGTGCGTCGACCAGATACGGCAGCGCGCCGACAGGCGTCAAGCCGCCGTCAAGCGTCCCGGTATCGATGACGAAGCCGTAATACTTCAGCGCGCCGGAGCCGTTCTTCCGCACCGCCTTCACTCCGCGCAGTTCCTCGGGCGACAGCACCGTCACGGCGCATTCCCCGCCCGACTGCTCATAGCGAAGCTCAAAGCTGACGCTCTTGTCCTCATACTCGGCGCGCAGAGCGGCCGTAAAGCTCAGGCCGTCCGCCTCGGAGACGGTTTCGGAAAATTCATCCCAGCGCTGTTCAAGCCCGCTGCCGCAGCCCGTCAGGAGCAGGACCGCGCACAGCGCGAACACGGTGCATATGCGTTTCATGGCGTCCTCCAAAATAATGATGCCATAGCATATGCTGCGATATGCCGTATTATAATCCTTCGGAGACGATTAGTCAAATATCATCATTGAATGGGCAGACTTACGCTTATGCTCGTTCCCTTTCCGGGCGCGCTGTCCATGGATATCCGCCCGCCGTGGTACTGGACGGCGTGTTTAACTATCGACAGGCCAAGCCCCGTGCCGCCGGACTCCTTGGAATGGCTCTTGTCCACGCGGTAGAACCGCTCGAAAATGCGGCACTGATCCTCCGCCGCGATGCCTATCCCCGTGTCGCTCACGGTCAGCTTCGCGTTTTTGCCGTCGGACGATACATTGATACTGACGGAGCCGCCGTCGATATTATACTTTATCGCGTTGTCGCCGAGGTTGTAGGCCACCTCGTATATGAGCTGCCGTACGCCCTCAAGCTCCGCCGGCTCGCCGCTTACCGAGAGATGCACGTTCTTTTTCTCCGCCTCGGCCTGGAGATCGTCCGCGGCGCCCTGCGCGACTTCAAGCAGATCAAGTCTCTCCTTCGGGAGCACCTCGCCCTCGTCAAGCTGGGAAAGGCGGATTATATCGCCGATGAGCGTCACGAGCCGCTGCGCTTCGGCGCGGATATGGCCGACGAAGCGCGGCATATCCTCAGGCTGCACCATGCCGTTTTCTATAAGCTCCGCACTGCCGATGATGCCCTGAAGCGGCGTTTTCAGCTCGTGCGAGACGTTCGCGGTGAACTCGCGGCGCATCTGCTCCGCGCTCTCCTGCTCCGTCACGTCGAAAACCAGTATAACGGTGCCGATAGCGGCTCCGTCGGAATCTATGCGGCTGACGTCGACCTGATAGATGCGGCCTCCATGCCGCTCGTGCAGGCGGCCATGTCCGCTCTCCATCGCCGAACGCACCGCCGCGCTCATGTCACAGCTGCGGTCAACCGTCAAAAAGTCCTTCCCCGCGCAGTCCCCCTCCACGGCAAAGATGTTCCGCGCCGCCGGGTTCATGCTGAGGATGTAGCCCTGCTCGTTGAGCAGCACAAGCCCCTCGCGCATGCTGCCCGTCACCTGCGCAAATTCGTCCGTGCGCCGCCGCAGTTCGCGCAGCTGCGAATTTATCTGACTGCGCTGGCGGTTGATGCGGCCTAAAACAGGCGCAAGCTCCTCGTAGGCGGCGTTGCTGTCGTCCAGCGGGTGCTCCAGATCAAGCTCGTTGAGCGGCGCGACGACGCGGCGGGAGATGTGTTTTGCGAGTATTGCGGACAGTATCAGCGCCGCGGCAAGCACCGCCAGCATCGGCTGCGTCACGCCGAGCAGGAGCGCACCCACAGTTGCCGTGCTGACGGAGACGCGCAGCACCGTGCCGTCATCAAGGCGGCGCGCGGCGTACATAGTTTTCTGCATCAGCGTGTTCGAGTATCTGACACTCTCGCCCGCTCCGATCTCAAACGCGGCCTTGACTTCCTCGCGTTCTGAGTGGTTCTCCATACTGTCCGCGTCAGCCTTGGTGTCGTAAATCGCGCTGCCGTCCGCCGCTATCCACGTAAAACGGCGCTGCCCGTCCGGCAGCGCGGCGAGATAATCCATGCCATCGTCCTCAACGCCGACCGCAGCTATGCCCAGCTCTTCGCGCAGACCGCTCTCCTCGATTCCTCCGAAATAATCGCGCAGGAAGCCCACTGTCGTTATCATGCTTGCAAGCAGCACGCAGGCCGCCGTGAGCATGATGGAAGAGAAAATTTTCTTTGTCATACCTGCGCCTCCAGCCGGTAGCCCACTCCGCGCACCGTCTCTATCATCTCGCCGTATTCGCCGAGCTTCTGGCGAAGAGTGCGTATATGCATGTCAACCGTGCGCGTCTCGCCGCAGTAATCGGTGCCCCAGACCTGCTCCATGAGCTGTTCGCGCGTGAACGCGGTGCCGGGGTGCGCCATGAAGAGACGCAGCAGTTCAAATTCCTTGTATGTAAGCGTGATGCGCTGGCCGCCGGCGGTGACGGTGTGCGCGTCGGCATCGAGCGAGACACCGCCCGCGCTGAGTCCCGCACGCTCCGCATCGTCGCGTCGGCAGCGGCGCAGCACCGCCTTGACGCAGGACACCAGCTCCATCACGCCGAAGGGCTTTGCGAGATAGTAGTCCGCGCCGAGATCCAGGCCGTGTATCTTGTCGTACTCCGTGCCCTTCGCCGTGGCCATGATGACGGGGATATCGCGCAGAGCGTCGGACGCGCGCATACGGCTCAGAAGCTCAATGCCGTCTATCCCAGGCAGCATCACGTCCAGCACGACAAGCTCCGGCCGTTCGGCGCGCAGCGCGTCCCAGAACGCGGCGCCGTCGGAAAATCCGCGCGCCTCGAAGCCCACTGAACGCAGAGCGTATACCTCGATATCACGTATGCTGGCGTCATCCTCCACGCACCATATCATAGTCCCTTGTCTCCTTTATGCACGCCCGTCACGGCAAATATCACCCATTCGGCAATGTTCACCGCGTGGTCGGCGATGCGTTCAAAATACTTTGCTATCATCAGCAGGTCGAGGTCAAGCTCCCCGTTGCTCGGGTTTTTCGCTATGGCGTCTATAAGCTCCGCCTTGACCTGTATGAAACGGGCGTCCACCTCGTCGTCCTCGGCTATGACCCGCTCCGCTAACATTATATCATATTTTACATACGCATCAACACTTTCCGTGACCATATTCACCGCGCGGCGTGCCATTTCGCAGATAAGCGCGTCGTTTCCCGCGCCGTGACCGCCGAGGAAGCGCACCAGCGCCGCTATCTCCTCCGCCTGATCGCCTATACGCTCCATATCCGTTATCATTTTCAGCGCGGCGGATATCTGCCGCAGGTCGCGCGCCACCGGCTGCTGCTGCAATAACAGCCGCAGGCACATGGATTCTATCGTGCGCTCCATCCGGTCGATGTCCGCGCCCAGCGTATCGACGCGCTTCGCAAGCTCCATGTCGCCCTCGGCGAGAGCCTTTGTCGCAAGCGCGATTATCTCCTCGCACATTGCGCCCATCTCGATGAGCGAACGGTTCAGCTCCGAAAGCTGCCTGTCAAAATTGCTTCTCATTTATCCAAACCTCCCCGTTATGTAGTCCTCCGTGCGCTTGTCCGCCGGCTGCGAGAACATCTGCTCCGTCCCGCCGTACTCCACCAGCTCGCCCAGGAGGAAAAATGCGGTGTTGTCGGATATTCGCACGGCCTGCTGCATGTTGTGCGTAACGACGACGATCGTATACTTGCCGCGAAGCTGCATCGCGAGCTCCTCGATGCGCGAGGTGGATATCGGGTCGAGCGCGCTCGTCGGCTCGTCCATCAGCAGCACCTCCGGCTCCACAGCCAGCGCCCGCGCGATGCACAGTCTCTGCTGTTGGCCGCCCGAGAGGCCGAGAGCGTTCTTCTTCAGCCGGTCCTTTACCTCGTCCCAGATCGCCGCGTCGCGCAGGGAGCGCTCGACTATGTCGTCAAGCCTAGCGCGGCTGCGCACGCCGTGTGTGCGCGGGCCGTAGGCGATGTTGTCATATATGCTCATGGGGAATGGGTTCGGCTTCTGGAACACCATGCCGATCTGGCGCCGCAGCTCATTGACGTCCGTGCCCGGCGCATATATGTCCTCCCCGCGATACCTGACGCTGCCGGTGATCTTCACGTCCGGAACAAGGTCGTTCATGCGGTTGAGCGTTTTGAGGAAGGTCGATTTTCCGCAGCCGGAGGGGCCGATGAGCGCCGTGATGCTGTGCGGCTCTATCTCGACGCAGATGTCCTTCAGCGCCTGCTGCTTCCCGTACCAGAGGCAGAGATCGTTTACCGAAATAATGCTCATCTCAGCGCTCCTTTTTTCAGCATGTCCTCAAAGCTAAGCCCGTACCAGTGCGACGGCTGGCGCTTCACCGTTTCGCGGACGCAGCCGTAGCAGAAGTCCGCCGCCGCGGCCAGCGCGAGCTGCATGTCGCGCTGCGGGTCGGCCATGAGCTTGCCGCAGAACGAGGACGCAAAAACGTCGCCCGTGCCGTGCAGCGCAAGCGGGACGTATGGCGTGCTTATCTCACACTTTTCCCCGCCGAAGCGCGACAGGTAGCCGATGCGCCCTTCGCGGCGCACGCCGGTTATTATCACATTCGGCACGTTGAGCCGCGCGAGTATCGTCTCGGGTGCCGTGTCAAACGGTAGTCCGGCAAGGATGGCGGCCTCGGTCAGGTTCGGCGTTATCACATCGGCAAGCGCCGTCAGCCGCCGCATCGCTTCCACATATTCATCCGAAAAGCAGGGGTACAGCCGCCCGTTGTCGCCCAGAACCGGATCGACTATAACAACAGTATCGTCCCCGCCGAAATCGTGGATCAGCTTCTCCGTCAGGTTAATCTGCTCCACCGAGCCGAAGAAGCCGGTGTATATGCAGTCAAATTTCACGCCGATGCTCCTCCAGTGCGCGGCGAAGGTGCGCATCTCCTCGGTCATCTCCCGCGCCGTGAAGCCCTCGAAGCCGCCCGTGTGCGTTGAGAGTATGACGGTGGGCAGCGCCACGGCCTCGACCCCGCAGGCCGAGACTATCGGCAGCGCCACGGAGAGAGAGCATTTGCCGATGCAGGACAGGTCATTTATAAGCATTGCGCGCGGCATTCCGGTTTCGTTTATAGTAGTCATAGCTTTTTCTTCCTATTATAGTATTTGGTCACCAGTCCGGCGGCCAGATTGATTACAAGGGTGAGGAACATAAGCATCGCCGCTATCGCAAAGGCTACGCCGAATTCGCCCTGCTCCTTTGCGTAGACGTAGAGCGCGACAGTGAGCGTTGCGCCCGCGCCCTCAAGGCCGACGGCACGGATCCCTTCAAACAGCGGACGCAGCGTATGCGCGAAGCCCGCTGTGAACAGCAGCGCCGCCGACTCGCCGAGGATGCGGCCGACGGAGAGGATGCAGCCCGTGATCACGCCGTCCACGCAGCCTGGGATGACCACGGTGCGGATGACGCGCCATTTGCCCGCGCCCAGTCCGAACGCACCCTCGCGGTAGCTCTGCGGCACGGTTTTCAGGCTCTCCTGCGTCGTGCGCATTATCGTCGGCAGGTTCATCACCGCCAGTGTCAGCGCGCCCGCGAGAAGCGAGGTGCTCATGCTCAGGAACTGACAGAAAAACAGCATGCCGACAAGACCGTAGATTATCGACGGGATGCCGGACAGCGTCTCCGCGGCGTACTCTATTGCGCCGACGATGCGCTTATTGTGCGCGTACTCTGTCAGGTATATCGCCGCCCCGACTCCAAGCGGAACGACGATAACGATCGCCGCGAGCATGATATAAAGAGTATTCATGATATCGGGCAGGATACCTATGCGCTCCTCGAGGTAGCTCGGCGAAGTGAACACCAGCTCCCATGACAGATTCGGGATGCCCTTATACAGCACGTACCCTATCATAAACAGTACCAGCGCACAGGTAAGCGCGGATGCAAGCCACATCAACGCGCACATCAGCCAGCCGTACGCGCGTCGGGAAGGCGAAAGTTTTTTTGAATCCATATTATTTATCCTTATCGCGTTTGAGGAAATAGTTAAGTGCCGCGTTTATCATCATTATGAACAGAAACAGCACCAGCGCTATGGAGAACAGCGCCTGCTGCTGAAGTCCGCTGGAGTAGGACATCTCGCTTGCGACCGCCGTTGTGAGAAAGCGGACACTCTGCAGAAGCTCCGGCATGTTCGGGGCGTTGCCCGACACCATCATGACCGCCATCGCTTCGCCTATAGCGCGCCCGACGCCGAGAACCACCGCCGCGGCGATTCCGCTTTTTGCAGCGGGGACGGAGATGCGGAAGCAGGTCTCCGTCGGCGTTGCGCCAAGGGCGAGCGACGCGTCCTCATATTCCCGCGGCACGGCCTCCAGCGCCGTGACCGACACCTTGATGATGGACGGGAGAATCATCACCGCGAGCACGATTATTGAAGCGAGCAGGCTCGCTCCGTCCGGCACGCCGAAGATCTCTCTTATCCCCGGCACCAGCACCAGCATTCCCACGAGGCCGTACACCACTGACGGGATACCGGCCAGCACACCGACGGCGGCCTGCATTGAGTTTTTCACCGCGCGCGGCGCAAACTTTGCGAGATACACCGCCGTGAAAAATCCGATAGGGACGCCGAGCAGCATCGCGCCCGCCGTACCGTAAACGCTTGTGAGGATGAATGGGAGGATGCCGTATTTCGGCTCCGCCGCGGTGGATGCCCAGACCTTGCCCAGCAGGAACTCCCGCAGGCCGATCTCGCGTATCGCCGGTATGCCGGATATGACAAGATACACGGTTATGAGCAGCACGCAGCCAACGGTTATCAGCCCCATGATGAGAAACACGCCGTGTATTATATTTTCGTGCGCTTTCTGACGCTTCATCGGAAAGTCCTTTCAATGCGCCGAAAGGCGGTCGATATCGGCCGCCTTCAGGCCGGTGTTTTTCAGTTTGCCGCAACTGCGCCGGCTGCGGAGATGATGTCTGCCGCATCGGCGGAGAGGGCAAAGTCAAAGAACTTCTGCGCGGTGGCTGAGAGCGCGGTTCCTTCCTTGGTCACGAGGACGAACGGACGCTGGATGATGTAGCTGCCGTCCTTAACGGTCTCCTCGGTGGGAGTCACGCCGCTGACGCTGAGCGCCTTGACGGTATCCTTGAGCGCTGCGAGAGAGGCGTAACCGATAGCATCGGGGTTAGAGGCCACGGTCGCGATCACGTCGCCGGTGGAGGTGAGCTCCTGGCGGTACTTGCAAGCTTCGGCGGTGCCGGTGATGGTTTCGAAGCCGTCGCGCGTGCCGCTGCCGGCCTCACGGCCTATCAGGACGATCTCGGCGTCGTTGCCGCCAACTTCTTTCCAGTTCGTGATCTCGCCGGTGTAGATGGCGGCGATCTGCTCAAGGCTCAGATCGGAGACGGGGTTTTCGGGGTTGACGACCATTGCGATGCCGTCATAGGCGAGCACGGTCTCGACCAGTCCCTCGGCCTTCTCTTCGTCCTTCAGCGCGCGGCTCGAAAGGCCGATGTCGCAGCGGCCTTCGAGAACCGCCTTGATGCCGGAGCCGGAGCCGGTCGGGTTATAGGTGAAGCTTGCGCCGCTGTTGTTATTCATAAACGCCTCGCCCAGCGCGCCGATGACCTTCTCCATGGAGGTCGAGCCGTCGGTCGCGACAGAGCCGGTGACGGCGGCATCAGTGCTGACGGAGCTGCTGGGTTCGCTGGGTGTGCTGGTGCTTCCGGCCGTGCCGGAGCTGCCGCAGCCTGCGAGCAGCGCGGCTGCACATGCAAGTACAAGAACTATACTGATGATCTTCTTCATGTTTTATCTCCCTTTCGTTTTAAACAATTTCCTGGTACGTCTGTAATTCTAACCAGGCAATGTAAAATACGAAAGCCGAATAAGGTAAAATCAAAGTAAAATCATCAGATCATATTATTTTTTCGCTTTCTTTACAAAAATGTGCTTTTACAATATGATATTACGTGATATGATGCACTTAAAGAAAAGTATATGGAGGATAGCATGGAACAACTCAGAAGCAAAAAAGGTTTCATCTGCGATATGGACGGCGTGATATATCACGGCAACAGGCTGCTGCCCGGAGTGAAAGAATTCGTCGATTGGCTGTACCGTGAGAACAAGAACTTTCTCTTCCTCACCAATGCCTCCGAGCGCTCGCCCAAGGAGCTTCAGCAGAAGCTGTGGCGCATGGGGCTTGAGGTGGACGAGAGCCATTTCTACACGAGCGCCCTTGCCACCGCGCGCTTCATAAGCTCGCAGTCGCCCGGATGCAGCGCGTACGTCATCGGCGGCGCAGGGCTCATCATGGCGCTGCATGACGAGGGAATAACCATGAACGATGTCGATCCCGACTATGTCGTCATCGGCGAGGGCAACACCTATAATTATGAGAACATTCTCAAGGCCGTGCGCCTTGTCACGAACGGCGCGAAGCTCATCGGCACCAACAGCGACCTGACCGGTCCCTCCGAGGACGGCATAATCCCCGCCTGCCGCGCGATGATCGCGCCGATAGAGCTTGCGACCGGCAAGACCGCATATTTTGTTGGCAAGCCGAACCCGCTGATGATGCGCACCGGACTGCGTATCCTCGGCGTCCACTCTGCCGAGGCTGTTATGATCGGCGACCGGATGGACACCGACATGGTCGCCGGTATTGAGACCGGCCTCGACACCTGCCTTGTTCTCTCCGGCGTCACCTCGCACGAGGATATCGAGCAGTTCCCCTACCGTCCGCGCCTTGTGCTCAACGGCGTCGGCGACATCCCGGGCTGCAACATGTAAGTGAGCATGAAAAGAGCGCTGCTTTTGCAGCGCTCTTTTCATTTTAACCTATTTTCTTTTCCAGACACACGAGCTTTACGCCGGCTATGCCGTTGAATGTGCAGTCCACGATGCCGACCTCTTTATAGCCGAGGCGCGCATACAGCCGCCGCGCGGCCGTGTTCTTCGCGTTCGTATCCATGCGCAGATACGGGCAGCCGTTTTCGAGCGCATAGCGCTCATAGAAGTGCACAAACTCCGTGCCATAGCCCCTGCCCGCACAGGCAGGGGCTACGACCAGCGTATGCAGCACCATGATCTCATCGTCCGGCACAGTATATTCCCACTGCGCGTCGGCGTATTCGGGAACCTGCGTCCGGTTTATCCGCGCCGCCGCGACGATCTCACCGCCGTCGGCCATGACGAACAGTTCCCCCGCCGCGATGGCTTCGCGCGCGGTGTGCTCCGTGGGGTATACGCCGCGCTGCCAGCCGATGCAGACGCGTCCGGCCTCTTCCTCGGAGATTATATGCTCATATATCGCGGCCACGGGCAGCACGTCCCGCTCGGCCGCTTTCCTTATCTCCGCCATGTCACTCTTCCTCGGGCAGCAGATTCGTCATGCTCTTCATGCTCACGGCGAGCGTGGAGAGATTATGCAGCAACGCGGAAGTGGCGGGTGGGAGTATACCGGCGACGCCGAGCGCGATGAGCGAGCAGTTGAAGCCGACGATGAAGCGGTAATTGCGGTGGATGCGATCCATCAGCGCTTCGCTCAGGCGGCGCAGCGTGACCAGTTCGAACAGGTCCTCCGACGATATGGTTATATCGGCGATCTCGCGCGCTATCGCGGCGCCCGTCGCTATCGCTATACCGGCGTCGGCCTCAGACAGCGCCGGGGAATCGTTCACGCCGTCGCCTATCATTATGACCTTGCGTCCGGCGGCCTTCTCACTGCGGATATACGCGGCCTTGTCCTCCGGAAGCACTTCGGCGAACACCTCGTCCACCCCGACTTCCGCGGCCACGGCTTCGGCGGTTCTGCGGCTGTCGCCGGTCATCATCACGACCTTGTCTATGCCGCAGTCGTGCAGCGCACGGACGGCGGCCTTCGCCTCGCGGCGCAGTGGGTCATGTATGCAGATGACGGCGGCAAGCTCGCCCGCGATGCAGAGATAAAGATGCGAATACTCCGCCGGGAGCGTGCTGAACTTCTCTTCCTCGCCTTCGGGTATGCGGCAGCCCTCGTCCTCAAAGACGAAATGCGCGCTGCCGATTATGGCCTTCTTGCCCTCGACCATGCTGGAGATGCCGTGCGCCACGACGTACTGCACCTGAGAATGGTACTCCTCATGCGACAGGCCGTGCCGCTTGGCCTCCTCCACGACCGCGTTTGCGATGGAATGCGGATAGTGCTCCTCAAGGCAGGCCGCGAGACGCAACATCTCGCTCTCTTCCCTGCCGCCGAAGGGCACGACCTGCGCGACTGTCGGAGTAGCGTAGGTCAGGGTTCCGGTCTTGTCGAAAACTATCGTGTTCGCCGCGGCAACAGCCTCAAGGAAGCGCCCGCCCTTGACGGAAACATTATGTCCGCTGCTCTCGCGCATCGCGGACAGCACCGCGATAGGCATGGAGAGCTTCAGCGCACAGGAGAAGTCCACCATCAGCACAGCCAGCGTCTTTGTGACGTTGCGCGTGACGAGATAGGTCAGCACCGTGCCGCCGAGCGTATATGGCACAAGGCGGTCGGCAAGGCGGGACGCCTTGTCCTCGGCGGTAGATTTGAGCTTTTCGGACTCCTCTATCATCTTCACGATGCGGTCATAGCGGCCGCCGCCGGATGCTTTCTCCACGCAGACGACGCACTCGCCCTCTTCGGCGACAGTGCCCGCATACACATAGCTGCCCGGCCGCTTCGCTACCGGCATGGATTCGCCGGTCATCGAAGCCTGATTGACCATCGCCTCGCCCTCAATGACCTTGCCGTCGAGCGGAATCATGCAGCCGGTGCGGATAACGATCTCATCGCCGGGGCGGATATCGCCGACGGGGACAAGCGTCTCGGTCTCACCGGTACGCAGCCACGCTTTGTCAATGTTTATGGCCATCGCCCCCGCGAGATCGGCGACGGACTTCTTATGCGTCCACTCCTCAAGAATCTCGCCGAGGGAGAGCATGAACATGACGGAGCTTGCCGTCGAGAAATCGCCGCGGAGCATCGAGACGGAAACCGCCGTCGCGTCCAGCACCGCGACTGAGAGTCTGCCGTGCAGCAGCGCCTTCAGCCCCTCGTGGATATACTTCAGCGAGCGCACTATCGCTATCGCCGTCGTCACGGGTACGGGCAGGAACAGCTTCGACGCCGTGCGGCGCAGCACTGCCATTGCGAGCTTATCTTCGAACTCGCGGTTCAGCTCACGGGTAGTGTGCTCCGGGACAAGCTGCATCGCCTCCGCTGCGGGAAACGAAAACGCCGCCAGCGCATTTATCACTGCGGCGCGCTCTGCGCAGTAGCATATGACCGCGTCGCGGGTGCGGTCGTACACCTTCACCTCGTCAACGCCGTCCACACTGCGCATGTAATATTCCAGCACATCAGCCTCGTCCAGCGACATCCGCGCGCATTCGAGATGCACACGCAGCCGCCCGCGCGACTCATGGATTATTTTGCATTTCATAACTCGTTACCTCTTGCCGGCGGCTGCCGCAAGGCGCAGGTTCCGCCCGCGGCAGCCGCGGTATAAATCACGCCTTGACGGTCTCCTCAGACTTATCCTCGATAACCGCTGCCGCCTCTTCCTCGGCACGGAGACGGTTGATCTCCTTTGCGTCGGCGTAGACGTCCTCGGCGCCCTCGCGGATCGCGGTAACGGTCTGCATAACGCTGTCCTTCGCACGCAGAACAGCGGCAGTGGTATGTGCGTAAACCTTTCTGGCGTCCTTGCTGCCAAGGATCTTCAGCCCTGCGGTGCCAAAGAGGACGCCCGCTGCGAACAGTCCGGTATGCTTCATAATGTATTCCTCCAATTTATATATGTAATAAGTTGCGCGTAACTAACTTTTTCTGCCAAACGCTCAACTGTAAAGGGAAATATAGCAGAATATGCGCGAAAATTCAAGCCCCTTCATGTTAATAAATCGAAAATTCCCGCGGATATCAAGCCTTTCAGCGCTTCGCCGCACTCAAGCAAATTTTCCTAGATAATTGAAATTTCTTCTTGCAAATTCCGTAAAAAGTATATATAATGAAGCTTGTCACACCGACTGACATTTTACTGGGAAAGGATATGCCATGTCGTTAGAAGAGCTTCGTGAACAAAACATCCGGCTCGTCACCGAGAAGGCGCTGGAGTGCTTTATAAAAAACGGTATAAATAACACGCGAGTCTCCGAAATCGCCGCCGAGTCTGGGCTGACGCAGCGCTCCGTGTTCAGATATTTCCCCTCGAAGGACGATATCGTCATCGCCGCCGCGTTCTGCTACTGGGAGCGCACGAAGGCGTATATTGCGCGCGAGCTGCGCCGCCATACGGACGACGCGCAGACCGGAATCGAGCAGATAAACATCATCCTTAACAGCTACGCGAACATGCTGTTCGTCGATCCCGAAGGGATAAGATTTTCGCTGGACGCAGAAGTCGCGCTGTACAGCGTCGGCAAGAACGCGCACGTTATCAACAGACCGCCGGAGCGCTACGAGACGTACAAAGGCCCCCTGTCACAGGCGGTGCGCCGCGGACTTGCGGACGGGACGGTCGATCCCGGTGCGAACATCAAGCAGCTGTATTACAACGCCTACGATTCCATCCTCGGCATGATGCAGCGCCTGACCGTCGGCGTGCCGAGCGTCAGCGAGCTTGACGCGCATGAGCGTCTTGAGAGCATGTGCGCGATGTTCACGCGCGAATTTGCCGCGAAGAAATGACCCCGGCTTCACCATTTGAAGACCAGCGGCGCAGGCCTCTTCCACGCCTCACCGTTCGTCATATATTATTATTTTGAAGGAGAAACATATGGATTCCAAGTACAATGCCCTGTTTACCCCTTGGAAAATAGGCAAGGTCGAGATTCCGAACCGCATCGTGCAATGTTCCATGGGCGGCACTTCCCTCTTCGGCTGGATGGAGCCGTGTCATCTTGACAAGGAAGCAGCGTATTTCCTGCTCAACCGCGCAAAGGACGGCGTCGGCCTCATTCTTCCCGGAATGCAGTGCATCAAGGACGCTATCGGCGGCCGTTGGCTGTATCAGAACGACAAGATGTTCAAGGATCTGAAGGTCTACATGGAGGAGTTCCACAAGACCGGAGCGAAGCTGTTTGTTCAGCTCGCCGCCGGTATGGGCCGCTCCATGGCGATCACCAAGCCCATGGTAATGCTGCTTGAGCACCCGCTGCTCGGCAAGCTCGTATCTCCCGTGGCAGACCTTGACTACATCACCGCCTCCGCTTCCGCTACCCCGAACCGCTGGTACGACGAGGTCAAGTCCCGCCCGATGACAATCAAGGAGATTCAGGATCAGGTCGAAGCCTTTGCCAAGACCTCCAAGAAGCTCATGGACGCCGGTGTCGATGGCGTTGAGATTCACGCTGTCCACGAGGGCTACCTGCTCGACCAGTTCACCATCTCCAACATGAACTACCGCACCGACCAGTACGGCGGCTCCTTCGAGAACCGTTTCCGCTTCCCTGTCGAGATAGTTCAGGCCATCAAGGCTGCCTGCGGCCCCGACTTCCCCGTCTCCCTGCGCTACTCCGTCGTCTCCAAGACGAAGGACTGGGGCAAGGGCGCGATGCCTTACGAGAAGGACTTCAAGGAGTTCGGCCGCGACATGGAGGAGTCCGAGCGCGCAGTCAAATATCTGGCCGACGCCGGATATGACATGTTCAACTGCGACAACGGCACCTACGACGCATGGTACTGGGCGCATCCGCCTCAGTACATGCCGGATAACTGCAACCTCGAGTACGTCGAGCACATCAAGAAGTTCACCGACAAGCCCGTCGTCTGCGCAGGCCGTATGGATCCTGTCAAGGCCGCCGAGGAGATCGAGGCCGGACGGCTCGACGCCGTTGCCATCGCCCGTCAGAACCTCGTCGATCACGACTGGATACATAAGATCAAGGCCGGTCAGCAGGACGAGATCAAGCCCTGCATCCGCTGCCACAACGGCTGCTTCAACATGGCGAAGTTCGCCGGTACTCCGAACATCCAGCATCTGGGCGACTCTCTGCACCTCGCCCGCTGCGCCCTGAACCCGACCACCATGCAGCACAACCGCTACAAGATAGTCCCGACCAAGAAGCCCAAGAAGGTCGCTATTATCGGCGGCGGCATCGGCGGCATGGAATGCGCTCTGGTTCTGACCCAGCGCGGCCACAAGCCCGTTATCTTCGAGAAGTCCAATGAGCTGGGCGGCCTGTTCCTGACCGCGTCCGCTATGACCTTCAAGGAGAACGACAAGGATCTCATCACCTGGTACAAGCGCGAGATTGAGAAGGCCGGCATCGAGGTTCATCTTGGCACCGAGGTCAACGATCTCAACACCCTTCACGGCTTTGACGATATCATCGTTGCGACCGGTTCCGTGCCCCGCACGATGCCCCAGATCAAGGGCTTTGACAAGACCCTCACCTTTACCGACGTCCTCAAGGACAAGAAGGAAGTCGGCGATAAGGTTCTGTTCATCGGCGGCGGCCAGTCCTCCTGCGAGGCAGCCTACGACCTGCTGCTGAACTTCGGCAAGCACCCGATCATCGTCGAGTACGCCGGCGACCTCGTTGCCGCGCAGGCGACCTGCCTTGCGAACACCTCCTATCTGCGCGACGCAATGGAGTATCACAAGGTTCCCGTCTATCTGCACTCCACCGTCACCGAGATCACCGACAAGGGCTGCACCGTCAAGAACGTTCAGACCGGCGAGACCTTCTTCGTCGAGTGCGACAGCGTCGTAAACGGCATCGGCTTCGTTCCCACTCCTGTCGGCGGCAAGACTGCCTCCAAGAAGGTCAAGGGCAAGGAAACCATCTACCGTGTCGGCGACTGCGTCGCGATCGGCAACCTGCGTACCGTTATCTGGCGCGCATGGGACGTCTGCATGGCCATCAACGGCAACAACCAGGGCATCGATAAGATCGTCGACATGATCATCTGATCCCACGGCAGACGCGAAAGTATAAAATAAGAGACCTCCGCATGGCGAAGCCATGCGGAGGTTTTTCCGTGGGGGGGTCAAGGCTAGGTGGTATCGTGAAGACACCCCAATTTAGCATTAACCTAGTATGCAGCCGAGTGGAGTACTTTATTCTGTGATTTGCCGCGTTTTCAGAAAGTCATATCTACAAGAACCTTCATGGCATCGTGGCTTGCCTGACGGTCAAATGCATACGATGTCCTTTCGAGCGGCACGATCTCGTCGATAAGCGGCCTGGTTTTGGGACTGCCGTCGAGCATGCCGGCGAGTGCTTTGAAAATATCGCAACCGCTGCTATCTGCTCGTAGCAGTTACCAAGTGAATTGTCGATGACATAATCTGCCCCGCACTGCTTAGCAATAGTTTGGCTTCATCCGCCGTTCCTCCTTTGATATTCTGCAACCATTATATCGAAGAAGGCTGCCTGAATCGAATGTGTGGGTATAAAAAATCACCGAGAAAAGTCTGTAATAGACCAATCTCGGTGATTCTCTGTTTGCCCTTGCTACGCCTGATAACTTTGTTTGAATATTACTTCGTTATCAGCCCACAGCAAACGAGCTGTCGGTTTTTGAGCAGAGCGTACTTAGCTCCGACGTGGAGAAGAACCCCAATAATACAAAGTTCGGATACTTTTGGGGTCACCTCCTCTGAAATTGGGGTCACAGCTGAAAATGCGGGGTCACATCTTTGACTTTGATTTGGCCGCACTTTTTACGATCTCCTCCGCCTGCCGCTGGGCATGAATCATTCTACTCTAAGAGCATTCAGTTTTTCAATTGCGCCAGTAATCGTATTGAAAAGCAGTATGTACTCTCTTGTCGTTATCTCCATGTTCTCACCCTTGAAGGACACGATAGCACAGAGTTGATGTGAAACGTGTCGAAGCATTCCTTCAGTTCTGTCGACTCAGCTGTATCAATACCTGCACCGATCGAAGCGTTATTATCAGCATAGCAATAAACCATTATCTCCATAACGAACTCCCAATATTAACGGCGTTTTTTATTGATAAAACCCCTGCTCATATCCAGCCCAATATTCCTGCTGGAATTTTGCCTCTTCATGCTCCGCCTTCCACTTTTTGTACGCTTCCGGCATGCATTTTGCGCAAGGCCTATAGCCAGCGTCAGCCGCAATCTTTTCTGTTAAAAAGAACACGCGATTTTTGGCATAACGACCTTCTGCTAAATGCTTATTTGCAGACGGGCAATCTAACCTTCCATAGATTTTTAATTTCTTATGCCCACCAAGAGTTCCGGGAATAGCGGATAACTCCTGATGGTTGCTCTCATTTGTGATGAAATAGGGTTTCTCTGTTAATTCCTCGGGCGTCGCCCATAACAGCAGCTTTATCTGCTCTATAATCAATCTGTTCTTTTTAAAGGATTCGTCAACAATGGCGCAGTCGAGACTTCCATCTGATTTGCAGAAATGATTCCACATAAAATCAGTGCACTCAGGCCTTATTGTATATGTTTTTATATAGCCCAGCTTTTCTAGTTTTTCGAAGATACGTACTAATTGCGGTTCAGGAGCTTCATTTCGGAACTGATCATAAGCATCAAACGGATATATTACGCCTTCGGCTTCATCTCCAATATCTCCAGTCTGCTGATACGGTGAGCCGAGCAACTCCCAAAGATCAAAACAGAAATCATGCCCATTATCTGTCCAGTTCCAGATTATCGGGCTTTCTCCAGCACGGGTAGGATAGTCATTCCCGATTTTTCCTATATAGAGAGTATGCAGAATATGAAAAACAGATTCGGTTGCGTCTCGGTAATGTTGCACCCCTAGAATGGGAGTTCAAGACGTGAATCACAATGGCGGTCGACAAAAAAGAATCCGAACACACCAACCGTGCCGTGCGGGAGATGACGAAATGAGTAAAGCACGTTGGACAAAGAAAACACTCCTGATGCTTAATTGATATTCAGCAGATAAGCCATGTTTGCTATTTTGGTCTTCATCTGGGCATGCATCAACATCTATTGGATTACCCACGTTAGATAAACAGCACTAAACACTGGGCACTCGCGCTCTATTTGAGCCCGCGAGCGCCCATACCACTAATTCAATAATAGACAAATTTGTTTTGAAGATCTCAATTTTCTTTTGACAATAATATAGATTGAGGATATAATAAAGCATAGCATTTTCTGTCTGCAATCTATTGTATCCTAAGGAAAAGGTGACGGCACTATGAGAGTAAACTACAATAGACTCTGGAAATTGATGATCGACCGAAAATTGATGAAGAAAGACTTAATTGCAATGGCTGGCATCTCTACAAATGCGATGGCGAAGATGGGCAAGGAAGAGAACGTATCCACAGAGGTTCTCGGCAAGATTTGCGCTGCACTTAATTGCCGGATCGAAGACATTGTAGAATTTATTATGGAAGATGAACAGAACGGTGATGAAAATGGCTCGGCAAGATGAGTATAAGGCCAGTCTGACGCGCGAGCAGTTTTTGTTCTACGAAATACGCGTTGTCGCAAAGCTCCGTATGCAAGGAGAAACCTCCGATGGGAGCTTGAAAAAGGTGCTGGAAGACAATCTCTTCCAATTTCCTACAGAGAGAATGATTGCATCGATTTTTCACACTTGCCAGAGGCGTTTGGATGCATTGGAATCGGACAAACTTGTAAACGAACAATCATAAGTACTTCCCTGAAAAAAGGGCAGAAGAGTTTAATGACAATACTGATTTCAAAGATGAACTTGAAAAGGCGATCTTAACAACAGAGAAAATCCTTAGGAAAGGCGTACAGCAACGAATTATTAACGAGGTTCTTTCCGGTGCCGTCAAGATTTATGCGCAAATTTATTTGCAGGCTCCGGCTGAATGAGGTCAGCCGGCAATAGAGGCGTCGTCCAGAGCCGCCTCCAAGTGCTTCATGTTCAT
>OLSB01000516.1_pt1 | contig 43685 bp, 42 predicted proteins | sample 1672071 | NCBI WGS metagenome assembly OLSB01 (sample SAMEA3136642, study PRJEB25190) | human gut metagenome | biome: human gut; feature: human-associated habitat; material: faeces | place: Austria | collected 2013 | reverse complement strand
TTCAAAAGGGGTATTTTGGATTTGAGATTATGAGGTTATCAGGGGGGATAACCACAATTCAATTATACAAAATATTTGGAAAAATGCAAGGGGGTTCATAGAAAAAAAGTAAAAAAAGTTGTTATTTGTGTAAAGATGTCGAAGAGTTTTTGATAAAAAGGTGTATGAATGAAGTTATAATCAATATGTCGCCAACCCGGGAAGGCGGCAGAAGCGAAAGTGAATATTTATATCAGGAGGAACAATAATGGAAATTTTAAAAGTATCAGCTAAATCTAATCCTAATTCGGTAGCAGGAGCACTAGCAGGTGTGTTGAGAGAAAAAGGAGGAGCAGAGATTCAGGCTATCGGAGCCGGGGCTCTTAATCAGGCTATTAAAGCCACGGCTATTGCCAGAGGTTTTGTGGCACCCAGCGGCATTGACCTGGTCTGTATACCGGCATTTACAGACATTCAGATCGAAGGGGAGGAAAGAACAGCAATAAAACTTCTTGTGGAGCCGAGATAAATACATAGCGGGGTGAGAACCTCGCTATAATTTTTGTTAAACTTTTTTTTTAAGTTTTTTGCCTGGGGGGTGTGAATTATAAGTATATGTGATAGAATTATGAAGAAAGTGTTTAAGATACGTTTATTTTAGTAAATAGTAAATAGGATTACTCACGACTGAGGCCTGAGCCGCGGGCAAAGCAATTTAATAGATTTGTTGACTTTTAGGTATAGGCAGGAAACACAAGCAAAGTAAAGCAATAAGGCTTTTTTTCCTGCTTTTTTGTTACTCGTAAAAAGCATATATATTGACAGTAATAGAGGAAGACCCGATGAAGAATCTCAGATTTAAAAAGGCATGGAACATTTTTACCACAATAATAGTGGTAATTATTGTGCTGCTGGCGGTGCTGCTGGTTGGAGTGCGTATTGCCGGATTTGATGTATATACCGTACTTTCAGGCTCTATGGAGCCGGCTTTCCATGTTGGCTCTCTAATCTATGTAAAGAACGTCTCACCTGAGGAAATTCAGGTAGGGGACCCGATAACCTTTGTACTTAATGAAGATCTTGTTGTGGCGACTCACAGAGTGGTGGAAGTGATGACGGATTCTATTACTGTAAGGCACCTGTGGCTGCCGGAGATAATACACCGGTTCTCATAAAAGAATGCAGTGCCGCAGCGGACAAAACACCGGAAGGTTGTGGATTGAGCGTCGAGATATTAGGTTCAGCTATCCAGAGCACACCTAAAAGCGTTGTGACAGAAAACTGGGGAGTAACGGTTGTAGCTGACGGAACTATCAGTAAAGGTTAAAGGAGGCAAAATATGAAAAGATCATTTAGAACATTTTGTGCTCTGCTTCTGACTCTGATAGTGGCATTCAGCTTTGCGGGACCGGCTTCGGCTGACACTTCCAACGTTATTTATGACGGCGCGGCTCGTGAGTTTATCTTCCAGCCGGGAACGGACTATTCACCGACAGACCTCTTCCCTGATTTCAAGGAAGCAATGCCAGGAGATACTCTTGGACAGAAGATAGTCGTGAGAAATGACGCTGACAAGAATGTGAATGTGAAGATTTACATGTGCGCCCTGGGTGCATATGAAGATTCCGCTCAGTTCCTGTCACAGCTCAGCCTGTCGGTGGCTTCAACCACCAATGACTCCCTTTTTCAAGGCACAGCTGCCGAAAAGGACGGTCTTGCGGACTGGGTTCTCCTGGGAACATTCAAATCCGGAGACGAGGTGGAACTTATGGCAACCCTTCAGGTTCCTATCACTCTTGATAACACTTATCAGGAGGCTATAGGCTATCTGGACTGGGAATTCAAGGTTGAAGAGTTTCCTATAGAGACTCCCGATACCGGTGACAGCACCAACGTGCTTCCTTTCGTGGGAATCGCTGCTGTGGCGCTGATTATCATTATTGTTCTGCTGGTAAAGAGAAGAAAAGACACAAAATAGCACGAATTAAGAGCACCTCCGATACAGGAGGTGCTTTTCTCTGCCCTTGACAACAGCTGCCGCAATGGAGTAGGATAATTCAATAGAGGATAAAAAATGCTGCGGCATACAATAATAGTCAAGGGGAAAAAATATGACATTTGAAGAAAAAACATTAAAGAGCGAAAGAATATATGAAGGCGCCATAATCAACCTTCGAAGAGACAAGGTAACCGTCCAGCACGGCACTTCCTACAGAGAGATTGTGGAACATAACGGTGGTGCGGTACTGGCTGCGGTGACAGACCGGGGCAGACTGGTGATGGTGCGACAGTTCAGAAAACCTGCAGAACGAGTCATGCTGGAGGTGCCTGCAGGAAAGATAGATCCGGGTGAAAAGCCGGAAGAAGCGGCAGTAAGAGAACTCAAGGAAGAAACAGGCTATACAGCCGGAAATGTCAGGTATCTGACATATTTTTACCCTTCTGTGGGATATTCAGAAGAGAAATTATACCTTTACCTGTGCACGGATCTGACACCGGGGGAAACTTCCTTTGATGAGAATGAGGCCATAGATATCGAAGAGATGGATATAGACCTTCTGTGTGACATGGTAATGAAAGGGCAGATCAATGATGCCAAGACCATAATTGCGATTTTTGCTGTCAGAGAAGAACTTTCATCAGGAAGGCTTCAAGCAGACAGGAAAAAATAACAAGAATAGTTACGGCTCCAAAGGTGAGAACATAATGCCTTGCATAATTCTGCAAGGCTTTTTTGTTGGAACGGCGGCGACGAGGCTGCAGCTGCCTTATAACAAGAACAGAAGTCTCTAGGGAGACTGCCGCGGCAAGGCACAAAACAGGTATCTGTATGATATTCTGCGGCACCAGAGTGCCCAGGATATAGAGGGAAGCTTTGATACCGAAGGTCTCCACCAGAATGGTGGCTGAAAACCCCAGGGCAAGTCCCTTAAAAAGAGGAATCAGGGGGACGGCAGGCATCAGTAGAGGGAGCAGCGGGCATATAAACAGAACTGCAGAAAGCAGAAGCCACTTTTTTACAGAGCTCAGAAATGCGACAGCAAAGGCAGGACTTTCCTCAGACGAAAAGAAAACAGAGATCAGCTCTTTTAGCTGCTCTTTTCCTTCTCCCTGCATATACGCCTCAAAGAACGAGCCGCTGCACAAGCCAACCGCAAATATAAAAAGCATCACAAAGAAAAGTTTTCTGTTTACCATGGCAAAAATCTCCTTTATGCATCTTATGCCGGCGCAGTGGGGGATTCACAGCTGATTATCCTGATAATACGGCAGATTTCGACCAATTTCTCATTGAAATAAATCTCATGAAGTAATATACTAAAATAACAGGAGACGACAGGATGAAAGAAGAACAATTCAGAGATTACCTGACAACAGAAAAGAAAGCGGCACACAATACAGCCAATGCCTATGTAAGAGATGTAAAGCATTTTGAGGAGTTTCTATCCCTCAGGGGCACGGACTCTCTTTGTGGTGCCATAAATGCCGATGTAATAGCCTATCTTCTGGAACTCAAAAACCAAGGCCGCCGCAAATCCACCATAAACCGCAAGCTTGCATCTATAAGGACTTACTATGGCTTCCTGCAGAAGTGCCATGAAATCAGCGACAATCCTGCCGACAACATCAAATCTCCTAAAATCGAAAAGAAGGCTATGGAATTTCTGGAAGTGGAAGACATCAATGCCGTAATGGATCTTCCTGATAACAGCGAAAAGGGAATCAGAGACAGAGCTATGCTGGAGCTCCTTTATGCCACAGGCATCAGGGCAGGTGAGCTTATCGACATGGATATGGCGGATCTGAATCTGCGCATGGGATTTGTAACCTGTGCCGGTGAGAATATCCGCGCAAGGATAATTCCCATAGGCCGTATGGCCCGGAATGCCCTTGAAAAATACATTGAGGCGTCAAGACCGCTTCTCACCAGACATAATCCTGATGAAAAGCACCTGTTTGTTAATTTTCAGGGGAAGCCCATAACACGTCAGGGTCTGTGGAAAATTCTTAAGGAATATGGCGAGGCGGCAGGTCTGCCTGTCAACCTGACACCGCAGGTCATCAGAAATTCATTTGCAATACATATGCTTCAGAACGGGGCTGACATCAAATCCCTTCAGGAACTGATGGGTCACGAGGATATTTCGGCAACTCAGGCATACCTTGCATACACTAAAAACCGTATCAAGGACGTGTATGACAAAGCTCATCCGAGAGCATAATTTTTATGTAAAAATGCTTGCAATTACAACGCATATATGCTAAACTATATGAGTTATTACGGGCAGTCCTCTGGGGCAGATGCGCCATGAATGTCTTGGAGGGAAGGAGGAAGAAACATGGATGTTATGAAATCAATTGCTCAGGATTATATTAAGAGCGATATCCCTGCTTTTGGTGTAGGCGACACAGTCAAAGTCCACATCAAAATTAAAGAAGGAAACAGAGAAAGAATCCAGATTTTCGAAGGTTTTGTTCTCAAAAGACAGAACGGCGGAATCAGCGAAACTTTCACGGTAAGAAAAATCTCATCAGGTGTAGGCGTAGAAAAGACTTTCCCGCTTCACTCACCTAAGATTGAGAAGATCGAAGTAGTCAGAAGAGGCGATGTAAGAAGAGCTAAGCTCAATTACATGCGTGAAAGAACAGGCAAGGCTGCTAAGATCAAAACAAAAGAGTAATGGAATCAAAACCCTCGGAGGCCCAATGCAGTCGAGGGTTTTTTCTTTTCCCAACCTGCGTCAGCAATGACGCGGCCACAGCCGCTGCATAGGATTCAGCTATTCTGAGAATTCCAGCCGCGGCTCAGGATGGATGTGTCCGGAGAAATTTAACTGCGGCGCAGGCAGGAGACTCAAGCGAAAAGAGGAAATATGAAAGAATCGAAGCAATACACACAAAAAAAAGAACTGAGGCAGTCAAAAATCCGGGCCAGGAACAGCCTGTCAGAGGAGGAGCGCCAAAGGAAATCGGCATCCATTTCTGAGAAGATTGCATCTTCAGAAGTATATAAAAAAGCAAAAACCGTACTTATTTACCGTGCAGTAAAGGGTGAAGCACAGCTTGAAGCCCTGGAGACCATGCCGGAGTCGGAAGGAAAACGGCTGGCCTATCCTCTGTGCATATCAGACAGCCGGATGATTGCCCTGATCCCTCAAGACGAGTATGCATGGGAGAAAGGGCGCTTCGGAATAATGGAGCCGGTGCGCCGGCTGTCATGTGAAGTTGAACCGGAAGAAATAGACCTCGTAATATGTCCCTGCACGGTTTTTGATGAAAACTGCGGGAGAATGGGAATGGGAGCGGGGTTTTATGACCGCTACCTTGAAAAATGCGTCAACGCACATATTGCAGCCGCAGCCTTTGAAGTGCAGAAGACCCGCCTTGTTCCTATGGAATCATGGGATAAACCCATGGATATGGTCTTTACCGAAAAGTGTGTTTATATCAGACATCATCATGAGGACCGCGGCAGAAGCCTTTTGTAAAAATTGATTTTATGCCATAAATACGATATAATAATTATAAAAGATAAAGACAAGAACCGAGGAAATTATTTTTATGAGGAAACAACTTGCTGATCTGCGCAGAATCATGAAGGAGGAGGGCATAGATGCGTATCTGGTACCTACTACGGACTTTCACGGTTCTGAGTATGTTAATCCATATTTCAGATGCAGAGAGTACATTTCGGGATTTGACGGATCTGCCGGAACTCTCCTTGTAACTGAAGACGGGGCAGGACTGTGGACGGATGGCAGATATTTTCTGCAGGCCGGACGGCAGCTGGCGGAAAGCGGCATAACTCTCATGAAAGACGGAGAAGAGGGGGTGCCGTCAATAATGGAATTTCTGAGAGAGAAACTTTCGCCCCGGAGTTGCCTCGCCTTTGACGGAAGAGTCGTAAACTATGCCTTGGGAGAGCAGTTTGAAAAAATATGCAGAATAAAATGGACCGAAGACCTTGTACAACAGATATGGTCACAGCGGCCTGCCCTTGAGGCTTCTCGCATATATCCGCTTCCGCAGCATGTGACAGGCGAAAGCACAGAGTCAAAGATTGCTCGCATCAGAGAATATATGATGCAGCATCATGCAGATATGCACCTTATGACTGCCATGGAGGATATAGCATGGATATATAACTTGAGGGGAAACGATGTGGAGTGCACACCGGTGTTCTTTTCATTTCTGCTGATAATGCCTCAGGGAGAGCGGCTTTATGTCCTGGATCAGACTCTGATAGATAGAAGAGCAGAGACAGAGCTGCCGGAGACAACAGAAATACGACCATATTTTGATATATTCCGCGATCTGGGCATGCTTCCTGAGGGTAAACTCCTTTTGTGCCTTGAGGAAGTAAGTTATGCCATGGTGAAAACGCTGCCGGATAAGGTAAAACTCATAGATGACAGCGTTCCCGCCCGAAATATGAAGGCCATAAAAAACTCCACCGAAATAAGATGTACCCGCAATGCCCATGTTAAAGACGGCGCTGCCATGGTGAAATTTATAAAATGGCTCAAAGAGAAGATGGACAAGGCCGGTAGGACACCGGAGGAAGGCAGAAGTGACTCACCGCAAAGAGATGACTGCAGCCTTACAGAAATATCAGCGTCAGATTATCTGAAAAAGTGCCGCAGCGCTATGGAGGGTTTCAATGATCTGAGTTTTTCCACCATTTCCGGATATGAAGCCAACGGGGCGGTAGTGCACTATGATCCGACCCCGGAAACAGATGCCATACTCAAGCCGCAGGGATTTCTGCTGGTGGATTCGGGAGGGCAATACTGTGACGGCACAACGGATATAACAAGGACCATTGCATTGGGGCCATTGAGCCTCCAGATGAAAAAACATTATACGCTGGTTCTCAAAAGCCATCTGGCTCTGGCATCAGCTCGATTTTCACTGGGAACCACAGGTAGAATGCTTGATGCTGTTGCCAGAGAGCCGCTAAATAAAGAGGGGCTGGACTACAAGCATGGCACAGGCCATGGAGTAGGGCATATCCTCAGTGTCCATGAAGGACCAAACAAAATAAGTCCTTTAGCTGGTGAAGCATCTATTGTGCCCGGGATGATAACTACTGATGAGCCGGGCCTTTACCTGGAAGGACAGTATGGAATAAGACTGGAAAACGAACTTCTCTGTGTCAGCGGCGACGACGGGCTTCTGGAGTTTGAACCTCTCACATGGTGTCCGTGGGAGCGAGAAGCTATCATTACAGAGATGCTTTCCGACGAGGAACTTGCATTTCTCAACCAATATCACAGAAAAGTGAGAGAAAATCTCACACCGGTGCTGGACCGCGAGACAGCATGCTGGCTGGAAAAGGAGACGGAGGAAATTACACGTATATGATTGAAAATATAAACTGGTATCCCGGACATATGAAGAAAACCAGAGAACTCATCGAAGAAAACCTCAAGATGGTGGATCTGGTAATTGAAGTTGTGGATGCAAGGATTCCCGTATCCAGCAGGAATCCCATTATAGATCAGATTGTCGGAAATAAGCAGAGGATAATTATCCTAAACAAGAGCGACCTTTCGGATCCTCAGGAAAATGAAAAATGGAAAGAACATTTCCAGAAGGGCGGCAGCATAGCCCTGACCATGAACTGCATGAAAGGTACCGGCGTAAACAAGCTGTACAAACTTCTGGAAGACCTTCAGAAGCAGAAGGATCAGGATAGAGTGCGCAAAAAACCGCTGCGAATGATGATAGTAGGCGTGCCTAATGTGGGGAAGTCCTCACTGATAAACCGAATGACCGGAAAGAAAAGCGCCAAAACAGGAGATCGTCCCGGTGTAACCCGCGGCAAGCAGTGGCTGGCACTTAAAAACGGAATGCAGCTTCTGGACACCCCCGGAATCCTTTGGCCCAAGTTCGAAGACCCGAAAGCCGGTCTCGATCTTGCTTTCTGCGGCTCCATAAAGGACGAGATACTGGACGCCGCCGACCTGGCTCTGGAACTGATTAAAGTATTGCAGGAAGACTACGGATCCATGCTCATGGAAAGATACAAGCTGGATGAGCTCAGCTACGATGCACTTACAAACATGGAGGCTATTGCGGCAAAGAGAGGATTCATACTGGCGGGAAAAAGAATAGATTACGAAAGATGTGCCAGAACCATCCTGGATGAGTTCAGAAGCGGACTTATAGGCAACATCACACTGGAAAAAGCATAAGGACCGGCAAAAAATATGACAAAAGAAGAAAGAAACCGGCTGCTGCAGGAAAAGCTGACAGCCATGAAGGAATTTGACAACGGATTCACCGTAGGCGGCAGCCTGGTGGCAGCAGGAACCGATGAAGCAGGACGTGGACCTCTGGCAGGTCCTGTAGTTGCAGCCTGCGTGGTACTTCCCGAAGATTTTGACGTTATAGGAGTAGATGATTCAAAAAAACTTTCCGAAAAAAAGAGGGAGGAACTTTTTGACAAGATTCAGGCAAAAGCTCTTGCCATCGGCGTCGGAATATCGGATAATATAACGATAGACCAGATAAATATACTTCAGGCTACAAAAAAGGCAATGAAGGAGGCCTTTCTTGAGGCAGAGACACGTCTTAAGGAAAAGACAGGACAACGCATTGATGTGCTTCTGGCAGATGCAGTCACCCTGGAGGAACTGGACGTGCCTCAGGAATCCATCATTAAGGGCGATGCCAAGAGCCTTTCCATTGCGGCGGCTTCCATAATTGCCAAAGTGACAAGGGACAGAATCATGCTGGAATATCACCGGCAGTATCCGTGGTATGGCTTCGACAGAAACAAAGGATACGGCACAAAGGCTCATTACCAAGGAATAGGCGCTTACGGAATAACACCTATTCATCGCAAGACATTTCTAAAAAATTTATAAGGTTAAAGGAGACAGAAGATGGAATTCAAAAGCGATATTCAGATTGCCCAGGAGGCGGTTTTATCGGAAATTACGGAAATTGCAGCCAAGGCAGGTATTGACGACCGCTATTTGGAACAATACGGCAAATACAAAGCTAAGGTGGACTACAAGATTTTAAAAGAAAAGGCAGACATGCCTGACGGCAAACTTATACTTGTAACTGCCATTTCTCCGACTCCTGCGGGAGAAGGAAAAACCACCACCAGTGTCGGATTGGCAGATGCTCTCCATAAACTGGGCAAAAATGTTTTTGCAGCCTTAAGAGAGCCGTCTCTGGGTCCTGTGTTTGGCATCAAGGGAGGGGCAGCCGGTGGCGGACGCGCCCAGGTGGTTCCGATGGAGGATATAAACCTGCATTTCACAGGCGATATGCACGCCATAGGAATTGCCAACAACCTTATAGCAGCATGTCTTGACAATCACATTCAGCAGGGAAACCAGCTGGGCATAGATGTAAAGAAAATAACGTGGAAGAGAGTAGTTGACATGAATGACCGCCAGCTGAGGCATATCGTAGACGGCATGGGCGGAAGAATGAATGGTGTTCCACGTGAGGACGGCTTCGAAATCACCGTGGCCAGTGAAATCATGGCCATACTCTGTCTTTCTTCAAATATAACGGATCTCAAAGAGAAACTGGCCAGCATAATCGTGGGCTACACTTATGATGACAGACCGGTAACGGTAAGAGATCTTAAGATTCAGGGCGCTGCTGCTGCGGTTCTTAAAGATGCTCTCAAACCTAATCTGGTGCAGACCATAGAACATACTCCGGTATTCATTCACGGAGGGCCTTTTGCTAATATTGCTCATGGATGCAACTCCATCATGGCCACCAGAATGGCTCTGAAACTGGCAGATTATGTAGTAACTGAAGCAGGCTTTGCTGCGGATCTGGGTGCCGAAAAGTTTGTGGACATCAAGTGCCGCAAAGCAGGACTCAAGCCTTCGGCAGCAGTTGTTGTAGCCACTGTAAGGGCTCTCAAGTATCACGGAGGGGTGGAGAAAGCCGACCTTAACACAGAAAATCTGGAGGCTCTCCAGAAAGGCCTTCCTAATCTTCTGCAGCATGTGGAGAATGTCACCGGCAACTATGGAATTCCTTGCGTTGTAGCTGTAAACAGATTTCCTACGGATACTGAAGCAGAACTTGAAATGGTCAGAGAAAAGTGCAGAGAACTGGGTGTTAATGTAGCTCTCTCCGAAGTATGGGGCAAAGGCGGAGAAGGCGGAATCCAGCTGGCTGAAGAGGTTCTCAGCCTTACTGAGCAGGACAACGATTTCCACTTTGTATATGAAGATGAAATGAGCCTGGAGGAAAAGATAAATGCGGTAGCATCAAAGATATACAGAGCTGACGGAGTCGAATTCAGTGCAGCAGCAAAGAAGCAGCTTGACAGAATCGAAGCGCTGGGCTTCGGCGGGCTGCCTGTATGCATGGCAAAGACTCAATACAGCTTTTCAGATAATCCGAATCTTCTCGGAGCGCCTCGCGGATTCAGAATTTCCATCAAGGATGTAAAAGTATGCTCAGGCGCCGGATTTGTGGTAGTAAAGACCGGAGATATAATGACCATGCCGGGACTGCCTAAAGTCCCGTCTGCTGAAAAGATAGATGTGGACGAAGACGGACGTATTTCGGGACTTTTCTAGAAAAAAACACCTGACGCAACCGGTCGTTGACAAATTTCCAAGGCGGATTGGTAGCCAAAACATCCTGGGGAGAGTATCATTTTACCAAAAGACAATCGGAGGTAAGAGATGATTTTAGCAGATAAAATATCCGAGCTCAGGAGAGCCAGAGGCTGGTCCCAGGAAGAACTGGCTGACAGAATAAATGTAACAAGACAGTCTGTTTCCAAATGGGAGAGCGGTCAGTCCACGCCGGATCTTGACAAAATACTTCAGCTCAGCGAAATATTCGGAGTAAGTTGTGACTACCTGCTTAAGGAGACAGGCACCACATTGTCAGCAGCAGGAGACGACAATGAGAATAGGGCTCAGGGCAGATTTGCAGATTCTGAATTTTGTGAAAAAGTGAGAAAGGTTTCTGCAGAAGAAGCCGCCGAATTTATGGAGATAAAAAAGTCCACATCCTTTAAGATCGCGTTTGCCGTATTTCTTTGCATCATATCGCCTGTCGTTCTGATAGGAATGGCCGGGCTAAGTGAAGAAGGTCTGATTTCTTTGAGCGAAGACAAGGCAGCTCTGCTGGGCTGTGCCGTGCTTCTCGTGCTGGTGGCTGCAGCAGTTGCCATATTTATCTACTGCGGGATGCAGACAAAATCCTTTGACTTTCTGGAAAAAGAGCCCATAAGTGTAGACAGTTCCACTCTTCAAAAGGTCAGAGCAAAAAAACAGGCGTATGAGTCTGCTTACAGAGTGCGTATTATTGTGGGGGTCACCATGCTCATTCTGTCGGCGGTGTCAATCTTTGCCGCAGGCATCTTCGGAGAGAAAGATTACTATTATATATTGGGAGCATGCGTACTTCTGATTATTGTAGCCTGCGCAATGCTGGTGATAATTCCTGCAGGAATTGTAAATGAAAGTTATGATAAGCTTCTGCAGGAGGGTGATTACACCAAAGGTCTCAAAAAAGAAAACCGTGAGCTGGCAGGCTTTGATACGGCCTACTGGGTGACCACAACAGCCATATTCCTGGGATACAGTTTTATAACCGAAAACTGGGAAAGAAGCTGGATCATATGGCCTGTGGCTGCTTTGCTGTTTGTGGCAGTGCGCCAGATTATCAAGGCAATAAGAAAAAAGTAAAAAGTACAAATTTATGTGAAGGAGCAGTCCTTGCGGGGCTGCTCCATTTTTGTATTATAAGGAAAGACCCGCGTTTTGAAGCAAAAATGTTTTTTGCGTTTCTTCAGCTGTCCTGCCAAATGGCCTGCTGTATGCAGAAATGTAAACAAGAAATTTAAAAACCAGGAGAAAACATGCTTTTTTTGAGGATTTTACAATCTATTTCAAAGATGGTAACATGGCTGTTCCTTTTACAAGACAGAAGGACAAGCTGCTGATTCGGGATATTTGCAAAAATGTAAAAAAATGGTTGAAACATCCGTGAAATAAATGTAGAATTATTACATAAAAGAGAAAGTAAAAAACGGATTACATCGGTACAACAGAGAGACATGGAGATTCAGCAAAAGCCGATTAAAACATATAAACGTGCAATGAGTAAAATTCTTAAGGGGAGAATTGAAATAAGGCATGCGTGATGCAGCGGACATTGAGAAAAAAATAAACCAAATATTATCGGGGACGGATGCCGGTTGATTTTCAATGGGTACGAATTTAAAAATGAGAAAAAATTTCTTTGCAAAATCGCTGTCAAATATGCACTAAACTGCCTTGACAGTATTGAATTTTCATTTTTGAAGTAGTAAAATATGTTATAAATGTACATTTTTAGGTCGAAAAATGCCAATACGGAGGTATTAAATTGACAGACAAGGAATTAAAACATTTAAGCCGCGGTGAATTGCTGCAGATACTTGTAGATCAGATAGAAGAAAACAATGAACTTAAAGAAAAACTGGCCAATGCTCAAAAGGAACTGGAAAGCAGACAGATAACAGCAGAAAAGGTAGGCTCCATGGCTGAGGCATCATTGGCGCTCAATGGTGTTTTTGAAGCAGAAGATGCTGCCGCACAGCAGTATCTTGAAAACATAAAAAACCTCAGCGACAGACAGGAAGACATATGCAGAGAAGTTCAGGCAAAAGCAGAAGAGAAAGTAATTAAAATAATCAGAGAAGCCGAGGAATATAAAAGAAAATCTTATGCAGAAGCAGATAAGTACTGGGAGCAGATTAAAGAAAAGGTTGACAATCTGCTCAATGAGCATGAGGTTCTGAGGATGATGCTCAAACTTTCCGAAGGAGCAAAGAAAGACTGATGAAAAAAAACGCCGAAACCAAGGCTGTACCTCAGCTTCCGACGCTGGAAGAACTCAAAGCGGAACTGAAAAGAGAAAAATACAAAGCACGATCCGGAAAGGTTTTCAGAAGCACTGTGGGCACACTGATAGTTAGAGACCGTTTCAAAGTCTGTGTAAACTCAGAAAACTAATGTAAGATATGTAGAATTAACGATAGGGGCGGAGCCGCTTTTAAAAGCTCCGCCCCTTGACTGCATTATACAGCAGTTTTTATCTATGTCAATAAATATCAGGATTTAGAAGTATTTTCCATCTAATCGTTCTTCAAAATATATCTAAAGTTGTGAACGGATCTCGCCCCAGTCCTGCCGGCGGCCATTCCATTTTTTTGTAATGTCCATTGCGGCCAGATACAGCATTTTCAGGAGGCTGTTATCAGTAGGAAATACGGTCTTACTTTTGGTTACTTTCCTGAGCTGGCGGTTGAATCCTTCTATGGCATTTGTAGTGTATATCAGCTTTCGGACAGACTCAGGGTACTTGAAATATGTCGATAAGGTTGCCCAATTATCGATCCAGGATTTATAGATTTTAGGGTATTTTTTGCTCCATTTATCATTGAATACTTCCAATTCATTCAAAGCAATCTCCTCTGTGGCAGCAGTATATACACGCTTAAGATCAGCCATCAATTCTTTGATATCTTTGTAGGATACGAATTTTTTGGTATTCCTGATCTGATGGATGATGCAGTGCTGTATTTCAGCATTAGGATATACTGCTTCTATTGCCTGTGGAAATCCGCTCAGTCCGTCTACGCAAACGATGAGGATATCTTCTACACCTCTGTTCTTAAGACCATTGAGTACGGATAGCCAGAACTTGGCACTTTCATTTTCTCCTATGTACATTCCAAGAACATCTTTATGACCATCCATATCAATGCCCAAAGCAATGTAAATTGCCTTTTTTATGATGCGTCCCTCACTTCTTACATGGTAATGGATGGCATCCATAAAAACAGCTGCATAAATCGTTTCCAATGGTCTTTCCTGCCATTCTTTTACCACCGGCATTATCTTATCCGTGATACGGCTTATGGTGCTGTCTGAAATGTCTATATCGTAAAGCTCTTTCATGTGGTTTTAGATATCAGCTGTGGTCATTCCTTTAGCATACATGGATATGATTTTTTTCCATGTCCTGCGTAATGGTGTTCTGATATTTCTTAATGATTTGTGGCTCGAATTCTCCATTTCGGTCTCTTGGAACATCGATCTGCATGTCCCCATAGCTAGTGTGCATAGTCTTTTGAGAATGACCGTTACGACTATTGTTTGTTTCCTTGTTGCGATAGTCGTATTTACTATAGCCCAGTTCCTGCTCCAGTTCCTCATCCAAAGCCCCTTCAAGAATGACAGACATCATATCTCGCATAATGGAATTGACATCCGCTCCGTCTTTGATTTTCACATCATTTTCTTTCAGACAGCTTTGCATAAATTCTCGCATCATTGCTTTTTGTGGCGTATCCTTTTTTCTTGCCATTTTAAAAACCTCCATACTGAGTAATTGTATCTTACATCAGTTTGGAGGTTTACACAATCTTTGGGATATTCCCGATAGTTGTTGCTGCAGTAGCTGTCCTGGTAGCCACAGTATGGATGCCGGTACTTCAGATTTACGGTTCATCCATGACGCCCACACTGGAGGAAGGGGACATCGTAATTTCCCTGAAGGGCTCTGATTTTCAGCAGGGAGATCTGATAGCCTTCTATTACGGAAACAAAATACTTGTAAAAAGATATATAGCAGGACCCGGACAGTGGGTAAACATCGATGAAAACGGAAATGTTTTTGTGGACGGAATAATGCTTGACGAACCATACATAGAAGAAAAAAGCAGAGGTCAGTGTGACCTGATATTCCCTTATCAGGTACCTGACAGCCGGTATTTCTGCATGGGGGACAAACGATCCACTTCGGTGGACTCCAGAAGCTCGACTATAGGATGCGTTGCCGAGGAGCAGATTGTAGGAAAAATAGTATTCAGAATATGGCCTTTATCGGAACTGGGTACTTTAAGATAATAAAGGACATAGAAAAATGAAAAATGATGTAAACAAAAAAGCAGCTGAATATACCACTGCACACAAGAAAAAGAAACGCTTGTACAGGGTAGTGACTTGTCTGGCTTCTGTTGTGGTTTTTTGTACTACATATGCTCTGATACTGCCGGCAATCACACTTGAAAGCAAAGCATGCACCATTCCCGAGCATGTTCATACCGATGCATGCTACACCCATGTGACCACAGAGACTGAAAAGGTGCTGACCTGCGGAATAGATCCTGAGGCTGCTCACCTTCATACAGCTGACTGCTATGACGAAAACGGCAACCTTATCTGCACAAAAGAAGAGGCGCCGGAGCATGTTCATACTGATGAATGCTATACAACTGTAGAAAAAACTGTTGACAAGATGGAACTTACCTGCGGCCTTGAAGAACATGTTCATACTGATGAATGCAAAGGAGCTGTCAGTCTGACTGAGGAAGAGCAACAGCGCGTAGATGAGCTGATTGCGATGATTGACGAGCTGCCGACTTACGATGAGGTCATGAGTATCCTGGATGCCTATGACGCTGCCGGAAATGATGCGGCGTATGAAGAGTATTATGTGCAGCTCAGAAACAAAACCATAGGCATGTATGCTAATTATGAGGCAATGGATCCTGCCATGCAGGTTCTGATTACCAACAGCGACAAGCTGATGGAATTCTCATGGTTGTGGTCAACGACATATGCAGTTACAGACACCGCAAATGTACAAGCCGTCAATTATTTCGGCTGGAATATCGGAATAGGCACCGTAATTGTGCACAAAAGCAACGGTACAACCGTGGCACAAAGCGGTATGGTGGAAAAAGACTTCCTTTATTGGTATGCCATAGTGGTAGAATATGATAACGGAAGATATATTGTAAAACAGGTCGAAACTCCTGGCGCCGGCAATAGTAAAAGCGGGTTATATGCAACAGGAAACGGATTTATTTTGCTGTTCCATGAAGGGACGGTAGGCAGTGGTATATCTGTAAATGTAGGAGATAACGTAACTATAAGCAGCGATTTCTGGAAAACCAACTCAAGCGTGTACAACAACGGTACCAGCCTGGGCTCAGTAACCTTCAGTTCACCGGTTGCGCAAAAAAATGCCAAGGACAATACATCTCAGCTGCATGTGGTTGATGCTGCTTCCACCAGAGATTTCATTGAAATCAACCTCTACGACTACGGCTCGGGAAGTACGGGGAAAAATATAAACTACAATTACAACGCCGACAAAAATATGCCGGGATTCCAGCAGAGCGGTGGAACAAGTAATATTCCTTCACTGACCTCTTTTAGAGGTACAGGCTATATGAATTTCGGTGATATAATAACAGCTGATCCCAACTCGGTTGACGGAACCCTTGTAACGCTGGCCAGCAAAAATCCTGTAGGAATTAATGTCGTACAGGATACGGCCAACAGCCCTATTTCACGTTTTTCAGATGTCATGTATAAAACTCTGAAAGACGGATACCCTGCACTTGCAAATGGCACAAGCCTGGGATATCTTTTCGGGGCAGAAAACACGGGAGACTATTCAAAGAAAATGAATGAGCTGAGTGTTGACGGACTTTTCCGGTATGATGAGGATACGGGAGCCTACTCATTTAACAGCCGTACAAATTTTGCCCAGTTCAACAGCAGCGACGACACATTCACGTTATACGACGAAATATTCACACCGAATTTCATAATGTATCCTTTTGGAAACTTTATGCCGTTCAACGACATAGTCCACGATTCCAAGCAGGTAAGCCAGATAGACGAGGATTATTTCAACGAGCTTTATATGCAGGCTAACTACCTGTATCAGCAGGGAAAAGGCGACAGCTATGCTCAGCTGGCTAAGGTGCTGAGTCAGTTTATGGGATATGCAAAAGATGACAACTGGGGCGATGACTGGACTGCCGAGAGAGCTCTGGAGCATTACTTCTACTGGGGAAGTGAGCTGCCGAAAGATGACGATAACAATTACAATCAGATTTCTCTGGACAGGCTTTATTCTCTGGACTATGACGTGCCTTCCGACTTTTTCTTCGGAATGGAGATGAAGATGAATTTCTTCCAGCCAAAGAACGGCCTTACAGGCAAAGACGGACAGCAGCCTATGAAGTTCTACTTCACCGGAGATGACGATGTGTGGGTATACATAGACGGGATTCTTTTCCTGGATCTTTCCGGTATTCACAGACATGTGGGCGGCGAGATAGATTTTGAAAACGGAGAGATAAAGTATTACAGTCTGGATACCATGAAGGGAGATGTATCTTCAACCCCTTACAAAACAGTTAAGTTCAGTGAACTTGTTGACAGTTCATTGCTTAACGAAAAAGGAGCCTTTAAAGATTACAGCAATCACAGCTTTAACTTCTACTACATGGAAAGAGGCTCCGGCTCCAGTGTGTGCAGAATGAACTTCAATTTCCCGCTTCTCAAGCAAAACAGCATATCCGTGACCAAAGAGCTTACGGTAGATGAAGAGGGAAAGACCGGCATTCTGGGTAATCCGGACTTCAGATTCCAGGTATTTAAAGAAGACGGCAAGGATCTGTTTATACAGCCTGGAACTGAATATACCATACTTAATGCGGCAGGAGAAGAAGTAGGAAAAGGAACCACAGACGCCAACGGTGTATTTACCATTAAGGCAGACCAGACTGCTGTGTTTGAAGAAATACCTGAGAATTCCGGAAAGTATTTTGTGAGAGAACTTCTTGAGACAGATGCCTTTTCGCAGTTCGGTACCATCAGCGTCGACGGTACAACTACAACGCAGGACGATAATGTGACTGTAGGTACTGATACCTTTAAGGGAGTGGACAGCACAGTAAAGGACATGTCCAGCGGAAGCACGATTTTCAGGTTTGATAATAAAATTATATTCAATAAGCTGGGGGCTCTTGAAATAACCAAAAAACTGGAACCTTACGGGGGCTCCGCAAATGACGCGACCTTCGACTTTTATGTGACTCTTGACGGCAGTCCGCTGGCTTCCGGTACGAAATACACGGTAGGCGGAGTTGAAAAAACGGTAACCGACACCGGAATTATAAGTCTTAAGGCAGATGAAACCGCGGTTATCAGCAACATCATAGCCGGCAGCAAATTCACGGTGCAGGAGAGATTTGCCGATTCAGCACAAGATGATTATAAGGTTACATATGTCGGCGATGATATTATTCAGAATACCGATGAAAAGGGACCATATGTATCAGGAACCATAAAAACCGATGCAAAGGTAAGCATTACAGCCACAAACATTGAGAACGGTGTTTCTTTAGGGATACCGGGAATCAAGACGATTACAAACTTTAACAGCTCTCCAAAGACCTTTAAGTTTATACTGGAGCAGGTTACAGACGAAAGCGGAGCCGATAAGGTAGCAGACGGAAAGTATCAGGAAGCAACGTTTACTTTCGGTGAAGATGGAAAGGCTTCCGGTCCGTTCAGTTTCACTTTGAATTATCCTGCCGGTGAACTGCCGAGATCGCTGCCTACCAAGATGTACTTCAAAATTATTGAAAGTGCAGATGATACCAATACCGTAAAGTACGACGATTCTGTATATGTTGCAGAGGTAACCTTCAGCAAGGGAGCTGACGGGATAAAATCGGAAATTACGGCTCTATGGAAAGATGGCAGCCAGGTGGATATAAGTGAAGAAGGAATTTTCTTCACAAATACGCTAATTGACAGCCTTACCATATCGAAGACCGTCTTGGGAAGCGCTCAGAAAGGTGTTTTCGATTTCACTGTCAGACTGCAGAACGGGGGATCGCCTCTCAGCGGTGATTTTAAGGTCATAAGAACATCAGACGGAGAGAGCAAGGAGGAAACCATTGCCTTTGACAATACAGGAGCTGCGACGATAAACCTTCGTCATGGAGAGTCGGTTAAGATAACCGGTTTGCCTCTGGGAACGGTATGGACCGTTACAGAAGAAAAATCCGATGATTTTTCCATAAGCAGAAGTGTGGACTCAAAAGGTGCCTTGGAAGGAAATACCGCTTCGGATTCAGTAAAAGAGGGCGGAAGCCGGGTGGAATTCATCAACACACCTCTGTATCAGCTGCCTGAGACCGGCGGATGGGGACCGCACATATTTATAATCGGTGGATTGCTGCTTGCTGCGGGAGCAGGAGCACTTCTCATATACAACCAACAAAAGCGCAGGAAGGAAGAGTTCTTTTCTTCCTGATGCGAAGAAAAAGAAATTGTTCACCTGACAATAAGTAATTATGCAGAAAGGAAACGACAAAAATGAAAGGGACAAAAAGAATTGCATCGCTGCTGCTGATTCTGGCTATGGTATTCTCCATGGCTGCAACGGCTTTTGCAGGTGCTGACACAGCCCACACCATCACTATCACAGGGGACAAAGAAAATCACGTTTATGCTGCCTATCAGGTATTTAAAGGCGACATTTCAGGCGAAAAGCTCACCAACATTCAATGGGGTTCAGGAGTTAATGGCGATGAACTTCTGGAAGAGCTGAAAACTGTAAGCGCTTATGCAGCCTGCACAAGTGCCGAAGATGTGGCAGGTGTTGTCAAAGATCTGGGAGACAACAGTGAGGCTCTGGACGCTTTTGCAAAAATTGCAGGAAAACATCTGCAGGGTGACGGAGTCCGGTCTACAGAAACAGCTTCACCTTACACAATAAATGTAACCGGCGACGGATACTATCTGATAAAGGATACCAATGTGGCCACATCTGGAAGCAATGATGCAGCAACTAAATTCATCCTCAAGGTTGTAGGTGACGTGCAAGTTCAGTCAAAATCAGAGATTCCTACTATCAATAAGATTATCGTTGAAGCAGACGACCAGCAGGGGCTCGGAACTGCTCAGGATGTAGGTAGCAATGTGCCATTTAAACTGACATCAAAGGTCCCTGCCATGGACGGATATGAAAGCTATCAGTTTGTTATCACGGATACTCTTTCAGCCGGACTGACATTTAAAGATGATGTGACCGTTACAATCGGAGGAGTAGCATACAATAATTTCACCGTTGATAAGAGCGGCCAGACCTTCACCATTACTTTCAATAATTTCATCAGCCAGAAAGCAAATGCCGGTAAGGAAATAGTAATAACCTACAGCGCAAAGCTTAACGAAGGAGCACTTTCCACAAGAGAAGAAACCAATACCGTATATCTGGAATACTCCAACAACCCTTACGATACCACATCAACGGGTAAAACTCCGGATCATATAGTATATGTATACGACTTCGACATCAAGATCGATAAATATGCTGCAGGAGAAAGCGGAAATGTTAATCTTGCCGGAGCGAAATTCGTTCTTTACAAAGAAGTCAACGGCGATAAAATGTACTACTATTACAATGAAAGCACCAAAGCTGTTGAATGGAAGACACTGGATGAAGATGGACTGAAAGCAGCGCTGGCAGCGGATCCTAAGACGGTAACCGAAGTTACAACGGACGCCAACGGTGCAGCATCCTTCAGAGGCGTTGATGCAGGCGCATATAAGCTTCATGAAACTGCAGCACCTGAAGGTTACAATCTTCTCAAGAAAGATGTGGATGTTAACATCACAGCTACATACAATGCAGATGGAACACTGGCAGCAAGCTCAGCAGTTTCCACAACGGAAGTTCCTCAGTACACTCAGACTGTAGGTATCGAAAACAAGAGCGGATGGCAGCTGCCTTCAACAGGAGACATAGGAACAACCATATTCTACATTGCAGGAGCAATTCTGGTTGTAGGAGCAGGCATACTTCTTGTTACCAGAAAGCGCCTTAACAAAGAAAGCTAAACAATAAACTTATCAACATAAAGCTGATGTATTTTTACAGACCGGGAGACCTCTCCCGGTCTGTAAGCAGTAAGGGGATGTCTGCATGAAAGAAAAACGCAATTTAATAAACATTGTGCTGACCATTGCACTGATTGCAGGCGTGGCTCTACTGCTTTACCCTTCGGTAAGTGACTATGTCAACTCTTTTCATCAGACCAGAGCTATAGCCGGCTACGGCGAAATTGTTTCAGCCATGGATGAAGATGAATGTAAGAGGCAATGGGATGCCGCTGTGGCGTATAATGCACAGCGCCGAAGCGAAAAAAACGATTTTTTCCTTACGGAGGCAGAGACGGCAAAGTATAACGAAATGCTCAATATTTCCGGCGACGGAATCATGGGATATATCGAAATCCCTATGATTAACTGTTCACTGCCTATTTATCACGGCACAGATGATGATGCCCTTCAGATTGCCATAGGACATCTGGAATGGTCAGATCTGCCTGTGGGAGGAGAAGGCACTCACTGCGTGCTGTCAGGACACCGGGGGCTGCCCAGCGCAAAGCTCTTTACCAGGCTTGATAAGCTCAAAGAAGGGGAGCGCTTCATGCTGAGAGTAATGGACAGAGTTTTGACTTATGAGGTGGATAGAATACTCATAGTGGAACCGGAAGACACCTCGGCCCTGTTAGCTGAAGATGGCAAGGATTACTGCACCCTGGTGACATGTACTCCTTACGGAGTCAATTCTCATCGCCTTCTGGTAAGAGGACATCGGGTGGAGAACGAAGAATCATCATCGTCCATGTATATAACCGCTGACGCTTCGCAGATAGAACCGCTTATCGTGTCAGTAGTGATTGCCGTACCGGTGCTGCTGATTCTGCTGATAATTGTCATGATTCCCGGTGGAAAAAGTACAAAAAAGAAAAACCGAAGTTGAGAGCAGATGATTAAAAACATTTGCTCTTTTTTAGTGCGGATTTTCCTGCCCGATGTAAGGAAAAATTAACATCTTATGTTAACATTGCTTTCTTTATTTTCAGGTAAAGTGATGATATATTAAAGGCAGAAAGGGAGTGAAAAGTATGATAAATATGAATATCAGGTTTTTTCGCAGACGTATTAATATGACTCAGGAGCAGCTGGCAGAGAAGCTTAATGTCACCAGACAGACCCTGGCAAAATGGGAAAATGGTGAAGCTACGCCAAATATCAATGACTGCATAAACATGTCGGAAATTTTTCAGATTAAAATAGATGATCTTGCAAGAGACATGAAGGAAGAGGAACTGCCTCTGGTAAGCCCCAAGGGGAAACACATCTTCGGGATTGTAACTGTGGGAGAAAAGGGACAGATGGTTATCCCAAAGGATGCCAGAAAAATTTTTGATATAAATCCGGGAGACAAGCTTATGGTTCTGGGAGATGAAGAACAGGGGATCGCCATAGTGAAGACCGATGCATTTACCGGCTTTGCCAATGAGATACTTAAGGCATATAAGGAAAAGGGGGTGCTGTAATGAGTACGGCAATAGAAACAGAAAATCTGTCAAAAACTTTCAAGGGGAAGACAGCTGTTGACCATCTGAATCTGAGCATAAAGAAAAATGAATTGTTTGGACTTCTGGGTGTAAACGGGGCAGGAAAAACAACAACCATAAAAATGCTGTGCCGCCTTATGCATCCCGATTCAGGAAAGATAAAGGTGCATGGTGAAGAACTGTCAGACACAGAGGCGAAGCAGATTATAAACTTTTCGCCGCAGGAGACGGCAGTTGCTCCAAACCTTACGGTGAAAGAAAATCTTGAACTGATGGCAGGCATGTATGGACTCAACAAGACTGCGGCTGCAGAGAATACCATAAAAACCATAAAGGAACTTCACCTCAACGAGGTGGAAAACTCAAGAGCCAAGGTGCTTTCGGGAGGCTGGCAGAGAAGACTGAGTATTGCCATGGCAATGGTTACAGACCCTGAGATACTTTTTCTTGATGAACCTACTCTTGGCCTCGACGTAATAGCAAGGCACGAACTCTGGCACACCATATCGGAGCTCAAGACAAAGCGCACCATCATACTTACCACTCATTATCTGGAGGAGGCAGAAAATCTGTGTGACCGTATAGCCGTTATGGCAGAAGGAAGAATCAAAGCTATGGGAACCGCAGAAGAGCTGAAAAAGAAAGCCGGATGCGATGATTTTGAAAAGGCTTTCATAGCTCTTGCAGGCGCTGAAGCAGGGAGGACGGAAATATGAAAATAAAAGCATTCGCAAGCAGAAACGCTAAAGAAATATTGCGTGACCCTCTCAGCTATATATTCTGCCTGGGCTTTCCGGTGGTGATGCTTGTAATTATGACCATCGTAAATGAAAGCATTCCGCCTGAAGCAGGTATGGATATATTTAATATTGACAAACTTTCGCCGGGAGTGACCGTATTCGGGCTAACTTTCATAATGCTCTTTACAACAATACTTATATCTAAAGACAGAAGCACGGCATTTTTGGCAAGGCTGTGCGGAGCCCCGATGAAATCATGGGAGTTTCTGGCAGGGTATATACTGCCTGTATTCGTCATAGCGCTTCTGCAGGGAGTAATAACTTATGCCGCTTCCTGGGTCATCTCATTGATTAAAGGGGAGCCTCTGGATATATTATCCATGCTCATATCCTTGGGTGCTCTGGTTCCTGCCATAGTGCTTTTCATAAGCCTGGGAGTCGTATTCGGATCGCTGTTCAGTGAGCGTGCAGCTCCGGGTGTAAGCTCAATCCTCATTACGGTATCTTCCATACTGGGAGGCATCTGGATGGATATTGAGGCCGTGGGAGGTGCGTTAAAGGCTGTCGCACAGGCGCTGCCTTTCTTTCCTGCTGTGGATGCGGCAAGAATCATAGTCAGCCAAGGCGGACGTCAACTTGTGTCAGGAGAAGTTGCTGCTCAGGAGATGATATGCATTGCGTATATGGCAGTATTTTTTATTCTGGGAGCGTTTATACTTAAAAAGAAAATGAAGGCATAGCACAAAACGAGCATGTCATGTCGGAATTGAATATGCAAAGGCAGATTATTGACTGATCGGTTAATTTATACTACAATAATAATTGACTGATTAGTCAATTTTATTTATAAGGCATGTGCAATAATTATTGAGTACATATAAAAATTGCCTGACGCCAATCATTGCTGAAGTGAGGAGAGAGAATGAAACAGCAGCAGAGGACAGAAATTACAGTAACAAGGATTGTGGAGGCAGCCATAGAAGAGTTCGGAAGCAGGGGATATTCCGGAGGAAGCGTCAATAACATTTGCGCAGCGGGAATAAACAAAGGACTGATTTATCACAATTTTAAAGATAAGGATCAGCTTTATCTGGAATGTCTCAGGATAAGCTGCAGCCGTCTGACTGAGTATGTGCATGAACAAGGTGCAGATTGCGATCTTGTCAGATATATGAATGCGCGCATGGATTTTTTTACAGAATATCCAAGAGAAGCTCATATCTTTTTCGAGGCGCTTCTTAACCCGCAAATCACCTTGAAGGATGAAATTGACCTGGCCATGAAGGAGTTTAACACTCTTAACGAGAAGATATACAGCCGGACAGTGAAATCTCTGGAATTGAGAGAAGGAGTCACATTTGATGAAGCACTGTCATATTTCAGGCAGATGCAGATAATGTTCAACGGATATTTCAGCAGTCCTGCTTATCGTGATGAAACTCTTGAAGAAAAGATAAAAATACATGAAGCAGGTATACCGAAGCTGTTTGACTTTATGCTCTACGGTGTGGCAGAAGGAGGTAAAAGATAATGGCTATTATTGCAGTGCGTTGGATTGCAGCTCTGGCAGCAGCATTTCTGGCGGGCAAACTTATGTCAAAAATAAAAATGCCGGCTATTCTGGGGTGGCTTATCGCCGGCATGATTCTGGGACCCAACGGAGCAGCGCTTATGCCTGAAGAGTTGCTTTCTTCCTCATGGTATAAGGGGATAATAATGTGGATGCAATGTGCTTTTGGGCTGATGCTGGGAACGGAACTTATATGGAAAAGGCTGAAAAGCTATGGCAAGGCCCTCGTGATAACGACGCTGATCCAGTGTCTGGGCACTTTTTTTATTGTCAGCCTTGTTTTTGCAGCAGTGTTTAAGATAAGCAGCATTCCCATATTTCTGGCACCTGTATTCGGAGGAATAGCTCTGGCAACGGCTCCTGCGCCGGCACTGTCCATTGTCAACGAATTTCATACCAGAGGTTCCGTCACAGACACGCTTCTGCCTATGGCAGTGCTGGATGACGTTGTAGGAATTGCTGTTTTCTTTACGGTGAATTCTTTTGCTGCACGGCAGGTATCAGGAGGAGCAGTTCCTGTATATATGATACCTGTGATGATTTTCATGCCTGTTCTGATAGGTGTTTTTTTCGGGATACCGGCAGGAATGCTGCTGAAACTCAGCCAAGGCAGAACAGGGATTCTGGGAATTTTGACAGCGGGGATCACGCTGACGGTGCTTGCAGGCTGGTTCCTGAATACTCGGGTTCTTACAGGAATCACTTTGAATTACATGCTGATGGGAGTGGCTTTTTCGGCTTCCTATGCCAACATGGTCCGGGAGGAAAGATTGGGGGAAATAAACTCTGCTTTTTCACCGATACTTAACGTATCACTTCTGGCTGCTGTTGCGGATCTGGGAACACCGCTGAATTTCAGGCTGATTCTGGGAGCGGGATGGTATACGTTTATTTACATTGCTGCAAGAGCTTTCGGAAAATATTTCGGAGCAAGAACAGGTGCAAAAATTACAGGCATGCCTGTGACAGTGAGAAAATATCTGGGGCTTACACTGCTTCCACATTCAGGCGTATCCCTGGTGTTTACGGGAATAGTATGTTCTGTGCTTTCACCTGCTGAACCTGCACTGGCGGAGATCGTGCAGGGGACCATAGCTGCTGCGGCCGTCTTAAATGAGATAATTGCAGTTATAGTCGCCAAAAAAGGTTTTGAGCTGGCTGGTGAAACAGATAAGACAAATGGATAAATTTGGAATACACCGGAGATGAGATTTAATGTATAATATAAACGGCGAAAAATTTACAGCATAATGATGCAAAGGGGGAAATCATGAAGGACACAACAGTAAAATTTGCCGTTATTACAGGCGCATCAAAGGGAATAGGATTTTCTGTCTTCAGAGAACTGACCAAAAGGGGATGGCAGGTGGCAGGACTATCAAGAACACAGGGAAACCTGCCGCGGGAGAACTGGATACAGTGTGATGTTACCGAGAGCGAAAGCGTACGCAATGCTCTCAGGGAAGCTCTGAAGAAGAGTGAAGGAAGGCTGGATGCTCTTATTCTAAATGCAGGCATGGGAATTGCCGGAGCTCTGGAATTCACTTCGGAAGAAGACTATCGAAGGCAGATAGAAGTGAATCTGACAGGTACTGCATATTGTGCCCGGGAAGGAGCTGCGGTAATGCGAAGGAACGGCGGAGGAAAGATGATCTTCATATCATCTCTGGCAGCCATATTTCCGCTTCCTTTTCAGAGCTTTTATTCGGCAGGAAAGGCAGCTGTCAATGCCTTAAGTGATGCCCTTGGTATTGAGCTGAAACCTTTTGGCATCAGAACATGCACGGTGATGCTCAACGATGTCAGAACGGAATTTACAGATAATAGAATCAAAAACTTTGGGGGTGATGACATATACATGGGGAGAATAGAGGAGTCAGTGGCAAAAATGGAAGAGTCGGAGCGCAAGGGGATGCATCCGGAAAAAGTGGCTTCGGCTGTATGCTCACTGCTCCGGAGAAAGCATATGCCTTCTCACAAGATTGTAGGTGCCGGCAACCAGATTCTGGGAATACTTTACAGAGTGCTCCCGGCGGATGCAATGCTGTGGATTCTCGGCAAAATATACGGATAATATATATAGAACGGTTTACTTATTGAGAAAGTACAGGCCTACCATGCAGATTGCTATGCCAATGACTTTGTTAGGGGTGATGGCTTCCTTGTAGAGAAGAAATCCCACCAGAAGCAGAGCTATGGCCAGAATGACGCTCTGCACCGTGGAGCCTGTATTTATATTCCAGCCCACGCGATACATGTAGATGCTGCCTGCTTCAAGCCCTACCACTGCAAGACCCAGTATAAAGACTGTCCAGTTTATGTGGGAATATTCCTGAAGCAGATCTTTTGAGGGGCTTGTGGCAAAGAAAAGAACTCCCGAAAAAAGAGCGGAAACAAGATATGTAACCGTAAGAGACGCAAAAGGGTCAATGCTTTCCGGGGACGATTTAGCACATATGTGATAAATAATATTAGATACTACAACAAGAGCTATGGGCCAGTATAAATTCATAAGTTCCTCCTGAATACATAATAAAGAAACTATAACACTTTTTAAGAATTCTTGCAAATATTCCTATTTGATATTACAATTAAAGGGTCAAACATTTAAAGGAGAAACGAGAGAATATGGAATTACTTAAAGGAAAACCTGTGGCAGATGTGATTAAGGAGAAAACTGCACGGCTGGCGGAAGAACTCATGGAAAAGGATGTCGTGCCTACTCTGGGAATTCTGAGAATAGGTGAGAACGGCAGCGATATAGCTTACGAGAACAGCGCGGTAAAAATCGCTTCCTCTGTGGGCGTGCATGTCGAAAAATATATAATGAGTGAAAAAAGTGAGACGGAGGATGTGCTGGATGTTCTCAAGGTAATGAATGAAGACGACAACATTCACGGGATTCTCATGTTCCGGCCTCTGCCTGCACATCTGGACGAGGAACTGATAAGAAACCACATAAACACAACAAAGGATGTGGATGGCATATCTGATGCCTCCGTCGGAGGTCTGTTTACCGGAAATATGACAGGATTTCCGCCTTGTACTGCAGAAGCCGCTATGATGGTAATGGAGCATTACGGTATTGAGCTTTCGGGTAAAAGGGCTGTAGTGATAGGCAGAAGCCTTGTCATCGGAAAGCCGGCGGCGATGATGATGATGGACCGGAATGCAACCGTCACCATATGTCACAGCAGAACAAAGCCTGAGGATCTTAAAGAAATCTGCCAAACTGCCGATATTATTGTAAGTGCGGCCGGAAAGTGCAGAACTGTCGGCGCTGAGCATGTCAGCGGCAATCAGGTAATAATAGATGTGGGAATCAACTTCGACGAAAGCGGCAAGATGTGCGGTGATGCAGATTTTGATGCTCTGGAGGGAAAAGTATCAGCTATAACTCCTGTTCCCGGAGGAGTTGGCAGCGTGACTACGGCGCTGCTGATGTATCATGTGGCAAGAGCTGCTGCATCTGCTGAAACGGCACCGGAGACGGTATCCAAATAAAACACATACGCTGACCGGAGACAGAATCCATGACCGGAGACAGAACTGTGGCCGGATGCAAAGGCGGTAATTCAAAAATAAGTTGACTTTTAACTGTATTCAAGATAAAATTTAATAGTTAAAACCAAATAAAAACAGTGACGAAGAGGAGTAGGCAGAGACAAGCCCCTTACAGAGAAGGAAGCCGCAGGCTGAGAGCTTCCGGGCAGGCGTTTGCTGAAGGTTGCTTCCGAGTTTTATATTAAAAGAGAGCCTCTGCAATCCTGAAGCGGCATAGCAGCAGTACAGGAATCACGTGGAGGAATAAAGGTGGTACCGCGGATATTCCGTCCTTTAGCAGGGACGGAATTTTTTATTTTACATGGCACAGTCATTACAGGCAAATGCCTCCGCTGCCGCTGTTAAAAACAATAAACTATATGCAAGAGGAGATAAGCAATGGAAAAAAATCTGGCAAAGAATTATAATCCCAAAGAGTTTGAAGATCGAATCTATAAGATGTGGGAAGACGAAGGCTGTTTCAGAGCAGAAGTAGATAAGGACAAGAAACCTTTCACCATCGTCATGCCGCCTCCTAATATTACAGGACAGCTGCATATGGGTCATGCTCTTGATCAGACTCTGCAGGATGTGCTCACAAGATGGAAGAGAATGCAGGGATACAGCGCGCTGTGGCTGCCCGGCTCCGATCATGCCAGCATTGCAACGGAAGTAAAGGTTGTAAACAAAATAAGGGAAGAAGAAGGCCTGGAAAAGGAAGACCTAGGCAGAGAAGAGTTCCTTAAGAGGGCCTGGGCATGGAAAGAGGAGTACGGCGGAAGGATAACACGCCAGTGCCGCAAGCTGGGAGACTCCTGCGACTGGAGCAGAGAGCGCTTCACCATGGACGAAGGATGCAACAAGGCTGTAAAGACATTCTTTATCAAGCTATATGAAAAGGGACTCATATACAGAGGAAATCGTCTCATAAACTGGTGCCCGCAGTGCGGAACATCTCTTTCCGATGCGGAAGTGGAGCATGAGGACAAGAACGGAATGTACTGGTATTTCAGATATCCGGGAGCAGATGGCAGCGAGGGGATCGTCGTTGCAACTTCAAGACCTGAGACCATGTTTGCTGATGAGGCCATAGCCGTTCATCCAAGTGACGAAAGATATAAACATCTGGTGGGCAAGAAAGTCATTCTGCCTCTGGTTGGAAAAGAAATCCCTGTTATTGAAGATATATATCCTGATCCTGAAAAGGGAACAGGTGCAGTTAAAATCACCCCTGCTCACGATCCAAATGACTTTGAAGTGGGTCTGAGAGCAGGACTTGAATGCCCTTCATGCATAAACAAAGATGCCACCATGAACGAGATGGCAGGCAAGTATCAGGGTATGGACAGATATGAGTGCCGCAAGGCATGGGTAAAAGATCTGGAAGAAGCCGGATATCTTGTTAAAACAGAGGAAAAAGTTATTCCTGTAGGTGAATGCTACAGATGCCACACGGTAATCGAACCGATGCTGTCAGACCAGTGGTTCGTTGCCATGGAGGAACTGGCAAAGCCTGCCATTGAGGCAGCTGAAAAAGGTCAGCTTACACATGTACCTGAAAGATTTGAAAAGACATATCTGCGCTGGCTCTATGAAATCAGAGACTGGTGTATCTCACGTCAGCTGTGGTGGGGTCACAGAATCCCTGCATACTACTGTGATGACTGTGGTGAAACAGTTGTCGACTATGATATGCCGTCAAAGTGCCCTAAGTGCGGAGGAACTCATTTCCATCAGGATGAAGATGTTCTGGATACATGGTTCTCGTCGGCGCTGTGGCCTTTCTCCACTCTGGGATGGCCTGACAATACAGAAGAACTCGAGTATTTCTATCCGACGGACGTTCTGGTTACAGGATATGACATCATATTCTTCTGGGTAGTAAGGATGGTATTCTCGGGTCTTGAGGCCATGGGAGAGGTTCCTTTCCATCACGTATATGTTCACGGACTGGTAAGAGATGCCGAAGGCCGCAAGATGAGCAAGTCTCTGGGCAATGGAATAGACCCGCTGGAGGTAATCGATCAGTATGGTGCAGACGCACTGAGATTCATGCTTACAACAGGTATAACTCCGGGTAATGATATGCGATTCAAAGAAGACAGGCTGGAATCCTGCCGTAACTTTGCAAACAAGTTATGGAATGCTTCAAGATTCGTAATTATGAACCTTCAGGACGAAGACGGAAACTTTAAAGAAATGGCAAAATGCTGCGCTGACTGCTGCGGCAAAGCTTGCGGAGATACTACAAACTTTGAGAACATAGACCTCAGGGATGAAGATAAATGGATGATTTCCAAGGTAAACGAAGCTGTTGAATACGTTACAAAATCCCTTGAAAAATACGACCTGGCTCTGGCAGGAGATAAGGTCTATGATCTGATATGGAATGAATACTGCGACTGGTATATTGAATTGGTTAAACCGAGACTCTGGGGCGATGATGAAGAAGACAAGAAGGTTGTAAGATTCACCCTGGTAATGTGCCTCAAGAACATGCTCAAGATGCTCCATCCGTTCATGCCGTTTATTACGGAAGAAATATGGAGCTACCTTCCTCACGGTGAAGAGCAGGAAGGAAATCCTCAGAATTATCTTATCAAGGCAAGCTGGCCGGAATTCAGCCTGAACTGCATGTTCCCTAAGTCTTCGGAAATCATGGAGCAGTCTATGGATGCAATAAGAGCAATCAGAAACATCAGAGCTGAGGCAGAAGCCGCCCCGTCAAAGAAACTGAGAGCAGTTATCCTGGCATCAGGAAACAAGCTGGAAGATATGAAGGCCGGAGAAAATCACATCAGGAATCTTGCCAATATAACAGAAGTCACTTATATTGACAGCAAGGAAAAAGCTCCTGAAGAATCCATGTCCGCAGTAATACATGGTGTGGAAATATACATCCCTCTGGAAGATCTGGTAGATTACAATGCCGAATACGAAAGACTTGCCAAAGAAAAAAAGCGTCTTGAAGGCGAAGTGAAGAGGGCGGAAGGAAAACTTTCAAATCAGGGATTTGTAAGCAAGGCGCCGGAAAAGGTAATAAATGAAGAAAAGGAAAAACTGGCCAAGTATAAGGAAATGCTGGAAAAAGTTTCAGCCAGACTTGAAGTGATTGCAGCGAAGACAGGCAAATAAATTTTTCCTGAAAGGAAATAATATGTCAGTACCAACAAAAAATGCAATAGAAAAGATACATGAATTTCAGCGCTTCGGAAGCATACTGGGACTGGAGAGAATGACGGAACTGCTGGAACTTCTGGGAAATCCGGAAAAAGAGCTGAAAATCATACATGTGGCCGGAACCAACGGCAAGGGATCCGTCTGCAGGTATATATACAGCGTGCTGGAAGCCCAGGGGTACAAGGCAGGATTATATACATCCCCGTTTTTGGAACAGTTCAACGAGAGGGTTGAATTTGACGGAAACTATATAACCGATGATGAACTGGATCGGCTTACGGACACCGTGCTTGAGGCAGTGAAAATCATAAAAAAGCGCGGGCATCAGTCTCCTACGGAATTTGAAGTGATTACGGCTATTGCCTTTATGTATTTTAAAGAAAAGAACTGTGACTATGTGGTTCTGGAGGTAGGACTGGGCGGAACGGGAGATTCCACCAATGTGTGCAGAGAACCGCTGATGACCGTAATAACCTCTATATCCATGGATCACATGGACAGGCTTGGGGGAACAATAGAGCAGATTGCAGGAGAAAAGGCAGGAATAATCAAAGAAGGATGTCCTGTAGTAACCGGTGCCAAAGACATAAGAGCGCTGAGGGTTATTCGTGAAAAAGCTCAGAAGAAAGGCTCCATGCTTTTTGAAACGGAAGGAATACCTCTGACTGTCACAGAGGAAGGACCTGAAGGCAGTACTTTCGATGCGGTGATACAGGGAGTTGACTTTAGTGATGTAAAAATTTCCATGGGAGGACGCCATCAGGTGGAAAATGCCGTGGTGGCTCTGTGTGCCTTGAGCATCATGGAAGAAAGAGGAGATGTAAAGATAAGCCGGGAAAATCTTTACAGAGGAATGGCAGAAGCCCTGCAGCCGGGAAGATTCGAACTGATTTCGCAACCGGATGAAAAACCGGTTGTAATTATTGACGGTGCACATAACAGCGACGGAGCAGAAGCTCTGGCCAAAACCATAGAGTCAAATTACGGGGGAAGCAGAGTGCTTATGGTTACAGGCATGCTGGAAGATAAGGATGTAGACTCTATACTGGCAGGCTTTGTGAAAATAACAAAAGATTTTATCACAACAGAACCTGACAATCCAAGAAAGCTCAAAGCAGAAAGCCTTGCAAGACGGCTGGAAGATTTAGGGGGAGAGTGCATCATTGTGCCGGATATAGAAAGGGCATGCAGGATGGCCGAAGAAAGAAAAGAAGGCTACGATGTTGTGGTATATGCAGGATCGCTTTACCTGATCGGAAAGGTGAGGAGCCTGCTGAAAAAAAACCAAAGGTCAGGAATTGAGAAATGATTAGATTTACAATGAAGTCCACGGATGAATACGAAAGGCTGGTAAAGTTCTTTGTTGAGAATGAGCTGGAATTTGACGGTGATGAAGAGGTTGATACAGATATCGTCAAGTGCTGGAAGGTCACTCACAAAGATGATGTTCTTATAGGAGCATGTGTTCTTGCAAAACGGCAGGGGAAATATATTATCGACGGAATCGCTGTCACCAAGCTTTTCAGAAAATTCGGAATAGGAAAGATAATGGTGGACAGGGTGGTAAAAGAAATAAAGAGCCTGGGAGGACATGAGCTTTATCTGGTGGCTCGTGCTCCCGGTTTCTTCGCATCTCTGGGATTTAAGGAAGTTGAACCGCAGGATGCGCCGCTTTTCTTTGAATGTGCCCAGTGTCCTCAGTACGAGAAAAACTGTCACCCGAAGATTATGAAGCTGGAGATAGAATGATGAATTATTCAAAGCTGCTGCAGGTTATTCTGGATATTGCCGAGGAGATGCTGATATGCGGAGCAGAAGTCGAAAGAGTTGAAGACAGCATCGAAAGGATGTGCTATGCTTACGACTGCCGCCGAGTCAACGCTTTCATTATCACATCCAATATACAGGTGACCTTTGAAGATCCGGAGGGAAACATAATAACTCAGATACGGCGTATCGTCAGAAACGATACCAACTTTGACAGACTTGATTATCTCAATGATCTGTCAAGGTACATATGCGCCGGCAAGCCGGAGCTTCCTGTTCTGATTGAAAAGTACGAGAGCGTAATGAATCGCAAGCAGCTTCCGCTGTGGGTGGATTATCTCGGAGCTATAATGGTAGCTTCGGGCTTTGCTGTGTTTTTTGGAGGAACAATAGCCGACGGTGCATGGGCTGCTGTTCTGGCGGTTGTAATAACCACCATAAACAAATTTCTTGGAAGATACGAAAAAAATGCCATGGCACTGGTGTTTATCGAGTCACTGGCAGCAGGATTTGTGGCTATATTGCCGGCGGCTCTGGGAATAACACTTCATACCGATAAGGTTATGATAGGAGGAATAATGCTCCTTATACCGGGAATCGCCATGACAAATTCGATACGGGATATGCTGACCGGAGACATAGGAACAGGTCTCTTGCGGCTGGCCAATTCCCTGCTTCTGGCAGCTGCCATAGCGTGTGGATTTGCACTCCCTGTAATTCTGACGGGAGGTGAAGCAATGGTATGGTAGTACAGATAATCGCGGCACTTGTAGGGTCGGTAGGATTTGCTATTTTTTTCAAAATGAAAGGAAAACAGATTGCTCTTGCAGGTATAGGAGGAGCAGTGACATGGATGGTGTATCTGTTTGTTCAGAGTTTTGTCACCGGATATTTCGTACCTTATTTTGCAGCTGCTGTCTTTGTTGCAGTATATGCCGAGATAATGGCAAGAATCAACAGGGCACCTGCTACAATATTTCTGACTGCAGCGGCTGTACCTCTAATACCGGGAGGAAGCCTCTACTACACCATGGCCGGTCTGGTTAACAAGGACGAGGTGCTTTTTACTCAGAGCGGAGAAGCAGCCATCGTTATTGCTCTTGCCATAGCCATGGGATTTGTCGTTGTAGCAGTGATAACCCGATATATAAGGGCTTTTTTAAACAGGTAGGTATATCTTTCCCGAAGAAATAATAGACTGTATCAACGTGAGTTTCTTTGGGAGGGAGTCTATGAAAAACACTGCTGACAATATCTATGAAACAAATAAGGCGATAGTGGCGGGAGTTGTGCTGACGCCGCTGGAATTCAGCCATAAAACATACGGAGAAGCATTTTATACTTTTGTACTGGGAATAGAAAGAAGAAGCGGATATGTGGATGAAATCAACGTGATGATTTCCGAAAGACTTATTTTCGACAATTCCCCGGAGTGTGATGACTTTGTGGAAATAACAGGGCAGGTCAGAACATATAACGAAAGTGTAAATGGAAGAAACAAACTCAACGTGGTGATTTTTGCCCGGGAAATACTTATAAACAGAGATGTGATCTACTACGAAAATTATATTTTTCTTGAAGGCTTCCTGTGCAAGCCGCCGGTAAAAAGAACATCTCCGCTGGGAAGAGATATATGCGATCTGATGATAGCTGTCAACAGAATGTATAACAAGTCTGATTACATTCCGTGTATCGCTTGGGGAAGGAATGCCGGATATGCAGATAACCTCAAGGTGGGAACCGGAATATACATAGAAGGCAGAATCCAGAGCCGTGAATACAAAAAGAAACTGGAAGACGGTACAGCAGAAATCAGGAAGGCCTTTGAGGTATCTATACTGAAAATAGAGGAGGTCTGCCGGGAAGATGAGCCGGAAGAGGAATATTAAACTTGAACAGAAAAACTTAATATGTTAGAATAAAAACCAAATTTGATAATTTACGGAGGATAAAAAATGTTCGACATTAACGGAAAAGACAACAGCAACTACAATATCGAAAATATTGAGCTGATCAAGCAGGCTTCGCCCACAGTAGGCGGATTTATCGAGAAAGAGTACAATCGCCAGAAAAATAACGTGGAGCTTATTGCTTCCGAGAACTATTGTTCAGAAGCAGTCCTGGCAGCATGCGGAAGTTGTCTTTCGTGGAAATATGCCGAAGGTTATCCTTATGTCCGCACTTCCGGAAATACCAGCCGTTACTACGGCGGAACCGAATTTGTAGACGGCCTGGAAGAATACGCTTGCGATGTCTGGAGAAAGGTATTCAACACAGACTATCATGTAAATGTGCAGCCTCACAGCGGATCGCAAGCCAACTTTGCCGCATATAAGGCTATTTTAAAGCCCGGAGATACCATATTATCCCTTACTCTTGATAACGGAGGCCACCTTACTCACGGCTCTTCCGTAAACTTCAGCGGAAACCTTTACAATATGGTGTTCTATGATGTAGACGAAAGAGGCTACATAGACATGGAAGACGTAAGACAGAAATCTCATGAGTACAAACCTCAGCTGATTCTCACAGGTGCTTCCGCTTATTCAAGAATCATTGACTTCCCGGCCTTTGCGGAAATTGCAAAAGAAACCGGCGCATACTTTATGGTTGATATGGCACACATTGCAGGCCTTGTAGCAGGAGGAGCTCACCCTTCGCCTTTCGGTTATGCCGATATTATAACCACGACAACTCATAAGACTCTCAGAGGTCCGAGAGGCGGTCTTATCTTTGCAAGAAAGGAACTGGCAAAGAAAGTTGACAGCGCAGTATTCCCTTATGCTCAGGGAGGCCCTCTGGAGCATATTATAGCAGGTAAGGCAGTCTGTGCAGAAGAAGCCCTGAAGCCTGAGTACAAGGAGTATGTGCAACAGGTGGTAAAGAACTGCAAAGCTTTGTCAGATGAATTCATCAAACTTGGCTATAATGTGGTAACCGGCGGAACAGATAATCATCTGATTCTTCTGGATCTTTCCGACGAGCCTTTCAGCGGAAGAGTCCTTCAGGAAAGATGTGACGAAAACGGCATCACTTTAAACAAGAACTGTGTGCCTTGCGAAAAGCGTACTCCAAAGGAAACTTCAGGTGTAAGAATAGGCACAGCTCCTATGACAACAAGAGGATACAAAGAAGAAGACTTCATTAAAGTTGTTCACAGAATCGATGCGATTATAAAACAGCTGAGAGAAGAATACAAGTAAACCGTAATTTAATGCGAGCCTGTTGTATCGGCAGTTAATACTGACGGTGCGACAGGCTTTTTAAGGAAAAACTATGTACAGAATACTCGTAGTAGAAGACGACGCGGGCATTGCCGAGGCCATAGCAGAGCAGGCGGCAATGTGGGACCTGCAGACGCGGTGTATAAAAAATTTCATGAAAGTGACTGAGGATTTTGCAGAATTTGATCCTCATCTGGTGCTCCTGGACATATCCCTGCCTTTTTTTGATGGGTATTACTGGTGCAGCGAGATAAGGAAGGTATCAAAAGTCCCGATAATTTTTATCTCATCGGCGGCCGCCAACATGAATATAGTGATGGCCATGAACATGGGAGCCGATGATTTTATCGCAAAACCTTTTGATCAGAGTGTACTTATGGCCAAGATAAAGGCATTGCTGAGGAGAACTTATGATTTCGGCGGACAGGTACCTGTGCTGGAACACAAAGGAGCAATGCTCAATACGGGAGACAGCACTCTCACTTATGGAGATATACGTATTGATCTGACGAAGAACGAATATCGGATTCTTCTGGCACTTATGGAAAATAAGGGAAAGACTGTAAGCAGAGAGAGACTGATGGAAATCCTGTGGCAGACTGATTGTTTTGTAGACGAAAATACGCTGACAGTCAATGTGGGAAGACTGCGAAAAAAGCTGGAAAGCGCCGGGTTAAGTGATTTTATTGCCACAAGGCACGGTGTTGGTTATATCATACAGTAGGGTATTGCTATGGAATTACTGAAAATTTACATCAGAGAACATTTGAAGGTTACTATGGTATTTCTGCTTTTTTCAGTTATGCTGGCGGTTTCCTTCAGGCTATACAGGCTGCCCGTTGCGGCGGTGGCATATCCTGCAGCACTGTGCGGTGCTGCAGGTTTTGCGGTGCTTATCCTTGACTATATAAAAGCTCTTAAAAAGCATCGTGAAATGTGCAGAATTGCAGGAATGAGCAGAGAAGCTGCCGAAATGCTTCCGCCGGCCGAAAGTATTGCCGAGGATGATATGAGACAACTGGTACTGAATCTTGATGAAGAACTCAGAAAGGCTGAGACTGCCGCCAATAAAACCTTCAGCGATACCGTGGATTATTATACCATGTGGGCGCACCAGATAAAGACTCCTATAGCCTCTATGAAACTCCGTCTTCAAAACGAAGATTCAGACATTTCGAGAAAGCTTTCTTTGGATCTCTTCAAGATAGAACAGTATGTCGAAATGGTAATGATGTTTCTTAAGCTTGAAGAAAGAAGCAGAGACTATGTATTTAAAAAATACGATCTTGATTCCATAATCAGAGAAACTCTGAGAAAATTTTCAGGAGAATTCATAATGCGGAAGCTGAATCTGGCATATGAGCCGCCGGAGGTGAAAGTGCTCACTGACGAAAAATGGCTGTCCTTTGTCATAGAGCAGGTAATTTCCAACGCCCTTAAATACACGCCGGAAGGAAGCATATCAATAAAGCTTAAAGAACCTTGCACTCTGTGCATTGAAGATACCGGAATAGGCATAGCTGCCGAAGATCTTCCGAGAATTTTCGAAAAAGGGTACACAGGCCTTAACGGAAGAGCAGATAAACAGGCCAGCGGTATCGGTCTTTATCTTTGCAGACGCATATGTGATGAACTTGGACACAGCATAAGCGCCGTATCGGAACCCGGAAAAGGGACATGCGTAATGCTGGGGCTTGGCAGAAGAGAGATGGGACACGAATAAAACTTACATCAATGTAAGATTTGAAGCGGGAATTGTAAGACAGATGAATGGTTTTTGCGATTCCCGTTTTGCTATAATAATCTCAGGGTAGGAAAGGAGATAAAGAAATGAGTATTTTATCAGTAAAGGGTCTTCAGAAAATATACACCACCAGGTTTGGCGGAAATAAGGTGGAAGCTCTGAGAGATGTGAATTTTGAAGTTGAAAAAGGTGAGTACGTGGCAATAATGGGTGAATCAGGTTCAGGCAAAACCACATTGCTGAACATACTGGCAGGCCTTGACAAGGCCACAAGAGGAAGCGTTGTTCTGGACGGAAAGGACATGGCTTCCGTAAAAGAGTCTGCCATGGCAGCCTTCAGAAGAGATAATCTGGGATTCGTGTTTCAGGAATTCAATCTTCTGGACACATTTTCAATAGAAGATAATGTCTATCTGCCTCTGGTGCTGGCAGGTAAAAGCCACAGAGAGATGAGGGAACGTCTTGAGCCGCTGGCTATAGAGCTGGGTATATGGGACTTGTTGAAAAAATATCCTTATGAGGTGTCAGGGGGACAGAAACAGAGGACGGCAGTTGCAAGAGCCCTTATAACCGAACCTAAGCTTATTCTGGCTGATGAACCTACAGGGGCTCTTGATTCAAAGTCAACAGAAGAACTCTTGAGACTTTTTGCGGAAATCAATATGAGAGGACAGACAATCCTCATGGTTACTCATTCAGTCAAGGCTGCCAGCAATGCAGGGAGAGTTCTTTTTATAAAGGACGGTGAAGTATATCATCAGCTTTATAGAGGAAGCAGCACTGCTGAAGAGTTTTATCAGAAGATTTCCAACACTCTCACAATAATTGCCACCGGAGGTGAGAGATAATGAAAGCGGGATTTTACAGCAGGATAGCCGTAACGGGAATGAGGCAGAACCGGCGTCTGTATGTACCATATCTTCTGGCATGTACAGGTATGGTGATGATGGGTTATATCGTGTACTTTCTTTCCGTCAGTTCAGCCGTAAGAAGTATGTCAGGAGGCACTACCGTAAGCGCTATGATGTCACTGGGGTATTTCATCATGATGATATTTACGGCAATATTTCTTTTTTACACCAATTCCTTTCTGATAAGGCGGCGCAAGAAGGAGTTCGGACTTTATAATATTCTGGGAATGGGCAAAAGAAATATCGGCAGAGTACTGCTTATGGAAACTCTTATAACTGCAGCAGTTTCCATTGGTGCAGGCCTGATTCTCGGTGCTGTATTCTCTAAACTGGCAGAGCTTGCCATGGTGAATATGATAGGCGGGGACATATCTTACTCAATTTCCGTGTCCCTGACAGCCATGGCAATTACAGCAATGAGTTTTTGCATAATATATGCGCTTATCTTCATCAACGGCCTGCGCCAGATTCACACATCTAATCCGGCAGAGCTTATGCGAAGTGAAAATGTGGGAGAGAAACCACCTAAAGCTAATCTGCTGCTGGGAATTGGCGGAGTAATTCTTATGGCAGGGGCCTATTATATGGCAGTATCCATAAAAAATCCGCTTTCCGCACTTACATGGTTCTTTGTTGCCGTAGCCATGGTGATAATTGCAACATATCTGATTTTTATAGCAGGCTCTGTTCTCATGTGCAGACTGCTGCAGAAAAATAAAAGGTACTATTATAAACCCAATCACTTTGTTTCTGTTTCTTCAATGGTATACAGAATGAAGCGAAACGGAGCGGGACTTGCCTCAATATGCATTCTGGCCACCATGGTTCTGGTGATGATAACAGGGTCTGCGTGTCTTTACTTCGGGGCAGAGGACAGCCTTCACGCCAGATATCCCAAGGACATAAGCGCAGAGATAACTTTATCTGATTTTAATTCTGTAAATGAAGAAAAAATCTCATTATTCAGGAACATTGTGGATGAGGTTATTGACGAAAGCCATGAGAAAGTCAGGGAGCGTGTAGAGTACTGTGATGCGACGGTAAGCGGTATAAACCGTGACGGCACAATAGTACTGGACGCTGATGACGGAGATATAAATGACATGGACAGAATAGTAAATTTTGTATTTGTCTCCGTAGATGATTATAACAGAATTACAGGAAATGATTATCATATTGCAGGGAATCAGGTCATGACTTACGGCGTCAGAACGGATTATGATGAAAGCCGTTTGACTTTTGAGGATGGAACGGAATTTGAAATAGTAAAAAAGCTGGACAGTTTCTTTGTCAGCGGCAATACGGCCATGGACGTGGTTCCTACAATAGCTGTGGTGGTGCCAGATCTTAAAGAAAGTCTCGGCGGACTCAGCGCACACCTTAAAGATATTGATCAGGGGCTGAGAATTCACTGGTATACAGGATTTAACACAGATGGCGATGAGACGGAACAGAGGCAGTTCACCGGAAAACTGGAAGGAAGACTCAGAGCGGAAGCAATTGATGGAAACGATGACATATATTCCTATTCATGCGAAAGCCTTGAGGCCAACAGGAGTGATTTTTATGCCACCTATGGAGGACTCTTTTTCCTGGGAATTATTCTGAGCATAATATTCTTGTGTGCTACGGTACTTATAATCTATTACAAGCAGATTTCGGAAGGCTATGAAGACGAATCACGCTTTGAGATAATGCAGAAAGTAGGAATGACCAAAAGAAATATACGCCGGAGCATAAATTCCCAGATGCTGACTATATTCCTGCTTCCTCTAGCCATGGCTGTTATACATCTGGCATTTGCCTTCCCGATGATTGAAAAACTGCTGCTGCTTTTCAATCTGGTGAACCTGAAGCTTCTTCTGGCCACGGCAGGTGTAAGCGTGCTGATATTTGCACTGTTCTATATGGTTGTCTATAAAGTAACATCACAGGTTTACTATAACATTGTCAGCGGCAAAAGAGCAGAAACAAGGTAAAATTATAAAGAGACTCCTTTCACGGGTGGAGAAAATGTGTATCCCGGGTCAAGAGTCTCTTTTTATGGTTAGAGAATCAGATTCAGTTCATTATCAGTCCGGCTGCCAGGAAACATATTGCCGAAAGGCCTGCGGCCAGAAGACCGTAAGGAGCCTGAGTAAGAGCATGGTCAAAGTTGTTGCAGCCTGTAGCAGATGAAGTTATTACCGTAGCATCGGAGTAGAAGCATATATGAGATCCGAATACTCCGGCACTGAGTACAGCGGAGACCGCCAAAGTGACATTGGCGTCAAGGGCGGTAGCCAGAGGAATAACAATAGGCAGAGCTATTATATACATTCCCCAGTTGGTTCCGGTAATGAACTCGGTTATTGCAAGAGCAATAAATATTATCAGAGGCATGAACTGAGGAGTCATGACCTTTGTAGCTGAAGTTATAACGAAATAGGTGAAGTGTATCTGTTCATTGACCTCTGCAAAGAGAAAAGCCAGAATCATGAGCATGATAGGCATCATCATGTTCTTCAGACCTTCAAGAGCCACATCCATAAAATCTTCAGCAGTCATGACACCCTGCCACAGATAGGATATGAACATAAATCCCAGGGTTATAAGTACTCCCAGCTGCATGTCGCAGTCCATCAGCACAGTGGAGCCTATGAGAACAATTACAGGAATAAAAAGATTGGACATTTTGGGGTTAGTTGGAACTATATTGTTCTTGCCGGCTCTGATATCAATCTTTTCGCTGCCTTCAGGTGCCAGCGGGCCTCCCTGGGCCACTCTGTGAAAGGCTTCCCTCATTGGTCCGAAAATAGGGATAATGCCCATAATGACCAGTGGCACAATGAGGGCGGCAATTATGCCGTAAAAGTTGAATGGTATGGTTTTTACGAAATATAATAATCCTTCACCTTCAGGAGCCCATCCGTTGGCTTCGAGAATTCTTGAACAGAATACCGCCCAGGTGGAAACAGGAATTATAACACACAGAGGCGCAGCAGTGGAATCTACCACATAGGCAAGAAATTCCCTGGGAACCCGGTGCTTATCTGTAAGTGTAGTCATGCAGGAGCCTACGGTAAGAGAATTGAGATAATCGTCTATGAAAATCACTATTCCGAGAACCCATGTCCATATTAAAGAAGATTTTTCTGTTTTGGCTTTTGTGGCGATCCATTCACCGAAGGCGTAGGAGCCCCCGGCCTTTTCTATGAGAGCTATGATGCTGCCCATAAGACCGCAGACAATAATAAGCCAGGCAATGTCTTCGGACATCATAACGCTTAATATTCCTTCGCTGAAGTTTGCAAAGGTATTGGATATCCATGAGCCGTCATCAGGCCCTGCAGGCTTTGATACCATAATAAAGCCGATTACAGAGGCCAGAATCAGAGCTTCCAGGATTCTCTGAGTAGCAAATATATATATGATAAGAAATATAGCCGGGGCAAGTGAGAAAACACCGAAATCGGATGTCTCTGCGGGTAATATGGCAGTCAGTGCCACTGTACCGGCAAGCACCAGTGCGATTATAAACAGAGTGCGCTTCCCGCTGAAAGAAGCCTTCTCCCGGGAAAAAATTTTGAACAACTATCATCTCTCCTTTCGAGCCTGAGCGTATTGAAAATTACGGACAGGCAAGGACAATTATAGCAAAAAAAATCTATATTTCAACATATTTTTGTATATTTATTTTTATAAAATCCCGTTTGAAAAACATGGCAGAGGATATATAATAAAATATAAAGGAAAACATAGAAAAGGAACGAAAAAATGGACTTAAACAAATTTTTTTATGATCTCGACGAATTCATTGAAAAGGGAATGACTGAAGAGGCTGTGCATTATGTTCAGCAGACTATGGAGGAAGCCGAAAAGGCCGGGGACAAGCAGGCGCTTGTTGCCATATACAATGAAGCAGGAAGTATATGCAGAGATTTTTCAAAATACTCGGAGGCAGAAACCTATTATCTGGAGGCGCTGAAACTTATAGATGAAGTCGGAGCTTCGGGAAGTGAAAGTCACGGGACTACCATGATAAATTACGGAACATGTCTGGGTAACAGCGGAAGATACGAAGAAGCGGCTGAGGCTTTCGGCAAGGCGGCATCGATTCTCGCAAGCCTGGGCATGGTTGACGATTACAGGATGGCAGCCCTCTATAACAATATGAGCTGGGTTGCACAGGAACAGGGAAAACTTGAAGATGCAGGAGAATATTTGAGCAAGGCTTTGCTGCTGCTCAAAGCCATACCTGAAAGTGAAGGAGAGCAGGCTGCTTCTTACACAAATCTGGCAAACCTGTACTGGGCACAGGGGCTTCTGGACGAGGCAAAAGTAACTCTGCTCAAAGCTGTAAATATATATAAAGAACAGGAATTCCTCAAAGGTGAGGGCAGATATGCCGCAGCAATTTCAGCCTTGGCCAACATTTATTTCAGTGAGGGAGATTACGAGAAATGTGCAATTCTATGCAGAGAAGCTCTTCAGGAAATAGAAAAAGAGTTTGGCCGCAATGATGCGTGGAATGTAGTATCAGATAACCTTGCTGAGGCGGAAGCAAAGGCGAAAGAAAATAAATAAAAAATTAAAAATGTGTTGACATAATGTGAACAATTTGGTATTATAACTCTTGCAGTGATTTCAAGTCACTGGGTGTGGCGGTGTAGCTTAGTTGGCTAGAGCGTCCGGTTCATACCCGGAAGGTCGGTGGTTCGACTCCACTCGCCGCTACCATTTTTTTTTAGAGTTTTGGGAGTTTAGCTCAGCTGGGAGAGCATCTGCCTTACAAGCAGGGGGTCACAGGT
>OLSB01000514.1_pt1 | contig 43723 bp, 35 predicted proteins | sample 1672071 | NCBI WGS metagenome assembly OLSB01 (sample SAMEA3136642, study PRJEB25190) | human gut metagenome | biome: human gut; feature: human-associated habitat; material: faeces | place: Austria | collected 2013 | reverse complement strand
TTTCTCATTTTTTATTTTTTACTTACTGTGACATATCTATTGTAAACCTATATTTTCTATTTTTTTCCTAAATTTACTGTTATTTCTTTTTCTTTTTTATTTCTTAGTATTGATAATTTAATTTCATCTCCTGGTTTTTTAGTATATATATATTCTCTGAGTTCGCTCATTTTATTAATGTTTTTTTCATCTATTTTAGTAATGATATCACCAACTTTTAAATCTGTTTTAGATGCTCCTCCGTCTTTAGTTATACTTGCTACATATATACCTGTTTCTAATTGCAAATCAGAATTTACATACCTTACAGCTTCTTTGTCATAAGCAAATATTCCTAAATATGCTTCTTCGAATTTTCCATTATTTATAAACGTATCTATTACTGGTTTTATTATATTTATAGGCACCGCAAAACCTATACCTTCTGCAGTTGTAACTTTTATGGTATTTACACCTATTACTTCTCCTGACTTATTTATTAATGCTCCTCCACTGTTTCCTTGATTTATTGTTGCATCTGTTTGAATTAATCCCTCCATATAGCTTTCTCCAAATTCATCTTCGATCTTAATTGTTCTATTTAATCCACTAATAATTCCTGCAGTTACTGTTCTTTGAAATTCTACTCCTATTGGATTTCCTATTGCGTAAACATTTTCTCCTAGTTTTAAATTGTCCGTATTTCCTAAAGTCAAATAATCTAGCCCTTTTGCATTTATTTTTACTATTGCTAAATCTAAATCTTTATCTGCCCAAACCACAGTCCCGCTGCTAGTCTCGCCATTTACCAATGTAACATAACAGCTACTATATTTATCTCTTACTAAATGCCAATTTGTAATTATATATCCATTATCTGATATTATAAATCCTGAACCTAAGCCAAGATCTTCTACTGAATCTATATTAAAAATTGATACCCCTGTGTTTTTCACTTTTGATATTCCGACAATGCAATTTGCCGCTTCTTCTATAGTCTTTTCTGTCTTTTCATTTTCTTCATTTTCAATAAATATTTTTTCTACATTTGATGTTCTTTGTATATCATATTCTTTTACATCTATTTTTTCATACATTTTATAAATATAAATACTTGATACTGAAACAAATGCCATTAAAATAATTAAAACAAAGAATTTTTTTACTTTGTTTGTTCTTGTATTATAACCATACATAAATCTTATCACCTAAATCTTATTTTTCTTTTTTTCAAAACCATTATCTAGTAATATTTTTCTCATTTTTTGGCTTTATATTCCTTGATTTTTAAGTTTTTTTATGATATAAATATTTGTAATATTTGTCGGAATCAATTGTTTTTTGATGAATGTTAGGGGGACATTATTTTGAATTTTTATAATTTAACAAATATGCAAAAATCTATTTGGCTTACTGAAGAATTTTATAAAGGTACACCTATTTCAAATATTGCAGGAACAAATATTATTGATGAAAAAGTAGATTTTGATTTACTTTCTCTTGCAATTAATTTATTCATAAAATCTCACGATGCCTTTAGATTAAAATTTAAAATTATAAATGGAATTCCGAAACAATATGTAGATGAATTTTCTAATGTTACTTTTGATTTGGAACTAGTTTCTGACACTTCTGATATAAAAAAAATAGAAACAGAACTTTCTTCTACTATTTTTAATCTTGAAGATTCTTTTCTATTTAAATTTAAATTGTTTAAATTACCAGATTCTCGTGGTGGATTTGTTATTTGTATGCACCATCTTATTTCTGATGCTTGGTCTTCTGGAATTGTTATCAGCAAAATAATGGAAATATATACTAATTTATGCTCTGGAATTCAAAACTCTTTTGATGATATTCCATCATATATTGATACAATACGCGATAATGAAGATTATATGCAAAGCAGTAAATGCGAAAAAGATAAAATGTTTTGGGAAGATATGTTCTCTAGCATACCTACTGTTGCAACTATTCCTTCTTTGCAACATAAGAATTCAAGTTCCACTTATGCAAAGAGAAAGCAATTTATTATTCCTAAAGAAACAATGGATTTAATTACAGCTTTTTGTAAAAGTCATAAAGTTTCTGAATTTAATTTCTTTATGGCAATTTTAGCTATATATATATATGGAATGACTGACATTCCTGAGTTTGTAATTGGCACACCAATACTAAACAGATTAAATTTTAAAGAAAAAAACACTGCTGGAATGTTTATTAATACTATTCCATTTAAAGTATCTATATCAAATACATATACGTTTGCAAATTTTGTTTCAACCATTGCAAACAACTTCTTTAAAATTTATAAACATCAAAAATATCCATATCAAGAACTATTGCAATCTTTAAGGTCAAAATTTGGATCTATTCCTAATTTATATAGTGTTGCTATATCTTATCAAAACATGAGAAATAATGCTAAGGCTCTATCTACACCTTACACTGCTACATGGATATTTAATAATCACATTGCTGATGATATTGATATACACTTTTTCGATATAAATGATACCGGAAATATTTCTATTGCTTATGATTATAAAGTAGATAAATACTCTCTTGAAGATATATTTAATTTACATGCTAGATTTTTAAATATTATCAACCAAGTTTTAGAAAATGAAAATATACTTATTCAAGAAATAGAGTTAGTATTACCTGATGAAAAACATAAAATTTTATATGAATTTAATAACACTAAAATGGATTTTCCAAGTGATAAAACAATTATTAGCCTTTTTGAAGAACAAGTAAATAAAGTTCCAAATGACACAGCTGTTGTGTTTGATGGGCAAAGAATCACATATAAAGAATTAGATGAAAAATCAACGGCTTTGGCTTCTTTTCTCATACCAAGTGGTGCTCAAACAGATGATATTATTGGCATTATGCTACCTAGGTCGTTAGAATTAATTATTAGTATTATTGCTACATTAAAAATCGGCGCAGTATATATGCTAATAAATGATACTTTACCTGATGAAAGAATAGCATATATGATTAAAAATAGTAATTCTAAAATTATTATTTCGAAAAAAGAATTAACTCAAAATCATAATATTAGTTTGTTTAATGCTAAGATATTAAATTTCGGGTTAGACTCACAGGTTATGGAATTACCAAATATAGATAACGCAAAACACCTTTCTGTTATATACACTTCAGGCTCTACTGGTAATCCAAAAGGAGTTCTTACAAAAATCTCAAGTATGATTAATTTAATGTATAGCTATATTAATTATATTCATGCCAATGATTATGATAATTTTCTAAGTACTTGCAACATTTCCTTTGACATGTTTTCTGTTGAAATTTTACTTCCACTTATACTGGGAAAAACTCTTATTCTAGCATCTGATGAAGAACAAAAAGATCCTATCGCAATAGGACATTTAATAATAGAAAATAATGTTCAATATATGCTTGCTACTCCTTCAAAAATAGAACTTTTATTTTTAAATGAAACTTCTAAAAAAAGTTTGGAAGGTATTAAATCATTACAAATTGGTGGGGAAAATCCTTCTCAATCATTTTTAAGAGAATTAGTTTCATTAACAAATGCAGAAATATATAATGCTTATGGGCCTACAGAAACAACTTCTTGTTGCTCTATAAAAAAAATTATAGATGTAGATAACGTTACAATTGGAAAACCTTTAGGCAATATGCAAATATATATATTAAATAAATCTATGCAATTATGCCCTATCGGTGTTATTGGAGAAATTTGTATTGCAGGTGAAGGAATTTCTGAAGGATATATAAATAATCCAGATTTAACAAACACTGTATTTGTAGATAATCCTTATGGAGATGGCTTGCTATATAAAAGTGGTGACTTAGCATATCTTACAGCGGATTACGAAATTAAATTTGTTGGTCGTAACGATACACAATTAAAGATAAATGGGCTTAGAATAGAACTATCTGAAATAGATTCTGTAATTTCATCATTTGGAGATATTCAAAAAACTGTTACAGTTTATAAAAACAAGAAATTAATATCATATTTTATGGCAAACTCTCAAATAGATATGCAAAAGCTTAAAACTTTTGCAAAATCTAAGTTGCCACCATATATGGTACCTTCTATTTTTGTTAAATTAGAAGCATTCCCTTTAAGTGCAAATGGTAAATTAGATGTAAAAAAATTGCCATCTATACAAGATATATCTTGCTCTAAAAATATTATTTTACCTAAAAATCAAACTGAACAAGATTTGCTTTCAATATTTAAGTCTGTCTTAGGTGAAAATAATATTAGTATAGATGATGATTTCTTCGAACTAGGTGGTGACTCTTTAGGTGCTATAAAAGTTTCTGTAGAAATATTTAATAAATTCAATATTAATATACCTGTAAAAGATATTTTTGAGAATTCTTCTATAGAAAACCTTGCTAAAATAATTAATAATTCAGAAAAAGAAAATAAAATCGGCTTGACCAAAGTTGATGTTCAAGACTCATATCCTTTATCAGCAGCGCAAAAAAGGATTTATTTGTCTTGCAGTTTTTCTAGTAAAGATTCTGTTTTATATAATATCCCTGGTGGAATTTTATTTGATAAAATTCCTGATTTTGATAAATTAGAAAAGTGCTTGCAAACATTAATAAATAGGCATGAGTCTTTGCGTACTTCTTTTGCAATTGAAAACGATACTATTGTTCAAAAAATAAATGATAATATTAAATTTAAAATTAATATTAATAATACTGAAATTTCTGAAGATGAATTTGAAAGTGTATTTAAAAGTTTTCTAAAACCATTTGATTTATCTAAAGCTCCTCTTTTAAGAGCAGAAGCTTTTAAAGTTAAAGGTGGTAAATCCTTGCTGTTGGTAGATATTCATCATATTGTTGCTGATGGTACATCTTCTCAAATATTAATAGATGAACTCTGCAAACTATATAATGGCAACAAATTGGATGATATTAAATTTACTTATAAAGATTTTGCAAATTTTGAAAGAAACAAAATTGATTCTGGAGAATTTAAAGAAGCTGAAGTTTTTTGGGTTAATCAATTTGAAAGTGATATTCCAGTTTTAAATATGCCAACTGTTTATAATAGGCCAGCTGTACAATCTTTTACAGGCCGTAAATATAAATTAGCCTTTGATAAAGAAACATCAAGTAAGATAATAGAATTTTGTAAAACATATAATGTTACACCTTATATGTTTCTACTTAGTGCTTATTTTGTGCTACTTTCAAAATATAGCTCACAAGAAGATATTATAATTGGTTCTCCTGTTGTTGGAAGAAACTCTGCTGAGCTTTATAATATATTTGGTATGTTCGTAAATACCTTGCCAATACGCGCACAACTATCGCATCAGCAATCTTTTAAAGATTTTCTAATGCGTATTAAAGAAATCACTTTAAATGATTTTAAATATCAAGATTATCCACTTGATGAATTAATAAGCAAATTAAATATAAAAAGAGACACCTCAAGAAGCCCTTTGTTTGATACTCTATTTATATTTCAAAATAACGGAATGGCTGAACTTAGCTTTAATGGAATAAAATCTCAATACTTTATTCCTGATGCAAATATATCTAAAGCTGATTTATCTTTAGAAATTGTACCTGAAAATGATGCTTTCAATTTTAGCTTTGAATATTCAGATAAGTTATTTAGTAATAATTATATTAAAGATTTAGCTGCGCATTATGTTAACATTGTGCAAGCTGTGTTAAATAACGCCTTATTACCTATTTCATCAATTGAAATGCTTTCTTTAGAAGAAAAAAATGCTCTTATATATAAAGTAAATGATACACAATTTAATTTACCTAAAAATACAAGTATTACAACTTTATTTGAAAAACAAGTAGAAGAAACTCCATACAATATTGCTTTAGTTTTCAAAGATAAAAGTTTAACTTACAAAGAACTTAATGAAAAAGCAAATAGTCTTGCTCATTATATAAGATCTCTTGGAATTAAAAGAAATGATATTGTAGGAATTATGGTTAATCGTTCTTTAGAAATGATTATCTCTATGCTTGCAGTTTTAAAATCTGGTGCAGCATATATACCCATTGACCCTGATTACCCTCAAGATAGGATTGAATATATGTTAAGCAATAGTACTGCAAAAATATTACTTACCACAACTAAATTTATGGATAGCACAAATTCTTACGGAATTAGAAAAATTAACCTAGAAGATAACAATATATTTAATTTTCCTACCTCAAATCTTGACTTTATAAATAGTCCAGATGATTTAGCATATGTTATATATACTTCTGGCTCTACTGGCAAGCCTAAAGGTGTAATGATAAAACACGAAGCATTAGTTAATTTTGCTATTTATCTAGATAATAATATAGAATTTTTATATAAAACAGATGAACAACATATAGCAGTTTCTGTCACTACATTCTGTTTTGATATATTTATATTGGAGTCATTTGTTTTCTTACAAAGAGGATTTAAAATATATATTTGTACAGAAGAAGAACAACATATACCTTCGCTTTTACTAAATTTGATTGAAAAAAGTAAGGCAGATGTTATACAAATAACACCTTCAAGAATGAAAATTTTTATAGAAAATACTAATACTCTATCCACTCTAAAATATATTGTTTCAGCAGGAGAAGCTTTGCCTAATTCACTATTACACCAATTAGTATCATTAGGAAATCCAATAGTTTATAATGCATATGGACCTACAGAAACAACTGTCTTTTCTACATTTACTGATGTAACAACTTATGATAATGTTACAGTTGGTAAACCAATGTATAACACTCAAACTTATATTTTAGACAAAAACTTATATCCATGCCCTGTAAATGTACCTGGTGAATTATATATTGGGGGTATTGGTGTTGCAAAAGGATATTTTGCTAATCAAGAACTTACAGATAAAGCCTTTATTCCTAATCCTTTCATACCAAACACTATTATGTATAAAACAGGAGATATTTGCAGATGGCTTGATAATGGTGAAATTGAACACTTGGGAAGAGCAGATGGTCAAATAAAAATAAGAGGATTAAGAATTGAACTAGGCGAAATAGAAGAAAAAATGTTATTATTTCCAGGAATTACTAAAGCTTGTGCTATTAAACAAACTTTGAATGAAAGAGACTTCATTTCGGCATATTACACCTGTAATAAAAAAATTAGCATTACTGCTTTAAGAAAACATCTCGGAAACTACTTGCCTAAATATATGATACCATCATATTTTACTGTTTTAGAAGACTTTCCTTATACACCAAATGGCAAAATTGATAGAAAAGTTTTACCAATTCCGAATGAAATTTTAAATAATAATTCAAATGAAAGAAATTATATAGAACCAAAAACAGATTTAGAATTTAAAATGGTTACTATTTGGGAAAAAGTATTAAACACATCTCCAATAGGCATAACAGACGATTTTTTTGAGCTTGGTGGTGATTCCATACTCGCAATGAATTTAAATATTGAATTGTTAAAATTAACAGATAAAATTAGTTACGCTGATATTTTTAAATTTCCTACAATATCTAAATTAGTAGAAAAAATGTCATCTACAGATACTGATTATAATATAACATATGTTAAAGATAATTTTGTAAAATATGAAAACGTCTTAAACAATACGATGAAAATGCCTAGTTCTTTTGAAAAAATAGAAAACCCTAACATCTTGCTTACTGGTGCAACTGGTTTTTTAGGAATTCACATCTTAGATTCGTTTATAAAAGAAGAAACTGGAAATATTTACTGTATTGTTAGACCTGAAACTGGAATGACAGCTCAAGCTAAATTACATCAAAAACTTAACTATTATTTTGGAAACAAATACAATGATTTAATAGGGAAAAGAATTTTTGCTGTAAATGGTTATATTGATAAACCTGGATTTGGTCTTTCACAAGAGGAATTACTTGAACTTGCAAGCAATACTAATATCGTAATAAATAGTGCTGCAAGAGTTCAACATTATGGTATCTATCAAGATTTTTATAATACTAATGTAAAAAGTGTACAATATATAGTTGATTTTTGTAAAAGTTTTGATAAAAAGTTATATCATATATCAACTTTAAGTATTTCTGGAAATGCTTTTGACACTTCTGCAGCTAAACAAACTATAGATAAGCAAATAGATTTTTATGAAAGTAATTTATATATAAATCAGATACTTGATAATGTATATATAAACACTAAGTTTCAAGCAGAATGCTTGGTATTAGATGCTATTTTAGAAGGATTAGATGGATATATTTTGCGTATGGGAAATCTAATGCCACGTTTTTCAGATGGACTATTTCAAGACAATATTTTAGAAAATGCTTATATAAATAGAATTCTTGCATTTATTAGACTTGGAGGCTTTCCTGAATATATCAAGGACCGGTTATTTAGAATTTACTCCTGTTGATACTGCTTCCACTGCCATTAAGGAAATCATACTTCATCCAAACATAAATAATAGGATTTTCCATTTATTTAATCATAACCATATAAGTATAGAAGTAGCTTCAAAATACTTTAAATTATTAAATAAAGATTTTATTATGTTAGATGATACTACTTTTAAAAATAAATTAAAAAATTTATTAAACAATTCTGATAAAAATGACTTTGTAAAATTTTTAATAAATGATATTGATAAAGATTTACATTTATCATATAAAACAAATATAATAATTAAGTCTGATTTTACCATCAATTATTTAGACAAATTAGGATTTCATTGGCCAAAAATTGATAAAAAATATTTAAATAATTTTATAAATTTATTAAAGGGGGTTTTTTAGAATGTGTTCTATCTCAACATTCTTAATTTTGATTTTTACTTGTATTTTAATTAATTGCATTTTAGTGTTTTTGCTAAGCACGAAAAATAGGAGTCAGCAAATAAAATTATTTTCAGCGATATTTATCTTTTTACTTATTTGGGTACTTGGTCTAATTTTGCAGGTTACATTTAGCGAATCGTTGAATATTCCTCCTGTGTATTTCGATTATATTGTATATATTGGTGTATGTTTTTCTCCTGTATTTTTCTTATTATTGAGTATTTGTTTTGCAAAATCAACAATAGATTTTTCAAAGAAGAGATATTGGCTTTTATTTATTATACCAACAATATCTTTATTAGTTCTTTGGACTAATGATTTTCATCACGCTTTTTATAAAGTATATTCTACAACACCTAGTGAAAGTGTTTTTGGATGGTATTTCTACCTACATTCTGTATATTCATATCTACTATTTGCCATTAGCTTTTTTACATTATTAAAATACTCTATAAAAAATTCAGGTTTCTTTTCTAAACAAGCAATGTTAATATTAGTAGGAAGTTTTTTCCCTATTTTTATAAATATAGCAGGATACTTTAATATATTATCAATAGATATATACATTACTCCAATATCATTTACATTTTCTATTCTTTGCTACATTATAGCTATTTTGAAGTTTGATTTTTTGAAAGTCACTCCAATAGCATTACAAAAGGTTGTAGATAGAATCTCTGATTCTTACATAATCATTAATGATAATAATTATATAGTAGATTTTAATAAAACATTTTTAGATACTTTCTCGCTAAAGGCAAAAGATATAAGAAATACAAATATAGAAAATCTATTTGATTCCACTTATTCACTAAAAAATGAAAAAGATATTTTTATTAATTCTTTTAAAGAAGCTAGGTCTACAGGTAAAACTATTAAATTGCAAAAATTTTTCGAAGCATTAAATAAATATTTTGACATAGAAATAAATACTATTTTTAATAACGACTCATCTCTTGGAACCCTCGTTCTGTTTAAAGATATAACTCAACATATCAAAGACGTTCAAACAATAGAGCAAAATCAAGAAATATTAATAGAAAAGGAACGTTTAGCAACTTTACGGACAAATGATTGGTCGGAATTGCTCATAACTTAAAAACACCTATAATGTCTATCGCAGGAGCAGTAGAAGCCTTGTCAGATTTATCTACTGAATATAGGCAGTCTATAGGTGACCCTGAAGTAACTGTTGAAGATCATTACGAAATTTCAAATGATATGAATTCATGGCTTGATAAAATTCGTTCACATTTAGCATATATGTCTGATATTATTACTGCTGTTAAAGGGCAAGCTGTTACGTTCTCTGATACAACAGTAGATACCTTTACAATTGAACAATTAATTAAAACTGTTGATATTTTAATGAAACATGAATTAAAAAATGCTTTAATTGAATTAGTTGTTGATTTGCAAATACCTAATAGCACTACTATTCATGGAAATGTTAATAGCTTAGTACAAGTTATTAATAATATAATATCTAATTCTATTCAAGCATATAATGGAAAACCTGAACAGAAGATCTTTATTACTATATTAGAAAAAAACTCAAAACTAACTATTAAAATTGAAGACCAAGCAGGAGGGCTTCCAAAAGAAGTAAAAGAAAAATTATTTAAAGAAATGGTTACAACTAAAGGGAAAAATGGAACAGGTCTTGGTTTATTTATGTCTTACTCAAATATACGCGCTCACTTTAATGGCAATCTAAAATTTGAAACAAAAGAAGGTATAGGAACCACCTTCTTTATAGAAATTCCATTAAAATAAGGTAGCCTAAACCTTGTTGTATATGGAAAATTGTTGATATTTCACAAAGAAAGTCAAATTTTTCTATAAAATAAAAACGCTTTAAGTTTTACTTAGAGCGTTTTTTAATTACTAATTTTAATAATTTTCTGCTTTAATTTCAAAATATGCTTTTGGATGATTACATACTGGGCAAACCTCTGGAGCTGATTTACCAATTACAATATGTCCACAATTTCTACATTTCCAGATTCTGTCTCCATCACGGCTAAATACTAATCCATCTTCAACATTTTCTAATAGTTTTTTATATCTTTCTTCATGTTCTTTTTCGATTTTTGCAACTTCTGCAAATAGATATGCTATTTTATCAAATCCTTCTTCTTTAGCTTCTTTAGCCATTCTATCATACATATCTGTCCATTCATAATTTTCGCCTTCTGCTGCTGCTTTTAAATTTTCTGTAGTTGTTGGAACCTCTCCATCATGTAATAATTTAAACCATAATTTTGCATGTTCTTTTTCGTTATCTGCTGTTTCTTGGAAGATAGCAGCTATTTGCTCATATCCTTCTTTTTTAGCTTTGCTTGCAAAATATGTATATTTATTTCTTGCTTGCGACTCCCCTGCAAATGCCTCCATTAAATTTTTTTCTGTCTTTGAACCTTTTAATTCCATAATTACCCCTACTTTCTACAAAAATTCTTCATGCTTTTTGCAATTCTTATTTTATACATTTGAATAAAATTTGTCAAGAATAAAATGGTAAATTTATTTATCTGTCAAAAACTTAAGTCCCCATTGACAGTTTCTTTTAAATATATTATATTTTATGTGGTGATTAATATGAATTTAGATGAAGCTATTAAAATAGCAAAAAAGGCTAGAGAAAATGCATACGCACCATATAGCAATTATTTTGTTGGTGCAGCTTTGAAAACAAAATCTCGGTAAGATTTATTCTGGCTCTAATATTGAAAATGATGGCATAATGTCTATTTGTGCAGAAAGAGTTGCTTTTGTGAAAGCCATTTCTGAAGGTTATATGGATTTTGAATATATTGTTGTTTGTGGAGGAAAAAGCCTTGACCATTTAGAGGATTGCCTTCCTTGCGGTTTTTGCAGACAATTTATGAGTGAATTTGTAGATAAGGATTTTATAATTTATGCATTAGGTTCAAATGATAAAATTACACCTTACCACATTTTTGACCTTCTTCCACACAATTTTAGATTAAATTAAAAATTATATTTTGCATATACAAAAAAAGAGAAAAACTTATTTTTAAGTTTTTCTCTTTTTGTCTAACTTCATTTTTTATATTAATATAAATAATTTTGTGGATCTGCCACAGCTCCATTTATTCTTATTTCAAGATGTAAATGTGGTCCTGTTGATTTTCCTGTTGATCCCACTGCACCAATTAGCTGGCCTTGCTCTACATATTGACCTTCTGATACATATCTTGCACTACAATGTCCATATAATGTTTGTATTCCGTTCCCATGTGATATTACTATATATTCTCCATAGCCACTATAGTTACCTGCTGAGTCAACTTGTGCCGTTGATCTTGTAACAGTACCTGCTGCTGCTGCAACTATGTTTGTTCCCATTGGTGCTGCAACATCTAGACCTGTATGAGTTGTTCCCCATCTTGACCCGAATCTTGAAGTTATTGTATATCCATATGATATTGGCTTTATAAGTGATATTCCTAAATTTACTTTTTCATATGCTATTTTGTAGCTACTATAACTATTATAAATTGTTGTTGGTTTTTTATATAAAGCTGTTACAATACTATCTGTTTCTGTAAATTCTTTTAGATCTTTTCCAAAAACTTCAGTATAAGCTATTTTATTTATATTACTACTCTTCTTAGATTTCAACATTTCAATTACTTGTTCCGCTTCTTCTTTAGTTGATACATAGTATTTTTCTTCTTCGCCTTCAACAATTGCATAATATGAATAATATTTTTCTCCTGAATTTTTTATATGTGATAATATTTCTTCATCATTTGTTTCTGCATTTCTTTTTCTAAGACATAACGCATATTCTGGTAAATCTTCTATATCTATAAAAGCAACATTTCCGTCTTCTCCCTGCATCATATATTGGTTAATTTTTTGTTGCAATTCAGTTTTATTAGTTGTATAACCTAATATTTCTCCATTTAATGAAACTGCATATGTTGGTCTATAAAAAACTGATATTATTCCTATAATGATAGCTGCTGAAATTATTATTAAAAATATTAATTTTAAAGAGCTCCTAATATGCACAAATATATTTTTTATTGTTAATAAAATTTTAAACACTCCATTTCCGTAGCTTTCGCACTACTTTTCATATTTTACCTTATTTTCTGATTTTTGGCAATTATCATTTTTTTATATTATTTTTAATATGTATGGATTATTGGTAGTGTTTTTTGATTTAATCTCTTTTTTTCTTTCGTTTTCTCTTGTTTTCTTTTGTTGCATTTTTTTGAATTTTAATGTTAGTGCGAAATAAATGCCACTCGCATTCGCTCGGGCAGACTAAGAAAAAACTGTAAATTATACTCATTTACAGCTTTTCCTTTTTACAAACTCACTTCATTTTTTACTTTTGTAATTTCAGATTGCTCTGCTTTTCCTGCTGGTGTATAATATCCCTTTAGCTCTGCAACTTTAAATAATTCATATTGAAAACTTTCATCTTGATTCCTTATCTGCTGCATTGTTTGTCTTAAATTCATATTTTCAGCCTCTGATATTGCACCTTGGTATGTTGTAAGACTTGCTTTTACACTTTCTAAAATATCATTTACCATATACTTCTCTTCCATAAAATCCTCCTAATTTAAAAATGTTAACAATTTTTGTTTTGTATTTAAAGCATCCTGTGCAGCTTTTGTAAACATCTGCTTAATCTGTGGATCTACCGCTTGCTGTGCATACGTATTTAATTTTTGATATGATGTATCATGTGCCCCTATTAAGTGTCTTAAATTTTGTAATTCTACTTGACTTAAGTCTGCCATTTTTTATCATCCTTTCTTAAATTTCATAACACACATATTTTTTGCATATTTTTAAAAAATATACACATTTATTTTACCAATTTTATATAACTAATAAGTCTATTTCACTTGTAATATTGTTATTTCCATAAGGGAAAATAATATAAATATTACCCTCACTATCTATCATAAATTCTGAAACATTTTTTATTTCATACATTTTATCATTTATTGTCCTTTCAAAAACATTATAGCCACTTGTTTTTGCCTTTTCAGCCTTCTCAATTTTTTGCTCAATTTTTTCGTCTATTGCTTTTTGAGTTTCTTCGATATCTATATTTTTTATTTGTAATAGTTCTTCTAGAGTTAATGTCTTATCCATCGATATATCATAATTATATGTTTTAATAATTATTCTTTGGGCATTCTTACCTTCTTTAAGGGTACATTTAATTGCAAGTGTTAGTATATTGCCATTTTGATTTGAAAAAAAATCTATATTATAAATTTTATATGTAGAGTCAAGGCTTTGTATAATAGATATTAACTTTTTAACAAAAATATCTGATATTTCAGAATTAATTTTTTTTGTAGTATCTGTTTTAATTTTAATCATTGGTATGTTAACATTTATTTTGTATTTACCTAATAATTCATTTTCAAAATTTTGAGAAACATATACCTTATCACTTAAATCATCAGGAATATTGCTTGTAAAATAATTAATAAAATTTTCTTCTAGGTTTTCTTTACTTTTCTTTACTGTTGTTTCTTTTTGATCATTTTCTTTTTCTAGTACAAATACTGTTGTTGTAATAATTGTAATTAGCACTACTATTGCTATTCCTAATATTATTGTTGTTTTTTTATTTAAATTTCTCATTTTTTCCTCCGTATCTAAATTTCTTTTAAGTTTATTATAACATTAGAAGAATATAATATTCAATATTAGATAATAGTTTTTATAGATATACTGTTACTATTCAGACCTAAATTTTCAAATTAGTAGCTCCACGTGTCGGTTGCACTTTTCTTTTCGTGCTTTAGCCTAAGAAAAGAAAATGTCCAACCGACAGCAAGATGGAGCGGATTATATAGCGATTAGTCTGAACATTAACGATATACTAGCTTCTTAGCGGATGTAGAACATTTTATATGATATTTCTTGTTTGTCTTGACTTTTGGGCCTATTTTAATGTATTATATAATGTATAGAAATTTAATCGTTGAATGGAGAGAATTACAATGCTATGTTCAGTTTGCCATAAAAATATGGCTATAATTTTTACAAAAAAAGTTGATGGAGATAAAAGCGAAATGGAAGGTTTATGCTATAACTGTGCTAAAGAAAAGGGCATAAATCCATTAGAAATATTTGCAAAACAAGCAAATATTCCTCAAGAAGATTTAAATAACATATCTAAACAATTTGAAAATATTTTTGATGATGTTATGATAGATAATATAAATGAATTAGATGTAGATGGAGCTTCTGAGAATGGTATACCACTTGGCTCAATTTTTTCTAATATGTTTAAAGAAAATGAAAATGACTCTGATGCTCAAAGTCAAACAAATAGTTCAAAAAAAGTAAAAACAGAAAAAAAACCAAAAGAAAAAAAGAAAAGCTTTTTAGATATATATGGAACTAACCTAACTAATAAAGCAAAGAAAAATGAGCTAGATGCAGTTATAGGAAGAGATACAGAAATTGAAAGAGTAGTACAAATTTTAAATAGACGTTCAAAAAATAATCCTTGTTTAATTGGTGAACCTGGTGTTGGTAAAACTGCCATTGCAAATGGTCTAGCAATTAAAATTGCCAGCGGAGAGGTTCCTGCAAAACTTTTGAATAAAGAAGTTTATTTATTAGATATGACAGCTATCATTGCTGGTACCCAATTTAGAGGACAATTTGAAGGCAGGATGAAAGCACTTATTGATGAATGTAAACAATCTAAAAACATCATTTTAGTTATTGATGAAATCCATAATATTATTGGTACAGGCGATGCAGAACATTCTATGAATGCTGCAAATATATTAAAACCTAGCCTTGCAAATGGCGATATTCAATTAATTGGTACAACTACTTTAAAAGAATATAGAAAATATATAGAAAAAGATACTGCTTTAGAAAGAAGATTTCAACCTGTATTAATAGAAGAACCTTCTATTCAAGCAAGTATAGAAATTTTAAAAGGTATAAAAAAATATTATGAAGATTTTCATAAAGTTTTAATTACAAATGATGTTATTACTCAAACTGTTAAAATGTCTGAAAAATATATACATGACAGATTCTTACCAGACAAGGCTATTGATGTATTAGATGAAGCATGTTCACGAATAAATCTTAATAATAAAGATTTATATGAACTTGAAGTGTTAAAAAATAGACTCGCAAAACTTCAAGAAGAAAAAGAAGAAGCTGTTGAATCTGATTCAATAGAAGATTACCAAAAAGCTGCTGATTTAAAAACAGAAGAATGTAATATTTTAGATAGAATGGAAGAACTAAATAAACGCCTTGTGCCTACAACTCTTACGGTTCAAGATATTGCTTCTGTAATTGAGCATATTACCAAAATACCAGTCAAAAAAATTACTGAAGCAGAAACTCAAAAATTACTTAACTTAGAAAACAATTTGCATAATAGAATAATTGGGCAAAGCGAAGCAGTTTCGGCTGTTTCTAGGGCAATTCGTAGAAATAGAACAGGACTTCAAACCTCAAAGAGGCCACCTTCATTTATTTTTGTAGGTCCTACAGGTGTAGGTAAAACAGAACTTGCGAAATCACTTGCTTACGAAATGTTCGGCTCTGAAGATTCTATCATTAGAATTGATATGTCTGAATTTATGGAAAGTCATTCTACTTCTAAATTGATTGGGTCTCCTCCTGGATATGTAGGTTATGATGATGCTGGTCAACTTACCGAAAAAGTAAGAAGAAAGCCATATTCAATTATATTGTTAGACGAAATTGAAAAAGCTCACCCAGATGTGTTTAATATACTTTTACAAATATTAGATGACGGTAAACTTACTGATAGTCAAGGAAATACCGTAAGCTTTGAAAATACTATTATTATAATGACTTCAAATGCTGGTTCTAATTTAAATTCTAATGCAATAGGATTTAATCATAACGGATATTCGGGAAGTAAAACGGAAGATGCTTTAAAAAGCATTTTCAGGCCAGAATTTTTAAACCGTGTTGATGAAATTATTATATTTAATAGCTTAACAACTGATGAATTAATAAAAATTATTGATTTATTATTAAAAGAAACTTCTGATGCTCTTTCAAACAAAGAAATCACATTAGAAGTAACAAGTGAAGCAAAACAATATATATTAGCTAAAGGAACAGATTTAAAATATGGCGCAAGACCACTAAGACGTGCTATTCAAAGATATGTAGAAGATGAAATTGCTGATATGCTTCTAAAAGGATCACTTTTACCTTATATGCATTTAGTAATTGATTGTAAGGATAATACTTTAACTTTTAATAGCATTAATAAAGGAGAATCAAAATGAAATATATTCCAAATATTTTAACAATATCTAGATTTATATTTATACCATTTATTGTTGTTTCAGCCTTGTCTGGCAACTATGTTGCTGCAATAATATTTCTTACAATATCTGGTATAACGGATGTTTTAGATGGGGCCATCGCAAGGAAATATAATTTAATATCTAATTTTGGTAAACTTATCGACCCTGTTGCTGATAAAGCAACACAAATTGCAGTTCTTACCTCATTAGTTATTAAAAATATTATTCCACTTTGGATATTGCTTATTTTTGTTTTTAAAGAATTTATTATGATTTCAGGAGCTTCATTCCTTTATGGTAAAGAACTTATTGTTTCTAGTAAATGGTATGGAAAATTATCAACAGTGCTTTTATATACAGCAATGGTGCTTTCATTACTTTTAAGGTCAATAAAACAATTTAATATTCCTACATTTTTATTTACCATCGATAAAGTATTTTATGGACTTGCAATAGTAAGTACGATTTTTTCATTACTGATGTATATTAAAGCATTTTATATGCAAGGATATCTTAAAAATATAGAAAAAGATTTAAAAAGATAGTTAAGTTTGCAGTATTTTTATTGAATAAGGAAAATCATTTTCCTATTCAATAAATTACTCAAAATCTTCTATCTTTTTATTTAGTTCTTTTTTTCCATATACTTTAATCCCAGTTTTTAATTCTTCTCTATCTTTTTCTGGCAATAACTCTGTTGCAATATCTACAATATTTGTCATAAATTTCATTTCACCTTTTTCATCTAAAAAATAAACCTCAATATAGCCATTTTTTTCTATCAACAAATAATGTTCGTTGCAAAATCCATTTTCTTCTTTATACAAAACTACCTCTTCTGGGCTAAATTTTCGTATTGTAAAGTTATTGGCCTGCTTGCTTAATTCTTCTTCATTTAAATTAATCCACTCATCTGCTGGAGTAGCACTCTCTTCTATTATGTGATTACAATCTTTATAATAAGTTTTTATAATTATTTTGGTATTTGGTGTAATTAACTTTTCTTGATTTGATACTTCTTTATCTTCTTTTTTTGTTTCAGTTTTCGCTTCTTCTTTTTCTGAAATGATGAGATTTTTACTTTCTTGATTTGTATTATACAGATATATCCCTATTAAAAATCCTAATATAATTCCTATTGTGATTATTATAATTGTAATTTTTCTCATATTATCACCTAAAAATATTATTCCTAACATTTTTTAAGATATACATTTTACCTGATTTATCAATTTTAATCGCAATTTCTCCATATAAATCTGTTCTTAAAATTTCACAATTTATTACTTTTAATTTTTCTAGTACTTCCGCTTTGGGATGGCCAAATTTGTTATTTAAACCAACTCCAATTAGTGCTAATTTCGGATTTACTGCTTCTATAAACTCCTTTGTAGAAGATGTATTTGAGCCATGATGTGCCACTTTTAAAATTGTTGATTTTAGTAAATCTTGGCTCACCAGTTTTATTATCTCTTTTTCTGCTATTTCTTCAATGTCACCTGTAAATAGCATTGAAAAGCTATTATAACTCAATTTGCACACTAAAGAATTATTGTTTAAACTGTTATATATAATTTCTTTTGAATTTGGCCACAAAATATCAAACCTAATATCACTATCTAAGCATAATGTTTTTCCAGATTCTAAAGTTTTTAGTGGTATTTCTTTTTTTGCTGTTATTTCTAATAATTGTTCATAATAATTAGAGCTTTCAAATTGGGTTCCGGTTACTACAGCTTTTACCTTCATATTTTCTAAAATATACATTGCTCCACCGCAATGGTCTACATCTAAATGTGATAAAATTAAATAGTCCAGTTTATTTATTCTTCTATTTAACAAATATTTATATACTCTTGTTTCATCTTCTCCAGTATCTATTAAAATACTTGTCCCTTTAGGAGAAATTATCAAAGTACTATCTCCTTGATCTACATCTATAAAATAGATTTGCATTTTTTTTGGAACATTATCATAAACAACTATGCTTATTGCAACTAATAATACAATTATTTGCAATATATAAATTAACCTCCAATTAATTATTTGTAAAAGCTTTTTTTCATATCTTCTCATTTCATTTTTAGGTTTTTTAGATAAAATCAAATAATATTTTATTATTAATACAATCAGATAATAAATAATAATAAATAAAATATATGGAGTTTTAGTTGTAGCTTTTAAAATATCGAGTTCTGCTATATATTTAGCACTTTTAGATAATAAATTTATAGCAACATTTAAAGGTTCTGCAAATATTTTTGATAAATTTAAAGATATAAAAGAAATAGAGATATTAATTACTCCATATAAAAATATTACTGAAACTAAAAAAGTGGCCACAAAACCTGATAATATAAACGACATAGAAAGCATATTAAATTCTAACATTGTTATTGGTAAAATCATAACTTGCGCAGACATTGATAATGCCAAAATATCTGCTATTTCTTTATTTGCAAATTTATTTATTAGCTCTTTAAAATTCCCCATAAACAAATAAATTCCAAATGTTCCAAAGAAAGATAACTGCAATCCAATATTTTGTAATAGATATGGATTATATAAAAGAATAATTAATAAAGAAAAAAATATTGAATTTAAAAAATCATCTTTTTTATGAAGTAATTTTGATAAAATTGAAATTATAGCCATACTTACAGCTCTTACAACTGATGGAGTAAAATTAGTAAGTGCAGTAAAGAAAATTAAAAATATAATTGAAATAATCTGCATTTCCCTTCTAGGAAGTTTTTTTAAAATAAAAGATACACCTATTATAATATATGAAACATGCATACCAGAAACAGCCAATATATGCGACATATTGCTTAATTTGAAATTAGAAATATCAGACTCCTTTATTTTGCTTTTTTCTCCTAATATTATTCCTAATAATATCTCTGAAGTTTCTTCTGGTAAAATTGTTCTTGCCTTATTTATAATAATTTGCCTTACTTTTTGAATATAAACTAACAGATTCCATTTTATTCTACCGGTTCTTTGAATGTTGCCTTTCCCCTTAAAAGATCCATATATACCTTGTAATTTAAAATATGAAACCTTGCTAGTTTCCTTATAATTCCCTGGGCTGCTTTCTATAGGCAATAATTCTACTTTCAAATTTACATAGTCTCCATACTCTAATTTTTCATTGCTTTTATCAACATATATTTTATATTTTTTTCTTTTTACTTTTATAATATATACATCTGAATATTTCTGTTCTTCTTTTTGGCTAACAATCATTCCTTTAATTTCAGTTAAGATTTTTGCTTTTTCGTAGTTTTTTTTAAATTCAAGATTTTTATATAAAATATATGTATTCCCAGCAATTGCAGATATTGCAAGAATTATAAAAAATTTATTTATAATTTTATATAATTCTTTTCTTATTGGAAAAATTTTTAAAATAAGCCATATTATACAAACAATAAAGGCTATACTTTTTAAAAAGTATAGCCCATATATTATACCTATAATATAGCCTATCGTAATTAATACAATTGGTCTATTTATAGCATTCCCCCCTTTAATATGTTTGAGTTGCAGAGATTAAATCCTTAGAAACATATCCTGTAATTTTGTCTTGATAATTTACTTTATACCAATTACCTTCTTGTTCTAAAATTTTAACACCTGTATTTAGAAGTAATGTTGTAATTACTTTTGATTCTGTTGTTGGCCCTTCTCTAACATTTGCTGAGTCAACATTTATATAACCTCTAGTTAGTTGTGTTTCTTCCGCGGTTTCAATAACTTCTGGAGTTTCTTCAACTGTTGGCTCTTCTACTACTGGTTGTTCTTCCGTTGGTTCTTCTTGTACTGTTTGTTCAGGAATGTCTACTTCATTGTTTAAAACACCTGTAATTCTTGCTTTTCTTACCCAACCTGTAATGCTATCTGAAGTAATGTATGCCCATTTTCCTACATCCTCTATAATTGTCACTTGCGCACCTTTTGCAAGTGTAGTAATTGTTGTAGAAGTCATTGTTGGAATTATATACACATTTGCATCCATCTCCATAGTCATTACTGCATCTTGGTTTATTTCATTTCCTAATACTTGTGTAATAGGTTCTTCTGTAATTTGTTCTTCTACTTTCAAAAACTCAGCAAATAAATATCCTTCTTGTCCTTTATAATTTACTTTGTACCATTCACCTTCTTTTGCTAATACTTCTACTTCTGCTGAATTTGGTACTGTTGTAATTACTCCTGCTGATTTACTAGGTTCTTTTCTTAATATCAATCCTCGTGTTGTATTTATTACAACTCCTGTTGTAGCAAATACTGCTGTTCCAAATAATATCATTGTAATTGCAATTATTAAAATTCTCTTTAATTTCATATTGCACATCACTCCTTTTTCGTTGTAATTATATATTGTTATATAAAAAATGTCAATAATAGGCTTTACTCTAATAGTTAATTATTATTTTTTAATCTGCTACATCTCTAGGGAATTGATATTTCACAAAAAATATTATCTATTAGCTTTTCCTGTTATTTCATTCATAAATTCATTAAATCCATATTCATTTACAAAATAATTATATGGATTTTTTGATAAATTTTCTTGAATAGCTACTTTATCTCTATATAATTTATTTGTTTCTCTAGGTTCTTTTAAATCGTTAAATAAAATGCCATCCAAATAAGATATATAGAACACTTCTCTTTCGCCGTGAGCTATAAACTCAATAATTTCTGTTATTTGCTTATCCTGTCCTCCACCAGATTCTTTTATTCTCTTATGCTCAACTATAATAAATTTATCATTATATCTTATAAACAAATCTGGCATTTTCCCTTGATGTTCTTTTGCAAATTCAAATTGTATGTTGTTTTGTTGTAAAATTTTTTTAAATATTTTCTTATCTCCATTATCTGGCAATAGATAAAATACCTTATTAGAACTATCGTCTGGGTTATATCTTGTTATATCATATTTATCACATGATTTCTTTAATTTCTCAACTCCCATAACAGATTTTCTTTTATGGCTATAACTATCTGTTAAAACTTGAAATACTATATTGGAATATCCATATTTTTTATACATATTATGCCTATCCTCGATATAATTCTTAATGATGTATTCTTTTTCCTGTAATGTAAGTTGAGATAAATACATATAATATGTTACATCATATATCATTATATATTGTGAAAAAGGACTATAATTCATCCCTTCTACTTTTAAACATTCATCAATTTTTTCAATTATTTCTTTGTTTTTGGAAATATCATTTTCTTCATTATACTTTTTGTATTTGTCTAATAATTCTATAAGTTCTTCATTTGCATTTAGCAACTCATTATTATTTTCATTATCTGGAAGTACTATTTTGTTTCTAATATCTTTTGATGTGTAATCAATACTTGCAACTTTATTTTGTAAGCATTTTTCAAACAACTCTATATTGTTTAACATTGTTTTGCCTCCATCTCATTTAAATTACCAATTGCTTTTTCTATAATGCTTCTAGCAGTTTTATAATCTAATCTTCTTCTTCTTTTTCCATCCTTTGTATTCCCTTTAAATGGAGAAAGAGTAATATCTTTTGTTTCCTCTCTATATTCATTTAAAATACGATTACACTCTTTTACTAATTGTTTTAATTCAATATTACTGCAATCCAAATCAATAATTGTTATTAATCTAGAGCTAACTTTAATTTTTGAAAGATCATATTTTAATTTATCTACTTCCATAAACTCTATTCTTTTATCTGCTGTTGTTAAGTCAACAGCTCTTAAAGCCAATTTTCCTTCTTTTGCATTAAATTTTATTGAATAATCATTTTTAGGCTTTAATTTCAATTCATTAAAATATGAATAATCATTTAAATATTCATCATCTGCATATACTTTAATATATGGTGGTATTTTCTTAACATTATCAAAACAAACTACACATACTGGATTTTCTGTGTCTGCAAAAGGATTTTCTGTAAGTATTGTTATGCTATAAATTCTCTCTAAATGCTCTTTAAAAAATGTACTATTAATATATGTCTCAGGAACAATAACTACTGCAAATTCTTGTGCTTCTAATATTTTATCTATTGCTAGTTGATATAAATCTGTATGATACATAAAATATTTATTTAATTTATCATTTATTAAATGTTTTCTACTTGCGCTATATTTTGTTAAATATGGAGGATTTGTAATGATAATGGCATTATCTATATGCGGTATATTTTCTAAACTGTCATTGTATATCCATTTAAGTGAATCATCAATATCTAATCCTACACATTCTTCTATTCCATATTCATCAGAGATTTTTAATAAATCTCCTTCTCCTGCAAATGGATCATATACAATTTTACATTTTGAATCTTCTATAAATTTTTTAATTTGTGGCTTTAACCATAAATCTTTCTTGGTAAAATATTGACCAAAAGTTTTTTTATCTAACATTTTATTCTCACCATTTTTTTCATTATTTTATCATAGATTTTATATTAAATCTACCACTAATTTTTTATCTCTAAGTTTGCGTATTTTGCCATTAATCTTTTATGACCTACTTTTTCGAAATTAATATCTAATTTTAAATCATTTTCTTCTGGCTCTATGTCGCTTATTATACCTTCTCCAAATTTTTTATGATATACTGTTTGTCCTATTTTAAATTTATTTAAGTCTACAAATGCTTCTTGTGGCATTGCAACAGTTTTTAAAAAGCTTTCTGCAGTTCTAAATTGATATGTAGCTTTCTTTGCAGTACTTGCAAAACCTTCTTTATATCCTCTTACTTCTCCATTAAAGTTTTGCTCTACATATTTATTTGGTGTCTTATTGATGTTTTCTGAGCCTTTTAGCATTTCTTTAGGTATTTCTTCTATAAATCTTGAAATCTTATTACATGTAGTAGAACCAAATATTGTTCTTTTCTTTGCGCATGTTAAATATAAAAATCTTTTTGCTCTTGTTATTCCTACATAGCATAAGCGTCTTTCTTCTTCTAATTCTTTTTGCTCTCCTATTGACCTAAAACTTGGGAATACGCCTTCCTCCATTCCTACTAGAAACACAACAGGAAACTCTAACCCTTTTGCCATGTGTAGTGTCATTAATGTAACAGAATCTTCAGTATCTTCAACTTGATCTATATCACTAGATAAAGTTATGCTATCCAAAAAATCTGCAAGTGTATTTTCTGCTGATTCTTCTTCAAATTCTCCTGCTACAGTCAAAAATTCATTGATATTCTCAATTCTGTTTTCTGCTTGCAAAGTGCCTTCTACTTCTAATGCTTTTATATATCCTGTTCTATTTAATATTTCAGTAATTATTTGTGTTACTGTCATATTATTTTTATTCTGAGATACTTCTTCTATTGATTGAACAAATTCTCTCGAATTTAGATACACTTTATTTAAGCCATATTGTTCTGCTTTTTTTATAACCTCATACATTGAAATACCATTTGCTTTTGCTATTTCTTCTATTTTATCTAGGCTTGTCTTTCCTATTCCGCGTTTTGGCTCATTTATTACTCTTTGCACACTTAAATTATCTGCTGGATTTTGTATTAATCTTAAATATGCAATTGTGTCTTTTATTTCTTTTCTTTCATAAAACTTTAGCCCACCTACTATTTTATATGGCACATTTTCTCTTCTTAAAATGTCCTCAATACTACGAGATTGAGTATTCATTCTATACAAAATTGCAAAATCTGAATACTTAAAATATTCTTCTCTTTTTAAATGTTCTATTTGCTGTACTATAAAATTTGCTTCATCATATTCATTATCCGTTATTGCAAGTTCTGGTAATTCGCCTTCTTTTTCTTCTGTCCAAAGTTCTTTTTCATATGCCTTCATATTATGCTTTATTACTGCATTTGCCGCTTCCAATATTGGCTTTGTCGACCTATAGTTTTGCTCTAATTTAATAATCTTTGTTCCTGGGAAATCCTTTTCAAAGTTTAAAATATTTCTTATGTCAGCACCTCTAAAAGAATAAATTCCTTGGTCATTATCTCCTACAACTGTAATATTCCCATAGCATGATGAAAGAAGCGTAATTAAAGTAAATTGTGCTTTGTTTGTATCTTGATACTCATCCACTAATATGTATTTAAATTTTTCTGAATAATAGCTTAAGCAATCTGGATTTTCTGTAAGAATTTTTATTGTATAATTGATAATATCATCAAAATCTAAAGCGTTGTTTTCTTTTAATCTTTTTTGATATTCAGTATATATCTTTGAAATAACTGTTTTTCTATATTCTCCATTTGTCCTTACAAGATATTCTTCTGGCTCTAGCATTTCGTTTTTTGCATTACTTATTTCTGATAAAACACCTCTATCTGAAAACATCTTATCATCAATATTTAATTCCTTCATAATTTGTTTAACCAATGTTCTTTGGTCTGTTGTATCAAATATTACAAAAGAAGTATTAAAACCAATTCTATCTATATATCTTTTTAATATTCTTAAACAAATAGCATGAAAAGTTCCAATCCACATATCTTTTGAAACTTCTCCTATAATATTTTCAATTCTTGTTTTCATCTCTTTTGCCGCTTTGTTTGTAAATGTAATTGCTAAAATATTCCAAGGGCTTACATGTTTTTCATTAATTAAATACGCAATTTTGTGTGTTAATACTTTTGTTTTTCCACTTCCTGCGCCTGCTATTATCAAATTTGGTCCTTCATAATTTATAACCGCTTCTTTTTGTCTATCATTTAATCCTTCTAATATATCATTCATTTTGTTTATATCATTCCTTTTAAATTATTTCTAAAATATATTTTGGCATATCTACTTTCTCTTCTACTATTTCGTATGCTTTTTTTACCTCTTCTATTGCCAACTTGCCTTTTTCTTCATCATTCGCATGTACATAACCTAATATGCATCCTCTCTCTACCTTAGAGCCTATTTTTTTATTTAAAATAAATCCTACAGATTTATCTATACTATCTTCTTTCCTTATTCTTCCTGCTCCTAAAGCTACAGATTCTCTTCCGATTCGCTCTGCTTCTAGAACTTTAACATATCCTGATTTATCTGATATTATAGGTAAAATATATTTTGCTTTTTCAAATTTTTCTAAATCTTCAATAAAAGTTATATCTCCACCTTGATTTACTACAAGTTCTAAAAATTTCTTATATGCTTTTCCATTACTGATATTTTCTAAAATCATACTTTTATTTTCTTCGATATTATTTCCAATACCTGCTAATTTAACTATATAACTTCCAATAGTTAAAACAATTTCTTTTACATCTTCTTGCATATTGCCTTTCAATGCTTCTACAGCTTCTTTAACCTCTAAAGAGTTACCAACAGCATATCCAACAGGCTCTTCCATGTTTGTAAGTACACATACTGTTTCTCTATTTGCTAAATTGCCAATATTTTTCATAATATTTGCAAGTTTTATGGCATCTTCTTCTGTTTTCATAAAAGCACCGTTACCTACGGTCACATCTAATACGATTTTTTCTGCTCCTGCAGCTATTTTTTTACTCATAACACTAGATGCAATAAGTGGCATACTTTCTACACATCCTATAGCATCCCTTAGAGCATATAATTTTTTATCTGCTGGTGCTAAATTTGCTGTTTGACCAATTAAGCTTATTCCTATATTTTGCACATTTGCAATAAATTTTTTCATTGCAACATCTGTTTTAAAACCTGGTATTGATTCCAATTTATCAATAGTTCCACCTGTAAAGCCTAAACCTCTACCAGACATTTTTGCAACAGGAATTCCTAGTGATGCAATAATTGGCATCAAAATTAATGTTATTTTGTCTCCTACTCCACCTGTACTATGCTTATCTACAACTGTTCCTCTTATTTTAGATAAATCTAATATTTCGCCTGATTTTGCCATTTCTAGTGTTAAAATAGTTGTTTCTTTATCTGTCATTCCATTTAAGTATATCGCCATAACAAGTGCTGCTGCATGATAATCTTGAATATTACCATTTACATACTCTTTTACAAAATATTTAATTTCTTCATTATTTAGTTCCTTTTTATCTCTTTTCTTTTCTATAATAGTTTGAATATTCAAATTTTTCACTTCCTAACAGAATTTGATATCATAATTTTTTTTTACACTATATAAAATTTTTAGTAAAACTTTTTCTATGTATTGGGCATAAACCATATTGTTTAATCGCCTCAATATGCTTAGCTGTACCATATCCTTTGTTTTTTATAAATTCATATTCTGGATAGATTTTGTCATAACTTCTAATTATCCTATCCCTTGTAACCTTGGCAATAATTGATGCTGCAGCAATACTATATATTTTTGCATCCCCTTTAATGATAGATGTATATGGTATTGATAATGTATCGATTTTATCTAAAGCATCTACTAATATAATTTCTGGTTTTATTTTTAAGTTTGAAATTGCTTTAGTTAGAGCTTCTTTTGTTGCATTTAAAATATTTATCTCATCAATTCTAGTTTCATCAACAATTCCTACACTCCAAGCAACAGCTTCATTTGTTATTTCTTCATAAAGTTTTTCTCTTTTTGCTTCAGAAATCTTTTTTGAATCATTTATACCTTCTATAAAAGATGTTTCTCTAAGAATTACAACTCCTACCACAACAGGTCCTGCTAGTGGTCCACGGCCAGCCTCATCAATTCCTGCTATTAATTTTACTCCCTCTTCATATAGATTTTTTTCATATTCTTTTAATTGGTTCAATCTTTTTTCTTCTTTTTCTTTCATGTTACTTCCTTTTTTATATTGATAATTCTTGTAATTCTGTTAAAGAATAATATATCGAATCATTATATTCATATCCTTTTGAAAAATATATTTCAGATGTAGTATAGTCTACAATATAAAATGTTTGTTCATCTGTTTTTATTGTTCCTAAACCATTTTCATTTAGCGCTTCTTCACCCCATATATATATATCATCCTCTACTTTTAAATGGTCTAATAATCCATCACTTATTACATAGGTATTTTGCTCGCTATATAATATACCTGTTAATTCTTCTATCTCCTTAAATGAATATTTTTCATAAATTGTTTGTGATTTTCCTTGTATTAAAAGCATATTTGTTTTTATATCTTCTAATTTTGCTTTGTCAATTGCTTTTGTCGAAAAATCCACCACAATTGTTGCTAATATAATCATAATTATTATTGTAACTATTAAAGCTATCAGTGTTATACCGTTATCTTTTTTCATTTAAATTCTCCTCCCATTTGATAAATTATATGGTTTTAATTACTTTTCAAATCTTTCTTAGATTATACACTATCTTCTCTTTTTATTTCAACAATATTTAAAAAGTATTTTTAATATTTTTCAAAAGTATTTTTAACTTTTTTTTAATTTTTGTATTGTAATATTAGCTTAAATTGATTATTATAATATTATGTGGAGGAATGATTTATATGAATGATAATTTTGATGGATTTTTTGATAATAAAAAAGAACATAACAGCTTCTTTTCTAGGTTTTTTATACCTTTTTTTTCAGGTATTCTAGGTGCTATATTAGTACTTTTAATTTATTTATCTTTAATTGATAATAGCTCGATAGAAGAAACACCTAACAATACATCTACTATTACTACTTCTACTCAGCCTACTATAAGTCAAATATCTTTATCTGATTTTTCTAACACGTCTGTCTATGCTGCAAATAAAGCATTGCCATCTATTGTAGGTATTGAAGTTGAATTTACAGTTAATACATATTTTAATAGAACTCAAACTGCAACTGCTAAAGGCTCTGGAATTATTATGAGTTCCGATGGCTATATTTTAACAAATAACCATATTATTAGTTCATCTGATTCTTCCTTATTTTATGAAGTTTCAAAAGCAACTTCAATAAAAGTTTCAATTTATAATGATGACACACAGTATGAAGCTACAATTATTGGTACAGATGAACAAACTGATTTAGCTGTACTAAAAATCGAAAAAGAAGGTTTAACTCCTGCAGAATTGGGTGATTCGGATTCCATATTAGTCGGTCAATTTGTTTTATCTGTTGGTAATCCTTTAGGCTTGCAAAGCTCTGTTACATCAGGAATTATTAGTGCTTTAAATAGAGAAATTACTGCAGAAAATGGTACTATTTATACAGTTATTCAAACAGACTGTGCAATAAATGCTGGAAATAGCGGTGGTGCCCTTGTAGATGGTAATGGCAAAGTTATTGGTATAAATACTTTAAAACTATCTGGAAGTGGAATTGAAGGAATGGGATTTGCAATTCCTATTAATGATACAATGGAAATCTACAATGAACTAATTAAAAATGGTAAAATAGCAAGACCTTTTATAGGTATTACTGGTGTTGATCTTTCAGAAGAACAAGCTAAATACTATAATTTACCTATTGGAATTTATGTTCAGAAAATAGAAATACAAAGCTCAGCTGAGGAAGCTGGATTGAAAATTGGAGATGTTATTCTTAAAATTGATGGAATTGAAGTAAAAACTATGAGTGAATTAGATAAAATAAAAAACACTAAAAAAATTGGAGATACTATTGTTCTTACGATTTTTAGGAGTGGTGAAGAAAAAGAAATTTCTTTAGTTCTTAAAGAAAAGCCATAATTCAATACCATTTTCTTAATTATTTAATGTAACTTTTTTTGAATTTTGCCATAAAATATCTTAGGTGATTTTTATGCAATTATTAAAATTAGGTTCAACTGGACCAATGGTAGAGCTTTTGCAAAGCATACTTATAAAACTTGGTTTTCTAAATGGTAAAATTGATGGTATCTTTGGTCCTAAAACCCGGCAATGCTGTAAAAATTTTTCAACGAAGATTCGGTATAAACGCAGATGGTATTGTTGGGAAAAACACTTGGGAAGCATTATTACCATACATTAATGGTTATACATATTACACAATAAAAAGTGGTGATACTGTTTATTCGGTTGCCAGAAATTTTAAAATAAATGTAAATCAAATACTTTTTGCAAATCCAAATATTAATCCTAACTATTTATCTATTGGGACAAAAATTATTGTTCCATTTGGCAATATTGTTCCTACAAATATTCAATATAGTTCTAATATTTTAAGACTTAATATATCTAGTTTAAAAACAGTCTATCCGTTTTTGCAAAGTGGAGTAATTGCTAGTAGTGTTTTAGGCACTTCTATTCCTTATATAAAATTGGGAAATGGCACCAATGATGTATTTTATAGCGCCGCAATTCATGCTAACGAATGGATTACAAGTCCGCTTCTTATGAAGTTTATAGAAGATTTTTGCTTAGCATATGTAAATAATTCTACTATTTATGGTTATTCCGCTAGAGAAATTTTTAAATATTCTTCTATCTATATAGTACCAATGTGCAATCCAGATGGGGTTGATTTGGTGACAGGCGAATTAAAAAAAGATAGTCCAGCATATAAATCTGCAAAAACTATTTCTAATAATTATCCTTCTATTCCATTTACAAGTGGCTGGAAAGCCAATATAAATGGTGTGGATTTAAATTTACAATTTCCAGCTCGGTTGGAAAAATGCAAAGGAAATCAAATATTCAAAAGGATTTACAAGCCCTGCTCCTCGTGATTTTGTTGGCTTTGGTCCCCTTACTGAACCTGAAAGTTTAGGTCTTTATAATTTTACTTTATTACATAATTTTAGGCTTATACTGGCATATCACACTCAAGGTAAAGAAATTTATTGGCAATTTCAAAATTATGCACCACCTGAGGCAAAAGAAATAGGAGAAATTTTTTCCAGTGTAAGTGGTTATAAATTAGCTGACGTTCCTTATGATTCTAGTTTTGCTGGTTATAAAGATTGGTTCTTACAAGAATATCGAAATCCTGGATATACTATTGAAGCAGGTCTTGGTGAAAATCCTCTTCCAATTTCGCAATTTAATGAAATTTATAATGATAATATTGGTATCCTTGTATTAGGTACAGTTTTAAAACAATAAAAAGGCATTTCGCTTAGACTGTCTTCGAAGGAAGTGCGAAATACTCTGTAACGCATATGGTTACTGCATTTTATCAACTTTTAGTCATTCTCTCAAAGTCTTGTAATTATTGATTTACAAGACTTTGGTTGTTTTTTATATTAAAACCATTTTGGAAATTGTCTTACAATTCCATTAACAAAGAATTGTGACATTTTTAATATTTCTTTTTGAACTAAATCATAAGCATTTATATCTGCCACATAATCTCCTTTTAATCTTGCATTTACTTCATCTGTTGTAAGTTTTAAATGTTCATATAACATTTTACGTATTTCTTCTTTTGGATAAAATGGATTTATACTACTAAATGCTTCTGCCATGCTATCTGCATTTTGATACCATTTTTTATTTAATACGTTGGCTTGCTCTTGATTTTTATTTTTTAATGCTACAATTAAATCTTTTCCAAAATAGAATTTAGTTTTAAAAAATTAAAATATAGGCATATTAGTAATAGGAGCAGTTATCTAAACTGCTCCTATTTATATTTGACATTCCTCTATAGTTTTAATTAATTTTTTTGATAAATTATATGTAAAATTTAGCATATAAAAATATTTTTCTAAAAGTTCTTCATCTATAGCTTCTTTTTTTAATCCTCCTGCTTCGAACATGGCTCCTGAATGAAATCTTAAATATATTTCATTATACTTTATATAGACATCAAACTCCATATTAGTTTTTTCTCTGAATTCTATTAATTTCTCCATTATATCTGCTGTTAGTATTTGCATTCCTATTATTTTATTAGAAGCCTCTACATCAAAATATTTTTCAAATTTACTAGAATCCATTTTTAATTTATTTTTTGATAATATTCCCCTATTTCGCGTTATTCTTAATTCACTATCAATAGATTTATCCATTATAATTTTAGCAAATAATCCATGAAATATTGTCACTCTTCTTGTTTTAGTTTCTCCATTTGAATCTTCATAAGTTTCTTCTTTCTGTGTCTTTACTTCAGCCATTTGAATGCTATATTTATTATCTATTTGTGCTTCAAAATAATCTTCTGAATCATATAAATCATAGTGTTCATATTTAGGCTCTTTATAAATATATTGTGGCATTCCTTTTTGTGGAAAATATTCTAAGTTATTATAAAAATTGCTCATAAGTTTAGGTATTATTAGTTCTTTATATTTTTTATTATATTCATTTTTTTGTTTACTAAATAAAATAGTTATTATTACATATGCAAATAAATTTGCAAACACCATTAGCATTATTTTCGGTAATATAAAAAACATCGAAAAACTATTATTTGTACTTGTTGTACAAATAAGTATTATCATCATGATACTTATTACTAAACATGTTATTAACCTTATTTTCTTTACTTTTTCATTTTCTTTTTTTGCTTCTTGCCAAATATTATTTAATTCACTGTTATCTGCATTTTGCAAATCTTTATATAATTTGTCAAATGTTTTCATAATACTAATCCTCAAAATTTACATTAATATTTTCTTTTTTATATTCTTCTATCTCAAATAATTTAGCTTCTTTAAATCCAAATAGTTTTGCAACGATATTTGATGGGACTGTATATATTTTATTGTTATAGTCAGTAACCTCTGTATTATATATTCTTCTTGCTGCTTGTAATTGACTTTCTAATTTTGTTAATGTTTTTTGTAAATTTAGATATTGTTCATTTGCTTTTAATTCTGGATAATTTTCTGCAACTGCTATAATCTGATTCATTTTATTATTTAACTTTTCAGCATTTTTAATATCTTTTGGTTGTTTCATATAAGTTGTTCTTAAATTTGTAATTTCTGTAAAAATTTCTTTTTCGTGTTTTGAATACCCTTTTACACATTCTACTAAATTTGGTATTAAATCAAATCTTTGATTTAAATACACATCAACTCCTGATTCTGCTTGTCTTACTTTGTTTCTTGCTTTTACTAGATTATTATATTTCGCTAATATTATAACTAATATAACAATCACTATTATAATTAGAACTTCCATGTATATCCCTCTTTTCTATAAATTTTCAATTATTACTTTATATATATATCCATTTTCATCATATTCGTATGATATTTCAAATTTATCAGAATCATCAAATGTTTTCTTTAAATCTTTTATTTCATCTGGATCTTTTGTTTCTATTCCCATATAATTAACTGTTATTTTTCTATCTTCCTTTTTATTGTTTGTAATAACTTTATCTAAAACTATTTTTAAAGTACTCCCTATTTTTGACCCTTGATACATTTCGAAGCTAATATTATAGCTATTTTTAATAATTTCATCTTCATCCTCAGAAATTTCATTATTATATATATTATTAAAATTATCTAAAGTAGTAGATATAAAATTTGTACCTTCATCAACAATGTCTGGTGTACTTTCAATTATATTAGATATTGTAGATATTTTTTGTCCTACAAATCTTCCTACAAAAACTACAATTACTAGATATATTATTGCAATACAAATCACTCCAATAATTATGTACTTTACTATTTTTTCTTTAGAACTTGCATTTCCTATTTTTTTATCTTCTATTATTGTGTTTTGTTCTACTGTTTCATTGTCATTAACTAATTCATCTACACTTATATTAAATATCTTACTCATTTCTACTAACTTATCCATTTCTGGTGTTGTTTGTCCTAGTTCCCATTTTGATACTGTCTGTCTTGTAACATTTAATTTATATCCAAGTTCTTCTTGTGATAACCCTTCCTTTTTTCTTAATTCAATTAATTTTTCATTAAATTTCATTTTTACATCCTCCTATTATTTTTTCGGTTTTACGATTTTGCTCGCAAAACTCTTGATTTTATTTTACTAGAAAAGTTGTAAAACATCTACCAATTTTGGTTTGAAATTTGTCACCTAAAATTAACATCTAGCTATTTTTAGCATAATTTCAGCACTTTTATTCTTAATACTTTTATTATAAACCACCATTTTTTATCTGTCTACTGTTTTTTTAGTTTTGTAATAAAATTTCTCTATTCCTCTAAAAGTATTGTGACAGGTCCATCATTTACAAGCTTTACTTGCATGTCTGCTCCAAATATTCCTGTTTCTACTTTTGGAATCTGTTTTTTTAATTCATCAATTATATAATTATATAAATTTATTGCCATTTCTGGTCTTGCTGCTTCTATAAAAGATGGTCTATTGCCTTTTTTTGTATCGCCATACAAAGTAAATTGCGAAACAAGAAGTAATTCTCCATTCACATCTTTTAAAGATAAATTCATCTTTTCATTTTCATCTTCAAAAATTCTTAAATTTATTAATTTTTTTATAAGATAATCTGCTGATTGTTTTGTATCATTATGTGTTATTCCAATTAAAACTAAAAAACCTTTATCTATTTTGCCTACAACTTTATTTGCAACTTCTACTTCAGCCATTTTTACCCTTTGAATTAAAAATCTCATATAATTCCCCTTTAATATACTTCCAAATTTCTTAAATATTATCAAATTTTTCTTATTATTACAAGTAAATGACCCACATTTTCTTTATTTTTTATGTAAATTATGTTATAATATAAATATAAATTCCGGAGATACGCGGAAAAACAGTATCATTGGTTTTTACATTGCTCTTGTAATGTAGCCAAAACAAGAAAGGATAATATTATGCCACGGTTCTTTTTCAGCCCCAGCCCAGACGCCCTATCTCTTTCCATCGAGCAAAAGCTCGGTGTAACCGGGCACGTTTTCACTGAAAAGTTTGAAGACTATAGTATTTCGTCTATTTTCCTGACAAATGCAAAGGAAATCATTAACTTTATAAAAAGCAATCCAGACAAAAACTTTGAGAGAATTTTCGAAGCTTGGAATATGTTTTCCAACTTTGAGACAAGGCATTATATGTTGAGATTATTTCTCTCGGCTCTCCTTGAGCCTCCAGTTAAAGTAGGAAAGAATGCTTATGCAGACATAACCAATTTTACTCAGGCTAAAGTTTTCTTTGGTATAAAAAACGGTTATGGAGATGGGCAAAGAGTTACAGCTTCCATCTGTAACATAATCTTCGAAAGGGAATTCCTTTATAATATTCCTGCAAAAGAAGCAGAGAATACTTTATTTCTTCTTGAAGAAGAAAATTCTCCCGAGGGATACGAACATTGCAGATTTTACCATATGATTTTACCATATGGTGAAACCAGTGAGCTAAACTAATATATCCTGAAACAGCTCCCACAATGTGGGAGCTGTTTCTTTGTGTCTTGCTACTTTAAAATCTTCTCTTTATTTGTCTTTTCAGCATTTTCTTTTAATATTTCCTTTTCTTTTTCTTTCGTTTTTAGATTATCTTTTGCAACAGTCATAAGTAATTTTATTCTATTTATTTGGTTTGATTCGCTTGCTCCTGGGTCGTAGTCTACTGGCGCGATATTTGCATCTGGGTACAGTGTTCTTATTCTTTTTATAACACCTTTACCTACTACATGATTTGGCAAACATGCAAATGGTTGAACACATACTATGTTCGGTATGTCATTTTCAATAAATTCTACCATTTCTCCTGTAAGTAACCATCCTTCTCCTGTTTGATTCCCTGTTGATAAAATTTCTTCTGCTAAATCTGCTATTTTTTCAATATCACATGGTGGTAAATACCCTTTTTTTGAACTTGCTAATGCTTTTTTATACCCTTTTTCTAACTTGATTAGAAGGTCTAATATAATTTCATTTATCTTTGTTTTAAATGTTCTAGATTTTAACAAGTCATCTCTTTTAGGATTATTTAATAAAACAAACTTTATAAATCCCATAAATTCTGGAATATATACTTCTGCGCCTTCCTTTTCTAGTAAATCTACTACGAAATTATTACCATAAGGATGATATTTTATTAATATTTCGCCCACAATACCAACTTTAGGCTTTTTTATAGATGTATCTAGTTCTATTTTTTCAAATTCATCTACTATTTCTTGTAATGTAGAATCAAACCCTTTTAAGCTTGCTTTTGATACATAGTCCTTACACTTTTCCATATATGCATTAAATACTCTATCAGTTTCGCCTTTATTTTTTTCATAAGCTCTGTTTTTATGTAATAAAGTCTGCAATAAATCTGCATAAATTACACCTTTTACTAATTTTAATATCAAAGGAACTGTTAATTTAAATCCAGAATTTTTCTCTAATCCTACCACATTAAATGATATTACTGGAACATCTTTATATCCTGCATCTCTTAGTGCTTTTCGTATAAAACCTATATAATTTGTTGCTCTACATCCACCACCTGTTTGTGACATCATAATAGCTACTTTGTTTTTATCAATATCATCACTTTCTAAAGCTTCTATTAATTGCCCCGTGGTTAATATAGATGGATAGCAAGCATCATTATTTACATGTTTCAAGCCATATTCTACAGTTCTAGGCGTACACTCCTTTAGCACTTTTACATTATATCCTTCTGTTTTTAATGCTTGTTCAAATAACTCAAAATGTATTGGTGCCATCTGTGGAATAATAATTGTATAATCTTTTTTCATCTCTTTCGTAAATTCTTTTCTATTTAATTCATATTCTCCCAAATTATTTCTCTTAGGGTTCTTTCTTTTCTTCATATTTGATAAAAGTGAACGTATTCTTATTCTTACTGCACCTAAATTGTTTATTTCATCGATTTTAATTAGAGTATAAATTTTACCGTAGCTTTTTAAAATTTCTTCTACTTGATCTGTTGTCACGGCATCAACACCACATCCGAATGAATTTAGCTGTACAAGCTCTAGAGATTTATTATGTCCAACATATTCTGCTGCTGCATATAATCTTGAATGGAACATCCATTGGTCAACAACTCTTATTGGCCTTTTTACTTCTGCTAAATGTGCAACACTATCTTCTGATAACACTGCTAAGCCTAATGAGTTAATCATAGCATCAATTCCATGGTTAATTTCTGGGTCTACATGATATGGCCTTCCTGCAAGTACAATTCCCTTAATATTATTTTCTTCTATATATTTTAAAGCCTCTTCACCTTTTCTATGAACATCTTGTCTAAATTTTTGATATTCATTTTCTGCAAGAGTTACTGCTTTTTCTAATTCTTTTTTTGTAAAACAATACTTGCTAAACTCTGGAATTTCTAGCATTCTTTCTACTAATTCTTTTTTTGCAAAAGGTAAAAATGGATTAATAAATTCTATATCATCTATTTCTAAATTTTCTATATTATTTTTCAAAACTTCTGAATATGATATTACAATTGGGCAATTATACTTGTTATTTGCCTTTTCATATTCTTTTCTTGAAAACATCATACATGGATAGAATATTGTTTTTACACCTTGGTTTAATAAGCTTATAATATGTCCATGGCTTAGCTTCGCTGGATAGCAAACTGATTCTGATGGCATAGATTCTATCCCTTTTTCATAAGTCGACCTACTACTTTTTTCAGATAAAATTACCCTAAATCCTAGATTTGTAAACAGAGTAAACCAGAATGGATAATCCTCATACATGTTTAAAACCCTTGGTATTCCTATTGTTCCTCTAGTTGCTCTTTCTTCTGATAATGGTTCATAATCAAAAACTCTTTCGTTTTTATATTTATATAAATTAGGTAAATTTTTTACTTCTTCTTGTTTTCCTGCACCTCTTTCGCACCTATTGCCAGATATAAATTTCTTTCCATTTGAAAAATGGTTCAATGTAAGTAAGCAATGATTTTCGCAACCTTTACATCTTGTATGTATTACAGTTGTCTTTAAATCAGCTAATTCTTCCTTTTTTAGCATTTTAGAAGTATATTTTGTATCCTTCATTGCTTCAAATTCCTCTTTTGCAATATATGCCACCCCATAAGCTCCCATAAGTCCTGCAATATCTGGTCTTATAACGTTTTTACCAACTATTTTTTCAAAAGCTCTTAAAACTGCATCATTATAAAAAGTGCCACCTTGCACAATAATATTTTCTCCCAAGTCTTCAACGTTCCTTATTTTCATTACTTTTTGAATAGCATTTTTTATAACAGAATATGATAGTCCTGCTGATATATCACCAACAGTATATCCTTCTTTTTGTGCTTGTTTTATTTTTGAATTCATAAAAACTGTACATCTTGAACCTAAGTCTACAGGGTTTCTTGACTTCAGTGCCTCATCTACAAATTCATCTATTTTTAAATTTAAACTTTTCGCAAAAGTTTCTATAAATGAACCACATCCTGAAGAGCATGCTTCATTTAACATAATATTATCTATTGCACCATCTTTTATTTTGATATATTTCATATCTTGTCCACCAATATCAATGATTGCTGAAACGTCATTCATAAACATTTTGGCCGCTGTATAATGTGCAATAGTTTCTATCTCTCCTAACTCTAGATTTAGTGCTGTTTGTATAAGTTTCTCGCCATAACCTGTTGAACCTGCAAAGCGAATTACAGCTTTTTCTGGTAATTTAGTTTGCATTTCGCTTACCATTGCAATTACGCTCTCTAAAGGTTTTCCTTCATTGCTTGCATATTTTGAATATAGCAAATTACCTTCATTATCTATTAAAGCAATTTTACTTGTTGTTGAGCCTGCATCTATCCCTAAAAAACAATCTCCTTCATAATTTGATAACTCCTTTTTAGGTACTACTGTTTTTGCATGTCTTTCTTTAAATTCATTATATTCATTTTCTATTGTAAATAATGGTTTTAATGATTTTGATTCGCTTTCTTTGTAGCTTTTCAATAATTGAATTTTACTTTGTAATTTTTCCATTGTTATTGTATTATAATTTATTGAATCTAATGCAGCACCTTTTGCAACTAATAAATGTGCATCTTCTGGGCAAATTACTTGCTCTGGCTCTAATTTAAGTGTTTCTATAAATCTTTTTCTAAGCTCTGGTAAATAATTAAGCGGTCCTCCTAAAAACGCAACATTTCCTCTTATCGGTCTTCCACAAGCAAGCCCACTAATAGTTTGATTTACTACTGCTTGAAATATTGATACAGCAATATCTTCTTTTGCTGCTCCTTCATTTAAAAGTGGTTGTATATCTGTTTTTGCAAAAACTCCACAACGAGAAGCTATTGGGTATATTGTTTTATAATTTTTTGCAAGTTCATTTAACCCCATAGTATCTGTATTTAAAAGTGTTGCCATTTGGTCTAAAAATGCCCCTGTACCTCCTGCACAAGTACCATTCATTCTTTGCTCAATTGATTTCCCAAAATATATTATTTTAGCATCTTCTCCACCAAGCTCTATTACAACATCTGTTTTTGCAATATATTTTTCAACTGTTCTTTTGCATGCAACTACCTCTTGCACAAAAGGAATTCCTAAAAACTCCGAAACAGAAAGCGCCCCAGAACCTGTTAAAGCTAATGTTATTTTATTTCCTTTAAAATTTTCAATAATGTCTTCCAAAGATTTACAAATTGTATTTCTAGTATCTGAAAAATGTCTTGTATATGTTGAATAAATTGTATTTAAATTATCATCCATAACTACTGTTTTTACTGTAGTAGATCCTATATCTAAACCTATGTGTAAAACTTTTTCCATAATATAAATCGTCTCCTTGTTATTAATAGCATTTAATTATTTTATAGTATGTTTGGTATTTTTGTCAAGTTTTGTCAAATTGTGACTAAACAAAAGGTGTTGATAAATACACTAGCGCCTTTGTGGATGTAGTAAATTTAACAAAAACACTATTATCTATGCTCATGGAAGATCTGATAAAACTATGTTTGGAACATTAAAAAATGTTTTAAATAACGGATGGCTTAACAATAACAATTATAGTATATATTACAAATATTAAATTTATTTTAAAATTTAGTATAAATATTGTATTTTATGAAGTTGTTGCTCATTGTGAATTTATTTGCTACTTCTACATTTTTTTTATTAATATAACCTTCTTCAATTTCAGCACCTTCTTTAGGAGTAAATACTCCTGTTGTCGAAATATATGTACCTAAGTTTGTTACCCAACTTCTATTAGAGAAAATTGCAATACCTTCAGTTGAATCACTTAGAATATCTTTCCCGATTATTAATCGTGAATCATATTCTACTCCAAATAAGTTAAGTAATGTTGGAAGCACATCTATCTGACTACCTACTTTTTCTACTTCAATTACTTCTTTCATTTCATTATTCCAAAGAATGAAGTTGCTTCTATTTACTTCTATTATATCATCTCTTTCGTATGAGCTTATTTGGTTAATTTCATTAACTGGTATTGTATATGGATAATGATCTCCCACTAAGGCTATTACAGTGTTATCTAACTTACCCTTTTTTTCTAACGTATCTATCAGTTTTTCTAATGCCCTGTCTAGTTCTATTTGTGTTGCTAGATATGCTTTTATCATTTGACTATATGGTAAATCTTGAACTTCTTCTCTATTTTTATATGCTATGCTATTCCCTTGGCTTATTACATATGGTGCATGACCACTTACTGTTACATAATATGTTACGAATGGTTCTTTCTCCATATAAAAGTCTGCTGTTACATCAATTAAATCTATATCACTTGGAAGCCAATTACGGCTCATTAATTGCTCTAATCCGTTTCCTAACCCCATATATATATCAAATCCAAGTGTCCCCATTGTAATATCTCTTGAGTAATAATTATATGTCCAATTATGATATGCACTTGCATAATATCCAAGATTTCCAAGGCTATTCCCCAAAGCATATTTAATTGTAGGTTTTTCTTCTTTCCAAAGTTTTAATGTCCCTTGTGTTGGTATAAGGCCAGTTGTTGCTTGAAATTCTCCTCCTGTAGTACTTAAAAATACTGGTGAATAAAAGTTGTTAAATACAAAACCCGAATTTGAAAGTTTATACAATGTTGGAGTTAAATTTTCATCTACTGCAATATTATTAAATCCTTCTGCTAAAATAAATATTAGGTTTTTACCTTTAAAATATCCTGTGTATTCATTTTTCTTAGTTGGTGTTGAATTTTCTATGTAATTATATATATTGATAAGATTTTTATCATTGGTACTACTTTTTAGTGTTTCAAAATCAATATCTATAATATTATCTTCATATTCGATATTTATTACTTCTTCCTCTTTTTTAGTTTCCTCCTCAGTATTTATAATATCTTCTTCAAACCCAAAGATTGTTCTTTGCACATCTAATTTAGTTGCCGTTAATAACCCAAAATTTTTGATGTTTTTTTCTGGTGCATTTACTTTAAAATAAAGATTATATAAAGAATATACTTCTTTTTTATCTATACACATAATGATGTATATAAGTATCACCAATATGATAATTACCATCATCATTTTAAGCACCGTTTTTTTCTTACATCTCGTATAACAAATTTTGTTTCTAAATATAAAGTACAAAATTAATGGCACAAGAAAAATGAGTATACTAAAGAAATATGTTTTAATAGCATCTATAATGATATCTGTAAAGCCTAATGCATTCCCTGCTAGACCAACAGTTGCAAAAGAAAATGGCACACTAAATAATTTAAAAAACACTAATTGTATTAAGAAATAAAGAGTAATAATAATAGATAAAATAACATTTATTGCTCTTGCTACACTTTCTTTAAATAAATTAACAACCATATTTATAACAAGTATTATTGGCATACTAAAAAGTATAGTATATAAAACATCACCAAATCCACAATTTCTAATTGTTATTAATTTAAAAACTATCTCTAAATAAATAATTAAAAATGCTATGTAATAAAAATAACTAATTTTTTTCTTTGATTCCTTCTCCATTTTTTTCTCCTTTTTGTTCTTCATTTTTTTTGTTTTTTACTAATAAAACTTTCCCTCTTTTTTCTATATATTTATTAACAATCGCTCCAAAAAGAACAATATATATACATAAATATATCCACATAAATAATAACATAACTGTTGTTAAACTTCCATATGTTACTGAAAATCCTGAAAACACATCTAAATAAATAGAAAACACATATGATATAAGTATCCACCCTAACGTCGCAATCAATGCTCCTGGTAATTGATATTTTAATTTTACTTTATGTTTTGGTAAAAATTTGTAAATTAGTACAAATATGATAAACATTATAACATATACTGCTATTTTACTAAAACTAAAAATTAAATTTGTTATTCCTTTTATTTCTCCAAAATTCTTAGCTATAATTAGATTTATTTTATTACCAAAAACCAAAACTAATAAAGTTACTACAATTAACAATATAAATATTATTGTACTAATTATTGATTGCAATTTTATAGAAAAATAGTTGTACTTTTTTTTCACTTGATAAGCTGAGTTTAGTCCTTTACATAATACGAAAAATCCTTTTCCTGCAGACCATAGCAAAAATAATATTGAAATAGATATTGTACCAATTGACTTTGTATATACCTCTTGTATAATGTCAAATATCAGACCTTTTACACTTTCTGGTATAATGGCTGCAAAAATTCCAAACAAAGTATTTTTATCTAATCCTAAAAATTGCACAACTGTTAATAATATCATTATAAATGGAATAAACGATAAAATTATGAAATATGAGCATTGTGCAGCATATTCACTTATTTTTGCATCTTCAATTGTATCTAAGAATTCCTTTATTTTCTCTTTTATAGTTAGTCACCTCAATTGTTTTTCTTAAATTTTCTAGATAAATGTTTATCTTTATATTTATATATTACATCTTTAAGATTTTTATTAGTTTTTAATGCAAAAATATAATGTATTTTATCTTTACTCTTTTCGGCATCTTCTCTAATGTTCTCTTTTAGTTCTTCTAGTCTTACTAATATATTATATTCTGTTGCAATTTTTCTTATTTTTACTGTTAGATTCATTGAATGAATAACATCAATTATTAATACGCCGAAAAACATTCCAATGAAAAACGAAAACATCAAATTGTTATATAACCAATTTATAGATTCTATAATAGTATCATTTACAAAGAAGTAATATATAGTGCTAATAACAGCCCAAAAAAATGTATATAATGGACAAATTATTCCTTGGATATTTCCCCATTCTTCAGAATAATCCCATAATTTTACTTTCATTCCTTTTATAAAAATTATTCCAGCAATATATTCAATTAGTGTCATTGCTATTGTCATAAATAATATAACCAAAATTTTTTGTAATATTAGGTTTTGTATAAAACTCATATCAACTTTTGAAATTAAATATAATGCACATAAACCGAACCCATAAATTGGAAGATATGGCCCCGTCAAAAAGCCTGGATTTATCCATTTTTTTGAGCTAATAAATCTTCTAAAAAATAGCTCCAATGCCCATCCTAATGTACTTCCTATAAAAAATAAGAACGCTAAACTTAAAAAAAATTTCATAAATAATCTCCTTTTTTTGATTTATTTGCATTATACCATATTTATAAACGTTCTACAAATATTTTGTTAATGTTCAGACCAAAATTTTCAAACTAGTAGCTCCACGTGTCGGTTGCACTTTTCTTTTCGTGCTTTATTCGAGAAAAGAAAATATCCAACCGACAGCAACATGGAGCGGATTATATATTAATTAGTCTGAACTGTAACAATATTTTTAAATTTTTGGTTACTTAAAAAAGTAAATTCCACATAATAAAAAAATTTGATTGTATGC
>OLSB01000512.1_pt1 | contig 43737 bp, 45 predicted proteins | sample 1672071 | NCBI WGS metagenome assembly OLSB01 (sample SAMEA3136642, study PRJEB25190) | human gut metagenome | biome: human gut; feature: human-associated habitat; material: faeces | place: Austria | collected 2013 | reverse complement strand
TTTTGATTTAATTCTTTTTATACATTCTTGTTTATTCATATTTTTTATTTTCTCCTTTCATGTAATTAAGACTATAAAAAACAACTTAATTTGTACTTTTTAATAATACAAATTAAGTTGTAATTTTTCAATATATCTGGTCACACAATGTTTAGTCTCTGTTTTATCTCATTTATTAGTCTCTTTTGTCCATATTTACTTTCTCCTCCATTAGATAGCATTCCCGAAAAGAAGATAGGAATCTTATTACCTTTATATGGTTATCTCTTTCATCAAATGTATTTCTATTCAATGGTTTTAATTAATTCCTTTTCAATAATTTCTTTTATATATATATCACAACTATAAAATAATTTCAAAATCCTTTTTTCGTTTGGAATTGTGTTAAAAACATTTTCTGCATCTGCAACAATAACTTTATTGGCTGATTTTTTAAATATATCTATATTGCTTTTAAATTCATCTTCTCTTCTTTTTTTACCTTCAAACTTAAACGGTCTCTGAACAATTGAAACAATTGGTATTTTTAAACTTCTTATATATTCGTTTATTAATGGCGTTACAGCCGTACCACAACCGCCTCCAATTCCTGTAATAGTTATAACCAAATCCGAATTTAATGTAAGATTTTTTAAAAAATCTTGAATTTTTTCCTTGCTCTCTGCAAAAGCCTTTTTCCCCTTTTCTATATCACCTGAACAATTTAGTCCTTTACAAGTTTTTTCACCGATAGCAATATATTGTATTCTTTCTTTTACTATTCTATCAATCACCGATTCATATAAATCTTCTTTTTTTGGATATTCAACTAAGCCTTGAATAGAATGGATTTCCTCTAAACTACTTGAAATATATCCATATTTAATTTTAAAATTTTGTGCGTAGTCATGAAAAGCAGATAAGCAATCAAAAGGATACTGTTTAATCATATTTGCTGCAGCTCCTCCAACTCCTATAATACATACATTTTTCATATTTAAACTCCTCCTTAATTAATATTATCTTGTTAATAATACTAATTAATCTATAATTAATCAATATGCCTGGTCACAAAATGCACGAAAGCAAGACTCTATGCCTTGCTTTTTATCATAATCATTTATTTTTCTTTTTCTCTAATATTTCTTTTATTTCTTTTTTTAATCTTGCTTTAGAATATTTATCCATTGCACGTTTTCCAGATAACATACATCCAAATAATATTGGAATTGAATACACATTATTTTTGTATTCAAATTCATATTCTTTTTTTGTTAGCAACTTTTCGCTTTCTTTCACAGGTTCTTCTCGAATACTTTCATATATTAAATCTGATGCATATGCATTATTAATATATATGAGTGTTAAATCTCCTTCATCTAATATCTTTTTTATATGTATATTTAAAATTTCTTTTATTTGTGGGTATAAAAATTTTTTTCTGTTTTTTTCATTTTGTTTTTCACCTTGCTTATCAAGCTTTTTATTAAGTCCTTTTTTTAATAATTTTTTAAATTCTTCCTGACTGGTTTCATGATAATAAAACAAATCACCTGAAAGAATTGTAAACTCTTTTTCATGACTTTCTTTATAAAAATTTTCAATTTTTTTAGAATTTTGACTATCTTTATTTTTTATATCTTCAATATTTTCTAAATTACACCAATCCCATTTTATTTTTTGTTCGGTGACCTCATCAAACAAATCATAAATCGGTTTAAAGTATTTATTATAAAAACGCTTTTCTTCTTTTTTTGCAGTTATCGTTGGAATGCAATATAAATAATTTTGTTCATATACAGCACTATTTTCATCGCCAGCAGGATTTATTCCTAAGACCAAAATATATTTATTATTTTTGTTTTTACATTCATTAATTTTAAATCCATTTTTATCAATTCTGTTATAATTGCCTTTATCATTTTCAGAAATTTCTAAAATTTTCATAGTTAACTCGGCTTCTTTTTCCATCTCATCACCCATAATTTTCTCTTAATTTTTATATTTTTTTTCTGCTTCTTTTATTATTTCTTTTATTTCATTTCTTAAACTTACTGGTCCAATGACCTCTACATCCCTTATATTCTTAAGTGCCCAATATATAAATCCATCTTTGTTCGTATTTAATATCAATCTAAAGGAACAACTATCTTTTTTTATAATAGTAATATTTTTTCCAAATTTATCTATTACGGGATTTAATAATGTATTTTGGCATATTGCTTCTATTTCTTCTAATTTTCCTGCTATAGCTTCTACTGTGGATTTAGCATAATATTCGATTTGCTTCTCATTCTTTTCTAGTATTCTTTTTTCTTTTAAAATATTAATATTTTTTATTCTATCTAATCTATATCTATAAAAAGTATTTTCTCCATCCTTAATTGCTATAACATAAAACAGCTGGTCATTATATACAATTGCATATGGCGATATAACGGTTTCACTTATTTTTGTAAAATCAAATTTTTTCTCTATGGTATATTTCCAATATTCCATTTTTATTTTTCTCTTACCATTTATCGCTTTAGAAATATCTTCTATATTTTTAACAACTTCCATATTAGTAGTTTTATTATCAATAGAATATATCTTATAATCTTCCAATTCTTTGTTTTCATATACATTTTGAAGTTTTTTGCATTTTTTTATTATTTCTTTTGAAATTTTTTCAGGCATAAAACCTGAATAATTGAATGTATCTATAATTGCTCTTATTTCTCCTTGTTCAAAATCTGTTTCTGGGTTTTTTATTATGTAATAACCTTGTCCATTTTCATCTCTTGTACTTATATCAAAATCTAGCTTATATTTTAATAAGTTTATATTTCGCCTAATAGTTCTAGAATCAATTTCTACGCCATATATTTCTTCTACTTTTCTTCCTATCTCTGCTGCTGACATTTTATGATTCTCATCACTATATTTTTTTAATACATTTAGTATATATAATATATTCCCATTTTTCTCATACAAATCCATATATTACTCCTTTAATGAAATATTTATGCTAATTTATATATTGTTTTTCCTTTTTTTCACTCTTATTTCCATATATTTTAATTAAAATATGTAGTTTACCTCTTTCATCATTTTTATCGTATCTTGAACCTTTATTTTTAAATACTATCTCATCATTATGTTTCACTTTAGCTGGAATTTTTACAATAATTTTTTCTGTATTATGAATATCTAATCCATACCCAAAACATTTAGGACATTTTTCTGCATCTTCATTGTCATGCAAACAATAATCTATATAATCACATATTATCTCTTTTTCTATACCCCTTTGGGCTTGTTCTTTTGTTAATTTTATTTCCACATATTCATCTTTATATTTGTTTTTAATTTTATCAGAATAAATATCCAAAAAAAGTTTATATGCCTTCTTATCATCTATTTTAAAAATTTCATTCATTATTATCACCAAAATTATTATATCATGTATATTATTTTATTCAAGTTGTTGGTCATATAATGTATATTTTATGACTTTTGTGAAAATTTGGTTATTATACCAATTGTCTTAAAGATCTATAATTAGCGTTTTTTATGCTGTACTTTTAAAACTCACTTACAAATATTTTTTTAGTTCTTTCAATTCCTTTATTTGATATTCATAACTTGAATTTTCTTTTTTCCTATTAACCCAAATCCCTTGCATTCCCGCATTTAGGCTTCTTTCTATATCTACTTTATATTTGTCTCCAGTCATTACACAATTTTTTGGCTCTGAATCAACCATTTGACATGCAATATCAAAATTTTCCTTTTCTGGTTTAGAACACCCTACTTCACTTGAAATAACTATATTTGAAAAATATTTATTGAGTCCTGTATGCTCAATTTTTCGCCTTTGTTGTTTTCTATTTCCATTTGAAATTATAACAAGCTTATATTTGCTTTTTAAATTTTTTAGTACTTCTTCTGCATCATTAAATAGATTCCAATTTGCTTCATAGATTTTTTGATAGTCTCTAAATTTGTTTTTAGCATCTGCTTCGGATATATTAATTAAATAGTTACCAAACAATCCTTGCATTCTTTTCATTCTCGATTTTTCAAATGATATTTTTCCTTTATGATATTCCTCATATATTTCTAATGTAATATTATTCCATATTTGTGCAAACTCATCATCGTTCACTTTATCAAATTCACTATACATTTTTTAAAATTCACAAATTGCATCATATTCTGCTTTTTTGCTATTAACAAGTGTATCATCTAGGTCGAATAGAACTGCTTTTATTTCTCCGTTATAATACATATTAAAACCTCACTTTATGCTTTAGGTTTCCACTTAAACATTGTACCCTATTAATTTTAAAAAGTAAATACATTTTTATAAGAAAAAATATAGGTACTAAAATCATTATTGATAGCAATGGTAAAAGAGAAAATTTACCAGAATATCCAATGAAAGCTTTAAGAGAAGCTGTTGCTAATGCTTTAGTTCATAGAGATTATAGTATTAGTAGAGAAAGTGCATATATTTATGTACAAATATATGATGATAGAATAGAGATTTTAAATCCTGGTGATTTATATGGAAATAATAGGTTGGAAAATTTAGGAACAGATATGATTCTTGAGGCAAGAAATAAAAATATTGTTAGATTGCTCGAAGAAAAAGGAAATATAATCGAAAATAGACACACAGGAATTGCTACAATAAAGAGAGAAATGCAAATGATGGGATTACCAGAACCTGAGTTTATCTCTTTAAGAGGAGATTTTAAAGTTATCCTTAGAAAAGAAAAAGTTAAAAATACTGAACCAACAAAAAATACTAAATATATTAATTGAAAACCCTTATATAACACAAATGAAATTAAGTGAAATACTAGGAATTTCAAAACGAAGTATTGTTAAAAATATGAAGAACCTAAAAAATAATAAAAAGGTTGAAAGAATTGGTTCAGATAAAAAAGGGTATTGGAAAATATTATAATATCCAAAAGCTACTTATATTGAGTAGCTTTCATTAATATTACGAAAGGATACTTGCCCTCAAGTATCCTTTATTCCCTATAATTATCTATATCCAGTTCTCCTTCAAAATTTTTATCTGTTAATTCTTCATCTATTTCATATCTTCCGTCTTTATATCTTAATATAAAGCCCTCACTTACAACTTTCCTTATTTCGTCTGGCAAATCAGTTGCCTCAAAAACTTTTCTTTCTCCAAACTTGGTTAAATATATTCTGTCTGGGTTTGCATTTAATACGTAATATAGTCCATCTTCCCTTGTTTTAGTATTTGTTTTGCTTAATGAATTTGATAATTCCTGTAAAAAGTTTGTTGTTTCATTGCTTTTGTATCTGTTTTTTATATTGTTAAATAAATTTAGTCTCAGATTTCTCATCTCCTTTAATTTAAAGTGCTTTCTCCGTTTTTATAATTTATATCTATCCCTGGTTGAACATTATAAACATATACATTGAAGCATATTCCTTCTCCCTTATCTTCTAAAGATTGTGCTTCTATTTCTACTCCGTTTGCAACTAAATTGTCATTTTCAAATATTGGTGTTACTCTGTATAGAACATGATTTTTTGTTGTTCTTACATATTCTGCAACCATATTTTCAAATGGAAGCATTCCCTGAACATTCATATACCTTGTACCTGTTATTAAGTTTTTTTCATTTGCATTTTCTGCTGTTAGTTGATAACCTATTAAATGACAGCGGTTATATAGGTATTTACCTTCAACAATATCATATTTTGCAGTTTGCCAACCTGATGGTTTTACACTGTTTATTGCTCCTCTTTCTTCTGTTGGCATTGTTTCAATCCCTACCTTTGCAAATGCAGAACCACATCTTCCTAAATAATCTAATGGGCTATAATCTTCAAATGTATCTCTTGCAAAATCTTCTTCATTAAAATCTGGTTTGTTATCGTTTAAAACAACATATGGTTCATTTTCAAATTTTGGAATTGTGGTTAAATCAAAAGACGCTGTATAATTGATTTTGTTATACGCATTAGAACTATTAAGTAGACCCTCTAAATCTATATTAAAATATGTTGCAATACCTAGAAATAAAGCTATTGATAGGGTTAATAGTATTTTTGAGAAATTTGTTTTATTCTTTTTCATATGTTCACTCCATTTGCCCAGTATTATATCATGAAATTTGCTATCTTCAAGAATTTTTGCAAAATTTATAAAAAACACCCACATTTTGGGTGCTTTTTGTTATGATTTTTCCATTGCTTGTTTTTTAGGGTATACTACTTTTCCAAACTTAAAGCCATTTATAGCTTTTTGTATTTCTACTAAAACTATTGGTAAGAATGAGATTATGCCTACACAGAACCATTGTTTAGCAGTTAATGGTACACTATCAAATATTTGAGCAAGTCTTGGTTGTAAAATTACCACTGCTTGCAATATTAAGCCTATTACCACTGCTCCAATTAGATACACATTGTTTAAAATTCCTGTTTTGAATATAGATTCCTCACTTTTTATATTGAAGCTATGCATTAATTCTAGTGCACTTAGTGCAAAAAATGCCATTGTTCTTCCTGTTCTTAAACCATAAAGCTTGTTCCCTAAAGCAAATGTAAATAACGTTATTGTTCCTATCATTATACCTTCTATAACTATTTTGCCCCATAGTCCTCCCGCAAATAGGCTTTCATTTACCTTTTTAGGCTTTTTATTCATTATGCCTTCTTCCATTGGTTCTAGTCCTAGAGCTATACCTGGCAGAGAGTCTGTAACGAAGTTTATCCATAGTAACTGTATTGCTAAAAGTGGTGTATCAAAACCTAGCACAAGTCCCATAAACATTGTTACTATTTCCCCTACATTTGTAGATATTGAGAAATGTACAGATTTCTTTATATTATCATATATATGCCTTCCTTCTTTTACAGCTTCTATAATTGTTACAAAATTATCATCTGTTAATATCATATCAGCCGCATTTTTTGCAACATCTGTTCCTGTATCTCCCATTGCAATTCCTATATCAGCATTTTTTAGTGCTGGTGCATCATTTACACCGATCTCCTGTCATTGCTACAACATTTCCCTGGCTTCTAAATGCTTTTACTATCCTTACTTTATGCTCTGGCGATACTCTTGCAAATACTGAGTATTTCATTATGTTTTTTTCTAGTTCCTCATCTGATATTTTATCTAGTTCCTGTCCAGTAATTGCTACATCTCCAAACTTTAATATACCAAGCTTTTCAGCTATTGCTTTTGCTGTTAAAATATGGTCACCTGTAATCATTACAGTTTTTATTCCTGCTCGTTTACATTCAGCAATTGCATTCTTTACGCCTTCTCGTGGTGGATCTATCATTCCTATAAGCCCACAAAATGTTAAATTATTTTCTAAACTTGTATCTATTTTTTGTGGCAAAATATCTATATCCTTATATGCAACTGCAATTACTCTTAATGCCATCATTGCCATTTGCTCGTTTTGTTTTACTATGTAAGAAACCTCACTTGGTGTTAACTTCTTTTCCCCATTTTGCGTACTATAATAATTGCATCTTTTTATTAGCACATCTGGAGCACCTTTTGTAATAATTCTATATTTATTTCCTATCTTGTGAATTGTTGTCATCATTTTTCTTTCTGAGCTAAATGGAATATCATTTATTCTTGGCATTTCATTATATAAATCTGTTTTTGTGTTTCCTAAGTTCTGTGCTGCCTGAACTATTGCTTTTTCAGTTGCCTCTCCTTCTATTTGTCCGTTTTGAGTTGTACAGTCTGTACACATTGCACCAAGCTTTAAGAGTTGTTCTTGACTTCCATTTTCCAACGTGAATATTTTTGTAACTTGCATTTTATTTTGTGTAAGTGTTCCTGTTTTATCTGATGCAATAACTGTACTACTTCCAAGTGTTTCTACTGCTGGAAGTCTTCTTATTATACTATTTTTCCTTGCCATTCTTGTAATTCCAATTGATAACATTATTGTAACAACTGTTGGTAATCCCTCTGGAATTGCAGCAACCGCTAGTCCTACTGATGCCATAAATATTTCCATTACTGGTATATGTCTTGCAAGTCCTATTAAAAATACTAATGCACAAATTGCAAGTGCTGTTATTCCCAGCTTTTTGCCTACATCTCCGTAGTCTTTTTTGCAGAGGTGTTTCTGGTGCTTCATCTGTTATAATCATTTGCGCAATTTTTCCTACCTTTGTATTCATCCCTGTTTCTGTAACTATTCCTTCTGCATGTCCGCTAACTGCTATTGTTGTTGAAAAACTCAAGTTTTCCATGTCTCCTAAATTTGAATTTCCATTTATTATTTTTTCTGCATTCTTTTCAACTGGTATGGTTTCTCCTGTAAGTGCAGATTCTTCAACCTTAAAATTATATGCATTTATTAATCTTACATCTGCTGGCACATAGTTACCTGCTTCTATGTATACTATATCCCCTGGCACTAATTCTTCGCTTGCGATTAATCGCGATTGGCCATTTCTTTTAACTTTTGCTTGAGGGCTTGATAATTTTTGAAGTGCTTCTATTGATTTTTCAGCCTTGCTCTCCTGTATTACTCCCATAATGGCATTTAAGATTACTATTCCAACAATTATAATTGAATCTATATAATCATTGCTATGCTCATAATATGAAATACCTGCTGATATTCCGGCACTTATCAGTAATATTATTATCATAAAATCATTAAATTGCCTTAAAAATCTTACAATTATGCTTGTCTTTTTTGCCTCATTTAATTTATTTTTACCAAACTGTTCCTGCCTTTTCTTCGCCTCTTCATCTGTTAAACCTGTTTCAATATTTGTCTTTAGTTTTCTTGAAACATCTTGTACATTTAAAGCACACCACATAAAATTCCACTCCTTTGTAATTTATATATTAAATTCTATTCAGTGATTTTGTTTTTATGCAAAGATTTTTTCTCTTTTTCTCTTTATTTTTCCTCATTTTTGTTATATAATATTATGTAATTTGTTTATAGAGGTGAATTTATGGAATATAATCATGATAAAATTGAAAAGAAGTGGCAAAAATATTGGGACGATAACCAGACTTTTAAGGCAGTAACTGGTGATAAAAAGGAACCTTATTATATATTAGTTGAGTTTCCTTATCCTTCTGGCGCAGGTCTTCATGTTGGACATGTTAGAAGTTATACTGCCCAAGATGCTTTAGCTAGAATGAAGAGAATGCAAGGCTATAATGTTTTATATCCAATGGGTTGGGACGCTTTTGGTGCTCCTGCTGAACAATATGCAATTAAAAATCATATTCACCCAAAAGAAGCGGTTAAAGAAAACATTCATACATTTAAAAATCAGATGAAGGACTTAGGTTTTTCTTTTGATTGGTCTAGAGAGTTTTCAACTACTGATCCTGAGTATTATAAATGGACACAATGGCAATTTTTACAATTTTATAAACATGGTATGGCATATAAAGATACTATTCCTGTTAATTGGTGTCCAACTTGCAAAACTGTTCTATCTAATGAAGATGCTGCAGGTGGAGTTTGTGAAAGATGTGGTTCACAAGTTGTTCAAAAGGAGAAATCTCAATGGATGCTTAGAATGAGCAATTATGCAGAAGATTTATTAAAAGGTTTAGATGATACAAATTTTGCTGATAGAGTTAAACTTGGTCAAATTAATTGGATTGGAAAATCAACAGGTGTTGAGGTTGATGTAAAAATTGTTGGTGGTGGAAGTTTTTCAATTTTTACAACATGTATTGAAACAATTTATGGTGTAACTTTCTTTGTTATTGCTCCTGATGGAAAACTAATTAAAGAATTAATGCCACGTGTTCAAAATAAAGAAGAAGTTCAAAAATATATAGATGAAACTGCAAAAAAATCTAATATGGATAGAACTGACTTAAATAAAGGGAAAACTGGTTGCATTCTTCAAGGTATTACTGCTATTAACCCAGTTAATGGAAAAGAAGTGCCAATTTTCCTTGGCGACTTTGTTTTAGGCGATTATGGAACTGGTGCTGTTATGGCTGTTCCAAGTCATGATCAAAGAGATTTTGAATATGCCGTAGAGCATAACTTGGAAATGATACAAGTAATTGATGGCAGAGATACTTCTAAAGAAGCTTTTGAAAAACAAGATTATTTAAATAAAGGTTGTAAGCTTATAAATTCTGAAGAATTTACTGGTCTTACTGTTGAAGAAGCAAAGAAAGAAATTACTAAAAAGCTTGTAGATATGGGAGTTGCAAGAGAAGTTAATAATTATAAAATGAGAGATTGGATATTCTCTCGTCAAAGATTTTGGGGTGAACCAATTCCAATGGTTTACTGCGAAAAATGTGGTTGGCAACCAATGAAAGAAGAAGATTTACCATTACTTCTTCCTGACGTTGCTGAATATGAGCCTACAGAAAATGGAGAAAGTCCTCTTGCAAATATTACATCATGGGTAAATACAACTTGCCCTCACTGTGGTGGTAAGGCTAAAAGAGAAACTGATACTATGCCTAACTGGGCTGGTTCTAGCTGGTATTTCTTAAGATTTATGGATCCACATAATAATAAAGAATTTGCCTCAATGAACGCCATGAAATATTGGAAGCAAGTTGACTGGTATAATGGTGGAATGGAGCATACTGCAAGACACTTACTATATGCGAGATTTTGGGTACAATTTTTATACAATATTGGCTTAGTTCCTAGAAAGGAAATGATTTGGACACGTGTTAGTCATGGTATGGTTTTAGGCTCTAACAATGAGAAAATGAGTAAGTCAAAAGGTAATGTAATTAACCCTGATGATATTATAAAAGAATATGGTGCAGATACTTTAAGATTATATGAAATGTTTATGGGAGACTACACTCAAGATGCTCCTTGGAGTACAGATTCTTTAAGAGGTTGTAAGCGTTTTATAGATAAAGTTATTCGTTTAAAAGACAAAGTTGTAGATGGAGATAGTTATTCTCCAAAACTAGAACCAATTATTAATAAGACAATAAAAAAGGTTCAAGGTGACTTAACAAGAATGGCTTATAATACAGCAGTATCTAGCTTAATGATATTGGCAAATAGTTTTGAAGAAGCTCCTTCAATTACTAAGGAAGATTATCACTTACTTTTAACATTATTAAACCCAATAGCCCCTCATATTACAGAAGAGCTAAACCAAGAATTAGGTTTCAAACCAATTTGTGAATCTAGCTGGCCTGAATATGATGAATCTAAAACAATAGATAGTGAAATTGAAATTCCTGTTCAAATTAATGGAAAATTAAAGGGAACTATAAAAGTTTCTAATGATAGTGATGAAGAAACCGTAACGGCTTTAGCTCATAAAGAACTTGCTGAGTTATTAGGTGGCAAAACTATTGTTAAAGAAATATATGTTAAGAATAAAATATTTAATATTGTTGCAAAATAAAGTAAAATGGGAAATGATGTGTTTCATTTCCCATTTTTTTTATTTTTCTTCATTTCCTTTTAGCTTTTCTGCTCTATCTGCTGCAATTAGGTTATCTATCATTTCATCTAGATTTCCATTTAAAAAGCTTTCCATTTGATAGATGCTAAGACCAATTCTATGGTCTGTAATTCTTCCTTGTGGATAGTTGTAAGTTCTTATTTTTTCGCTTCTATCTCCTGTTCCTACTTGGCTTTTTCTTTCATTGTGAAGTTCTTCATCTTGTTTTTGTTTTTCAATTTCATATAATCTAGATTTTAATAAATTCATTGCATATTCTCTATTTTGTGTTTGTGAACGTTCTGTTTGACATTCTGCAACAATTCCTGTTGGTTCATGTATTAATCTTACAGCTGATGATGTTTTATTTACCTTTTGTCCTCCAGCACCTGATGCTCTGAAAACTTCCATTCTAACATCTGCTGGATTTATTTCAATTTCAACGTCTTCAACAACTGGTAATACTGCAACTGTTGCTGTTGATGTGTGTATTCTTCCACTACTTTCTGTATCTGGAACTCTTTGTACTCTGTGAACTCCACTCTCGAATTTTAATCTACTATAAACGCCCTTTCCTGTTACCATGAAAGTTACTTCCTTGTATCCACCCATTTCAGTTTCATTTTCGTTTAGTACCTCTATTTTCCAGTGTTTTGTTTCTGCATACATTGTGTACATTCTAAATAATGTTCCTGCAAATAATGCGGCTTCTTCTCCACCTGCACCTGCTCTAATTTCACAAATAATATTTTTATCATCATCTGGATCTTTTGGAATTAATAGTATTTTAAGTTCTTCTTCTAATGCTGGTATTTTTTCTCTTAATTCGTCCATCTCAGCTTCTGCAAGTTCTTTTAGTTCTTTATCACTTGCCATTTGCTTTGCTTCTTCAAAATCGTTTTTTGCTTTTTTATATTCCCTATATTTTGCAACAATATCTTCAAGGCTTGCATGTTCTTTCATTAATTTTTGCCACTCTGATGTTCTTGCAATAACCTCTGGGTCGCTAATTTGGGCTGTTAATTCGTCATATCTTTTTTCTACGTCTTCTAATTTTTGTAACATAATATTCTCCTAACATTTAAAAATCAAATATTATTATACCACACAATATAAAAATAGTCTAGGAATTTTACAAAATTCCTAGACTCTCCAGATTTAGACCAGGTTGATTGCGGTTACTCCATGACTTTCAATATGGAGTAAATCACGGGGGTTGAAATTTCCCCTCTCGTCCATTTTGTACACACCAAAGCTCATCGGCTTGCCAACCATAATTCTAGGCGGCTTTTTATCTGCCAAGAGCAGTGTTCCCAAAATGGTTCCTGCCACAAACCATGTGCCATGTTCATTAAAGAACTTATACTGCACATCGTTTTCAGTATCGACTACAACTGTTCTATCCTCCATTTTTGTTTCCTCCAAAATATTAATTTTGTTAACCAAATAAGCTCTATTACTTATTTGAAAGGATTACTACAAAAATTCATTTACATTATATTACTATTTTCGACATTTTTCAACATTTTTTCAACAATTCCATAACTTTTTTGTATACATAAAAGCTACCTGCTATAAAAATGTCTCTATCACTATATTTATCCATTGTTTCATTAATTGCATCTTCTAAGCTTTTTGTTTTGATTCTTTCTTTTTCAATGTATCTATTTGCTTCTTCAAGTAATACTTCCTTTGCAACATATGGTTTTTCTGGAACTCCATCTGTGAAATAGAATATTGCCTCTTTATCACTTGATAGTTCTTCTATTATTGTATTATGGTCTTTTGTCTGCAAAATTGATATTATATATACATGTTTTTTGTCGCTATAATATTGTTTGATATTATCTTTTAAGTTTTGAATTGCACTTTCATTGTGTCCACCATCAAATATGATACATGGTGTTTCATTTATTTTTTCCATTCTTGCTTTATGGATAACTGTCTTTAAGCCTTCTCTTATCGCTTCTTCCGGAATTTTGAAACCTTTACCCCTTAAAATATCAATGGTTTCTAAACATTCTACTGCATTTTGTGTTTGAACTTTTCCTTTTAAGTTGATTTCTATATTTTTGAATTCTTTATAATCAAATTTTTGATAGTCTTGGTTATAGCTATAATTTGTAATTTCTTTTGTATTAATTAAATGAAGTTTATTATTTTCCTTTGCACATTTTTCCTGTATTACTTCTGTAACTTCTTTAGTATCTATAAAAACTGTTTCTGAATTTTGCTTAATTATTCCTGCTTTATGTGTTGCAATTTCTTTAAGTGAATGTCCTAAAATGTCCATGTGGTCATATCCAACTTTTGTTATGACTGAAACTAATGGTGTTATTATGTTTGTGCAATCAAGTGTGCCTCCTAGGCCTGTTTCTATAACAGCTATATCACAATTTTGCTTGTAAAAATATATAAGAACTAGCGATGTTATAACTTCAAACCATTTTACAGGTATTTCATGTGTTTGATTATATTCTGTAACTACACTAGACAATGGTATTAGAATTTCTTCTACCTCTTTATCTGTAATTGGTTTGTTGTTTATGCATATACCATCATTAAATGTTATTAAATGTGGAGAAACGAATTTTCCAACTTTGTATCCAGCTTTTATTAAGCAGTTATTTAGCATCTCACTTACGCTTCCCTTGCCATTTGTGCCAGCTATGTGTATGCATTTTAGCTTTTTATGTGGGTTATCGAACTTCTCCATTATATATTCCATTGCCTCTAGAGTCGGGTCTTTTGTGAATTTATCAAAATGTGATAAGTATTCTTCTATATCCATTATTCTCTCCTTAAAATTTATTTTCGGCTTTATATTTTATCAAATTTTTAGGAGATATACAATAGTTATTTCACTTATTTTTCAAGTATCCAAATATTCTGTAATTTGCCTTTCATCTTGTTACTATTATATTTGTTTCTGCATATATTATTCTAGGTGATTATTGTGTCTATAACTTACACTGATAGATTTTATACTTCTGATTTGTTTTATAAAAATATTCGAGATTTATTAATAACTTATCCTTTTCTTCAATCTGAAAACATAGGCTTTAGTGTTCTTGGAAATCCTATTCCTTATGTTAGACTTGGCCGTGGTTCAAAACATGTTTTCTATTCCGCTTCTATTCATGCCAATGAATCTATTACCACTAATATTCTTATGAAATTTATTGAAGATTTTTGCATTGCTTATGTGCGGAAATGATGAAATCTTTGGAATAAATGCAAGAACCATTTTTAATAATTCTTCAATTTACATTGTGCCAATGTGCAACCCTGATGGTGTAAATTTAGTAAATGGCGCTTATCCTATTCGGAAGTACTACATACTCAAGTGCTCAAAGTATATCTCAAAATTACCCTAGTATTACTTTTCCTAATGGTTGGAAAGCAAATATTAATGGCGTGGATTTAAACTTGCAATTTCCTGCACGGTTGGGAAGAAGCTCGTAGAATTAAGTTTTCACAAGGTTTTACATCTCCTGCTCCTCGTGATTTTGTGGGTTTTGGTCCTTTAACTGAACCAGAAGCTTTGGCTTTGTATAATTTCACTTTGGAAAATAATTTTAGTTTGATTTTAGCTTATCATACTCAAGGAAAAGAAATTTATTGGCAGTTTCAAAATTACGCACCAGAAGATGCAGAAGAAATTGGGAATATTTTTGCAAGTTTAAGTGGTTATACATTGGCTGATGTTCCATATAATTCAAGCTTTGCAGGATATAAAGATTGGTTTTTACAGCAATACAGAAAGCCTGGATATACCATAGAAGCTGGCATTGGTGAAAACCCTCTTCCTATTTCTCAATTTGATGAAATATATAATAACAATATTGGAATTCTTGTTATTGGTTCTGTTTTATAAAAGTAAGCCCCCACCAAACAGGTAGGGGCTTTTTTGATTTTAGTGCCAGCAATAGATGAACCCTGCTCCATCTTGTCTCAGGAAGAAGCCTTCTTTTTGAAGCGAAACGGGTGGAAGGCAGTTTCTGCCAAAACTTATATAGGTTCTGTTGGAAACCATTGCTGTACGCAGGCATGCGTGCAGAATTTTTTCTTCCTGATGACCCGTAATAGCTTCTTCAAAAGCCTTTATGAGTTCTTCAGATTTCTTCACCGAGATTTCATAAAGCTGGTCGGCTAATTTCATGTAATGTTCCCTCCAAAATTATTTTTCTTGATGAAATATTAAAATGCGAAAAGGGAAATATACATCAAGATATATTAATTATATCACATTATGTCGAATTTTGTCTACTTTTTACTTAACGTTACTTCTATTGGGAGTTCTTTGCTATTTCTACTTATTGTTAAAGTTATCTTTTCTCCTGGTTTTTTTCTATAAATATAGGTTCTTAGTTCACTCATTCTATTAATACTATTTCCATCAATTTTTGTAATAACATCTCCTGTTTTTAAATTTGTTTTTGCAGCTGGTCCGTCTTTTGCAATTTTTACAACATATATTCCTTCATTAAAAGTAACATCATTATTTAAATATTTAATAACCTCTTTATCATATGCAAATATTCCTAAATAGGCTTCTTCAAATTCTCCCCCATTTGCTAGGCTTTCAACAACAGGTTTAATAATATTAATTGGTACTGCAAAACCTATTCCTTCAGCCGTTTCTATCTTTACTGAGTTTATTCCTATTACTTCTCCTTTTGTATTTATTAGCGGTCCTCCACTGTTTCCCTGGTTTATACTTGCATCTGTTTGAATTAAGCCTTCCATATAGCTTGAATTTTTTTCTTCCTCAATTTTTATTGTCCTATTTAACCCACTAATTATTCCTTTTGTAACGGTCCTTTGAAATTCTATACCTATTGGGTTTCCTATTGCATAAACTGTTTCACCAATTTTTATATTATCTGAATCTCCTAGTTGCAAATATTTTAAATTGTTTGAACTAATTTTTACTATTGCTAAGTCTAAGTCGCTATCTGCCCAAATCGTATTTCCATTGTAAACGGTTCCATCTTCCATTGTAACATAACACGAACTATATTTATTTCCTGCTAAATGCCAGTTTGTAATTATATATCCGTTTTCTGAAATGATAATACCTGTTCCAAGTTTTAAATCTTCTGTTGCTGTCGTTTCTAAAATGCTGTCTCCTTTATTTTTTATTTTAGAAATTCCTACAACACACTTTGTAACTTTTTCTAATGTCTCTGTTATATCTTCTGTTTTTTCTTCTGAATTTGCGGCAAGTCGTATGGCTGTATTATCACTTACATTTGGAGTCTGGTCATTTTCAACATTTATATTTAAATACATTTTATACAAAAAAAGTGTACTTACAGATGCTATTATCATAAGTAAAACTGTACACATAATATATTTGAATTTACTTTCCTTCTTTTCATATCTATACATATATTTCCTCCTTTGAATATTCTTTCCTTTTTGCATGAAAATTAAACTCCATTTATTGATTTATTTTATGTTTAATGATATACTAATATTTGGAAAAAAATGTCTTAAAGGTGGTCATTATGCAAAAGAACATGTATGATTTAACAAATCCGCAAAAGTCAATTTGGTATACAGAAGAATTTTTTAAAGGAACACCTATCGAAAATATCACTGGTTCTGTAATTATTCCTGAAAAAGTTAATTTTTCACTGTTAGCTGATGCCATTAATATTTTCGTCTCTAAAAGCGATAGTTTTAGGCTTAAATTTTTCATTGATAAAAATCAGGTCAAACAGTATGTTGAAACATATACAAAGTTTGATGTTGAAATTATAGATGTTTCATCAGATGATGAACTTAGAAACGTTGAAAAAACTATTGCTTCAACTGCTTTTGATGTTTTAAATTCATTTCTTTTTAATTTTAAACTAATTAAGTTTCCAGATAATCATGGTGGATTTATAATTAATATGCACCATTTAATTTCTGACGCTTGGAGTGCTGGTCTTGGTGCCTCTGAAATCATTAAGATTTATACTCGTCTAGTGAAAAAGGAGCCTATTGACGATATTACCTACCCTTCTTATATAGATTATATTACTTCTGAAGAGAAATATTTGCAAAGTGATAAATATAATAAAGATAAATTATTTTGGAATGAAATGTTTCAAACAGTACCAGAAATTGCTTCAATTCCAAGTATTGGCTATTTCACAAAAAATAACATTGCTGGTAAATCCATAAGGAAACAATTTATTCTACCAAATGATTTAATACAAAAAATAAATGATTTTTGTAAAATCAATAAATTTTCTGCATTTAACTTTTTTATGGCCATTTTCTCAATTTATATTGGAAGAACCTCAAATTTAGATGAATTTGTTATTGGTTCGCCTATTTTAAATCGTGGGAACGTTAAAGAAAAGCATACTTCTGGTATGTTTATTAGTACTGTCCCTTTAAAAGTTAATATAGGAAATGACATATCATTTTCTGGGCTTGCAAGCAATATTTCATCAAATTTTTTTAGCATATTTAAACATCAAAAATATCCTTATTTATCTTTACTTGAAGATTTAAGGCATATTGATAGTACTATTCCAAATTTGTATAATACTTTAATATCTTATCAAAATATTAGAAGTACAGCCCAAAGCTCTGAAACACCATATGATATAAATTGGATACCAAATAATTTTACATCTGATAGCCTAGATATTCATATTTACGATATGAATGATACTGGAAACATGAATATCGCTTATGATTACCAAATAGTAAAATATTCAAATCAAGATATTGAAAACATTCATAAGAGAATATTATTCATGATTGAACAAGTCTTTGAAAATGCTGATATTTTAGTGAAAGATTTAGATATTATTACACCTGATGAGAAAAATAGAATTTTAAATGATTTTAATAACCAAAAGCTTGAATATGATACAACTCAAAATATAAAAGAAGTTTTTGAAGCACAAGCTCAAAAAGCACCAAATGATATTGCTGTTGTGTTTGATAATGATGCTCTATCTTACAAAGAATTAAATGAGAAAGCAAATTCTTTATCACATTACCTAATGAAGCATGATATAAAAAAGGGCGATATTGTGCCAGTTTTAATGAACCGTTCAACTGACCTTATTGTCTCAATGCTTGCAATTATCAAATGTGGAGCAATTTATCTACCTATTTCAATAGAATATCCTACAGAAAGAATTGAGTATATTCTTGAAAATTGTAATGCAAAATTATTTATTACAACTAAAACAAATAATTTAATTAGCAATGATAAATTTGAAAAAATATTTTTAGATGATTTCAAATATTCAAGTAACTCTATTAAAAATCCTGAAGTTCAAATTTCTTCAAATGATGTACTTTATATAATTTACACTTCAGGTTCAACTGGAAACCCTAAAGGAGTTAAAGTTACTAACCAAAACCTTCATAATTTTGTTGCTAATTTCACAAATTATTTTGATGGCGTAGATGCCAGTGATAATTGCTTAGCTTCTACAAATATGGCTTTTGATGTTAGTATTTTCGAGTATTTTACAACTCTTCTAAATGGTGCAACACTTTATTTATATGAAGAAAACACTATTAATGATATATTCAAATACTGCAGAAGCATTGTAAGGAACAATATTACATTATTATATATTCCACCAAATATTTTGGAAGAAGTTTATGCTATTTTATCAACTTATAGTTTTGTTCCAATTAAAAAGATATTAATTGGAGTTGAACCTATTGGTAGTGCTACAATGAAAAAATATTATAAATTCAACAAAAATATGAAAATAATAAATGCCTATGGTCCTACAGAAACCACAATTTGTGCAACTGCAAATGTTCTAGATGAGGCTACTATAAAGAATTACAGAGTTATACCTATTGGAAAACCTTTAGGCAATTTAAGGTTATTTATTTTAGATAAATATTTAAAACCTATGCCAATATATACACCTGGAGAACTTTATATTACTGGAGATGGGGTTGGAAAAGGTTACTTAAATAATAAAGAACTTACAGAAAAAAGCTTTATTAAATTACCTGATGAACTTTCTTCTAAAATTGCCTATAAAACTGGCGACCTTGCAAAATGGAATGACGATGGTACTATTAGCTTTATTGGAAGAAAAGATAACCAAGTTAAAATTAATGGTCACAGAATAGAACTTGGCGAAATTGAAAGCTGTATTTATAGATATCCAAATGTTGAAAAATGTGTTGTTACAATTGATAATAATCAAAAAATTATAGCATATTTTTCATCTGAAAAGCCTGTAAACATTGCTGATTTAAAGGCATTTATGCAAAGAAAGCTTCCTACTTACTTTATACCAAATTTCTTTGTACCTGTTGAAAAATTCAAGCTAACTGCAAATGGAAAAGTAGATAGAAAAGCTCTTGCAAAAATAAAAATAAATACTGAAACCACATACGAACCACCTAAGACAGAATATCAAAAACAGTTAGCAGAAATTTTTGAAACTGTTCTTGGAATTTCAAAAATAAGCATTACTGATAATTTCTTCGAAATTGGTGGAGATTCATTATCTGCAATTAAGCTTCAAATTGAGGCATTTAATAAAGGTTTAGATATATCTTATAAAGATATATTTAATTACCCAACAATTAAATTACTAGCTGAAAACACATCAAAATCAACTGATGGAACACAACCTGAGCCAGAGGAAGTTTATGATTATTCATCAATTGATGAATTAATTGAGAAAAATGTAAATCCAAACAAAGCTAAAATGAAGAAAGATAAAGTAAAAAATATTCTTCTTACTGGTGCTACTGGCTACATGGGAAGCCATATTTTAGATAGTTTACTTAAACATACTAAAAGTAATATTTACTGTTTAGTACGTGCTAAAAACAATAACGACCCACAAACAAGATTGCTTGACATTTTAAAATTTTACTTTGGTAATAAATATGATAAACTAATCTTCAAGAGAATCTTTGCTGTTGAAGGTGACGTTACAGATGCAAAACTTGGACTTAATGATTTGTATTATGAGGAACTTGGTCAAAGTATAGACTGCGTTATAAATTCAGCTGCAGTCGTTAAACACTACGGAAATTCTAGCGTGTTTAATGATACAAATATAGTAGGAACACAGACTCTGATTAACTTCTGCTTGAAATTCAATTGTAAGTTGATGCATCTATCAACCCTTAGCGTTTCAGGAAATATATTTGATAAAAAGCTTGAGGTTCAGCCAAGTGAAGTAGTTTCTTTTACTGAAAAGAATTTATACATTAATCAAGATTTATCAAACATATATATAAAAACAAAATTCCTTGCTGAGAGATTAATTTTAGAAAACATTATAAAAAATAATTTAAATGCAAAAATTATTCGTCTTGGTAATATTACAAATAGATACTCTGATGGAGCTTTCCAAATAAACGTATCTGAGAATGCATTTTTAAATAGAATTCATTCTTTCATACAAATTGGCTATGTTCCAGAAAGTTTAAGAAATTACCCTATTGAATTTTCGCCAGTTGATGTATGTGCATTAGCAATAGTAAATTTAACAATTTATCAAAACCCATTTACTATTTTCCATGTATTTAATCAAAATTACATTACTTTTGAGCAGTTGGTTAAAGTGTTTAATACACTTCATGTTAAATTAGATTTTATAGATGATAAATTGTTCTCTCAAAAAGTTGAAGAATTATCTAATAACCCTGAAACTAAACATATAATTTCCGGTATTATTAATGATTTTTCAAGAGATAAACATATAAAATATGTGTCTAATATAGTACTTTCAAATTCTTTTACAAATAATTACTTAAGGCGTATTCTATTTAGATGGCCAAAAATCAATGAAAAGTACTTGAGTAAATACGTGGTTTATTTAAAAACCATAGGTTATATTAAATTTTAGGAGGTTTAAAATTATGCTTGCAAGTGTTCAAATATTATCTGGTCTTGTAATATCTGCCTTATTAATATTAGCATTACTTATCTTTATGAAGAAGCAAACAAGACAAACAAATTTAAAAAAATCTTTTGTTTTTACTTTATTTTGTTTGCTAATCTGTACTTTTGGTTTGATTTCACAGATATTACTTAGTAAACCTTTAAATATTTCTTCAATATATTTTGATTATTTTGTATATATTGGAACATGCTTTTTACCAGTTGCTTTTTTGATTATGAGTTTAAAATTTACAAAACCCGCATCTGGAGTAAACACAAAGAAATTAGCCCTTTCACTTTCCATTATACCTATTTTATGCTTAATAGGTTTATGGACAAATGACTTTCATCATTTATTTTATATTAAATACTCAATATTCCTTTCAGAAGGAGTTTATGGACCGTTGTTTTATATAACTAGCCTTTATACATATTCTCTTTTTGGAATTGCCTTAATTTATTTAGCAATTTACAGTATTAAAAACATTAAATATTATTTTTGGCAATCACTATTTATATTTATTGGTGCACTAGTTCCTATTGTAGTAAATTTACTTGGAGTTGTTGGTATATTTAATCTATCTATCTATATTACTCCTATGTGCTTTTCTATTACTATACTTTGCTTTGCCTTATCTATTTTCAAATTTGGATTTTTAAAAATTACACCTATTGCACTTAAGAAAATAGTAAATAGAATTTCAGATTCCTATATTGTAATAAACAGCGATATAAACGTTATAGATTTTAATGAGCCTTTATTAAAAACCTTTAAATTATCTGCAGATGAAATTATTGGAAAAAGTTTATTTGAAATTGAACGTTTTTCAAAAAATGTTCCAGCACAGGTAAAAAAGAAGGTTGAACATGCAATTCAAAAAACTAAGTCTGATGATTCAACAATAATTATTGATGAGTTTTTTGAAGCATTTGATAAATATTTTCATATTGAAATTAACAGAATTACAGAAGGTAATAACTTCCTTGGAACACTTCTTCTTTTCAAAGATGTTACACAACACAAACACGATTTACAAACTATAAAAAACAACCAAGAAATCTTGATAGAAAGAGAACGTTTGGCAACTCTTGGTCAAATGATTGGAGGAATAGCTCACAACTTAAAAACTCCTATAATGTCTATATCTGGTGCAGCTGAAGGAATACTTGATTTGGTAAATGAATATAGAGAATCTATTGGAGACCCAGAAGTTACTATTGAAGACCACAAAGATATTGCAAATGATATGGAAGAATGGATAAAAAAAATTCAAACACATCTTTCTTATATGTCTGATGTAATTACAACTGTTAAAGGACAAGCTGTTGCATTTTCTGATAATGCTTCATTTACAAGCTTTACTCTTGATGATTTAATTAGACAAGTTAATATTTTAATGAAACATGAACTTAGTCATGCTCTTGTTGAATTGGAAGAAACCTTAGAACTACCTGCTGATACTGTTGTTAAAGGAAATATTAATAGTTTAGTACAAGTATTAAATAACATCATTTCAAATGCAATTCAAGCTTATGATGGTAAAGCCGGAGAAAAAATTATATTAGATATATACAAAGAAAATAATTTACTTGTAATTAAAATTCAAGATTTTGCAGGAGGAATTCCAGATTCAGTAAAGGCTGAACTATTTAAGGAAATGGCTACAACTAAAGGAAAGAACGGAACTGGACTTGGTTTATTTATGTCTTACTCTAATATTAAAGCTCATTTCAATGGTAATATACGTTTTGAAACTAAGAAAAATAAAGGAACAACATTCTATATTGAAATACCTACATAGACTATATGAATAAAGGAACGGTTTAAAACCGTTCCTTTTATTTTATTCATTATCATCAAATGCTCCAAATAGCTCATCAAATTTTGCTTCTAATTCTTTTTGTAAATCATATGTATCCTTTTCTTCTGGTTTTGGAGCCTCTATTTGAGGTTCTTGTTTTGGTTCGTCTACTCCTTCAAATAGATTATCTAATGTTTCATTAGGTGTATTAGCAGGAGCTGGAATTGGCTCTTTTGGCTTATTTGCAGGTGTTTCTTCAAATAAATCATCTAATGATTCTATTTTTGTATCAACTTCTTTTTCATCTACTTTTTCTTCTACATATGGGTTATACGGATTATATTTTCTCCAATTTCCTCTATCAATTGGCGGAACTGAATTATGGCTACATGCATATTTTTGTACCAATTTTTCTGTATTATATTTGAAGTAATAGTATTTAGGTGCTTTAATTGGTTTTATTCCTTTTTCTAGGATAATACATAAGTCATTGTCTAGTCTTCTTAATTCGTCTGGTGTCATTAATGCTCTTGCCATAATTTGGTCTGACTTGTTATATCCCTGTCTCCACATGTTTTTATCTTTATTTACAGACCAGCTCTCATGAGCGATTGTTTTTTCTCCAAGCTCTTTAGAGAAGTATTCAACTGTTTTTTGTGAGTTACTTCCTAAAAATATTGTTGTATCACAGTTACCAATAATTGTTTCATGCGATTTTTCATATACTGCCTCTAATTGGTCTAAGTTCTGTAATATAACACTAAATGATATTTTTCTACTTCTTGATGTTGATATCTTTTTATCAAAATCTGGTATTTTACCAATGTTAGCAAACTCGTCTAATATAAAATATGTTGGTTGTGGCAAAGCTCCTCCACTCTTATCAGCAAAATCATATAATCTTTGTATCATCTGTGAGAAGAATATTGTAAGCAAGAAATCATATGCTGCATGTGTATCTGATGATATTACATATACCGCAGATTTTCTTCTACCTATATCTTCAAAGTTTATTGTATTTGTTGATGTAAGTTCTGCAATTTCCTTTGAATCGAACTTACCTAATTTTGATTGCAATGTACTTAGAATTGATCCATATGTTTTTTCTGGTGCAATTTCTATAGATTTATAATTCATTCTTGCTGGGTGGTCATATGGCAATTGGTTCATAAGTTCTGTAAGTAGGTTTCCACCACCATTACTATTAGCAGCTCTTACTAGTTCTGCACAACTTGCTAAGTTTTGTTCTTCCTCCGGTCTTGTTGCAAGCAAATAATATATTAAAGCTTTTAAAAGCATTTCAGCCATGTCATCCCAATATGGATCTGATGAGCCGCCTTCAACTTTTTGTCCCTTTACTATTGTATTTGCAATAACGTCAACATCAATTTCGCTTTCAATGTGCATTAATGGATTATATCCATCACTATTTTTAGGATTTACTAGGTTTAGTATTTTAATGTCATAACCTTGTTCCCTTAAATACCCTGCTGTTTTATCATATAGTTCACCTTTTGGATCTGTAAATACATATGAACCTAAAAGTTGATATGCATTTGGAATAACATATGATGCAGATTTACCAGAACCAGAACCGTCCAACAACTAATACGTTAACGTTTCCTCTTTTATCTACTGGCAAATAATGTTTTTCTGCAAGTAATATTCCCTTATTCTTGCTAAGTACAGAATATTCTTCACCATTTGCCCAATCACTTGAACCATGTTCTATATCTGCATAATCATGTTTTGGCATTGTTTTTATTAATCCAACTATCGCAAAACCTAGTATTAATATTCCAATCCATAGCTCACATTTTAGGTAATTACCAATATATTCTTCTGAAAATGCCTTTCCTAAATTTCCGTCCTATATCACCTATATTACTATTCATTAGGGTTTCAATAAAACTACCATTTCCTTTTTCAACTGCCTCAACCCAGCTAATACTTACAGGCGCAATTAATACTATGGATAGTACAACCCATAGTATTATAGCAATTATGAAAACAGATTTGCATTTTTTTAGTGCATAACTTATTTTATTTTCCATTTCTTATCACCTATTCTTTGGTTTTTATTTTTCAACTTCTTCTACTTCTTTTACCTTTTCAGTTGTAACTGCATCTAAAACAAGCTTTTTGTTTTCTGGTAATGCTCTAAGTTTTGCAGCACTTTTTAATCTTTTTGGTTGAGAAATAGGATCAAATTCTTCAATTCCCATTATCAACTACCTCCTTACTTTTTAAATACTGGGCTACCACCCACTAAGATATAATCATCATCATCGCCTTGTCTTATTTCAAAAGCGAAATAATTCTTATGTGCTTTTAATTTACATTTTCCTTTAACTTCATTTGTTGTTTCATCAAAGTATAAAACTGGTTTAACTTCTTCTACGGTGTCTAAGTCTATTATTGTTATAGGTCTTTTTAAATTAGGTGTATATGTGAAATCTTTAACCTCTGTGTCTTGGTCTTCATAGTATTTTTTAAAGTTAAATGGAAGTGGAGCTTTTTCAATGATAACTTTGTCTCCATCTAATACACCATTATTAATAACAACTTTATCTTTACCAAATGAAAATATAGCTAATCTATTTCCCTCTGGTTTTGGTTTATCTATGTAAAAAGTTTTTCTGATTTTTTCTCCAACATATTCTTCTGTACTGTCTAATCTTTGAATTGTAAACTTTGGAGAATTCTTTTCAAATTCCTTTTCTGTTTTACTAACCTCGTATACTACTGTTCTAACATTTTGTGGGTCTGTAATACTAAAATGCTTTCCTTCAAAATTTTCCATTTAAATAGCACCTCTCTTATAATTTTTTATGCTACTTGTCCTATGTATAATACATATAAATTATACTATAAAACAAGGCACTTTGTCAACATTTGGCATTATTTTATGTAAATTATATTTCAATATAATTATATTTAATATTTTTTTTATTTAAAATATCTTTTTCTCTGTTTGAACATGTAAAAATAATTACCTGATTTTCTGTTAAATTATTATTTATAAATTCAAGAATATTCTCTAACCTTTGATTATCAAAGTAAGCAAAAGCTTCGTCTAATATTATTGGCATTTTTTCTCTAGTAATTTCTTCTATTGCAGATAGTCTAAGTGATAAATACAATTCGTCTATCGTTCCAATACTTAATTTGTTTGCATTTACATATTCGCCGTTTTCTAATTCAACAATCAATCCTTCTCCATCAACAAATTTAATTTTATTATATTTTCCATTCGAAATTTTATCTACAATATTTGAAAGATTTTTTGTGAATTTTGGTGTTATTTCATTTTTCATTTTTTCATATGCTCTTTCAATTGCAATTTTAGCAATAGTTATCTCTTTTTCTAATTTTAATAGTTCATCTTTTTCTTCTAAAGAATTTTGTAATTCTTCCTCAATTCTTGCCTTTTCTTCCAATTTCTTAATTATATTATTGTAGTCAAATTCATTTGTATGTTGTTTAAATTTTAATGAAGAAATTTCTTTTTCTATATTTTCTTGAATATTATCTAATTCTTTTTTATTTTCATTTAATAAATAGTCAATTTCATTTTCTTCAATTTTATTATTGAATTCTGATTTTATTTGTGAATTGAAATATTTATTTTTTTCTGAATTTTCTTTATTAAATTTATTAATATTATTTTCTATTTTTTCTATATTTTCTTCTATTGATTTTATTTCTAACAAATGCTTATTATTTTCTAAAATTTTTTCTGAATTTAATTTATTTATTTTTATTTTTTTAATTATTAAATAAATTAAAATTAAAATAGAAATAATTCCTGAAAATATTTTTATTATTTTATTTAATTTAAAAATAAATAATAATAAATTAAAAACAATTAAAATAAATATAGAAAAATATAAGAAATTAATTTTATTTTTTTTGATTTTTTGTTTTTTATTTTCATTTATTTTATTTTTTAAATTATTTATTTTATTTTTTTCTTCATTTAATATATCATTATTTATTTTTATTTTTTCTTTTTGAATATTTTCCTCTATTTTTTTTGAATTTATTTTTTTTATTAACTCTAATTTATTTGTTTTTTCTTCAATCATATTTTTTGTTGTTTTTTGACTTTTTTCCAATTCGTTTTTTTGTTCTTCATCTATTTCCTCGTTTTTCTTAATTTTAGTTAATTCGTCAATTTTTTGGTTTAGAATGTTCAGTGGTTTTCCTACGGTTCTCAAGGTTCCTACCTCTTCCGTCTGTCTTTTGCTAAGTTGTGTAATTGTCTTTTTGTATGATACGTTTTCTTCTCCTGTGGATAACAAATTGGCAATTTTTTGTATTAACCCATTTTGTTCTTCACTATCTAATACTACATTTTTTTGTTCTACTAATGTTGTTGATAAGAATGTTGGCTCGTCCACATTTGTTTGTTCATAAAAAAATTCATTTCCTTTTGTTTTATTTATATTAAATTCATTGGAAATATCTTCTGAATTTTTATATATTTTTGGATTTTTTTTATTAAAATCTCTAAACACTTCAAATGTTTCTTTATTGTCTAAAACATATTCTATTTTTCCAGAATATTCTTCTGCCTTCCATGGTTTATATTTTTCATAGTCCGGAATTTCCTTTTTATTTTTATTTTTTGAAATTCCATAAAACATTCCAGAAATAAATTTTAATAATGTTGTTTTTCCCGCCTCATTTTTTCCATAAATTAAATTAATATTTTCGGATAAATTTATTTCTTTATTTTCAAGTTTTCCAAATCCATTTATTTTTAGATTATTTATTTTCAAATTATCACCTCTAATTTTGAATTGCTTGCAAACCAATTTGTATAGCATTTTCTATTTCTTCATCTGTATAATTATTTTCTTTTTGCATCTCTAGAACTTCTTTAATAAAGAAGCTTTTTAAATTATTTTCTTCTTTTATTTTATTTAAATCTAATTCTATTTTTGATAAATCTTTTATTTTTAGAATATTTTTTTTATTTATTATTTTTATTATTTTATTTTTATTTATTTCTATTTTTTTATTTCCAATTAAAATAATTTTATAGAATTTATTTTCATCTAAATTAATTATATTTATTTTTTCAATTAATTCCTCTTCTGAATTTATTTCAGAAATATCTAAATTAATTTCTGCAAATTCTTTTTCATCTATTTTTTCAAAATTAATTTCTAATTTTCCTTTTTCTAAATTAACATTTAATATTCCATGTTCTCCAAGTTCATCAAAGCCAAGAGACACACAAGACCCAGGGTATGCAATATTTTCTTTTATATCTCTTTTATGTATATGTCCTAATGCCACATAATCAAAGCCTAGTTTTTTTAATTTATTTTCATTTATTGGGTTATATTGCATTTCTTGGTTTTGGCTAGCATTTAAATCTCCATGCATAATTAATATATTTAATTTATTTTTATTTTCAATTTTTATTTCTTCTATTTTTGAATTATTGCAATAAAAATCTGTAAACCCAAAACCATAAATATCACATTCTTCGAATTCATATTTTTGAATTTCTGAATTAAATATATATACATTTTCATTCCAATTAAAATTATTATAATATGAATTTTTTAATAATGGATCATGGTTACCTGGTGCTATGAATATTTTTGTTTTTGGTATTTCTTTAAATAAATTATTTATATATTCAATCGTTGTTTTTCTTATATATTCATTTTCATATAAATCTCCTGCAATGAAAAGATATGGTATATTTTCTTCTTTTATTTTTTCAATTATTTTTTTCATTACACTTCTTTGCTCTATTCTTCTTTGGTCTCCAAAATTTTCTTGTGTACTTAGTAAGCGAAATGGACTATCAAAATGCATATCTGCCATATGAATAAATCTCATTTTTCTCCTCTTTTCTATTTTTTACTATTTTATTCTATTTTTTACTATTTTATATATTTCCGTTTTTTATTATCCAATTTCTTGCAGTAATACTATCTGGATGCATTGTAGCTTTCTTTTCTATTTGTAACATTATTTTTTTATCAATAATATATAATACTGCTTTATCTATGCTTTCATCTAATAAACTATTTAAGTAATCTATATCGGCAAAGCCTCTTTCTTTGCTGGTTCTGTCTGCGATAAATAATATTTTATCTATTAGAGTCATATCTGGAACTCCCGTTGTATGAGCACGTATTGCTCGTCCCATTTCTTTTGTGAAGCCAAGTTCTTTTATTGCAATATCTTCTCCTATTTTCGCGTGTAATAGAGTAGGGTTCTCCCTTTCAATATCATCTATGACAATTCCATTTTTTTCTACATATTTTATTTTTTCTTCGTTTGGTATTTCTTTAGCTATATCGTGTGCAATTCCAACTTTTGCAGCTGTTTCAACATCAAAGCCAAAATTTTTAGCTAATTCCATTGCTCTTTCCATAACACACTCGCTATGGAAAAAGCGTTTTTCTGAAAGTCTTGATTTTACATGTTCTTTTATTTCTTCTAACTTCATTTATTTTCCCTCTTTTTTAATATGCTAATTCTATTAGCTTATCTAATAGTTCTGTATATGTCAAACCTGATTTTTCCCACAATTTAGGGTACATACTAATTTCCGTAAAACCTGGCAAAGTATTTATTTCATTTATATAGATTTTGTTTTCCTTATCATCTACAAAGAAATCTACTCTAGATAAGCCTTGGCAATCTGCTGCTTTATATGCCTTTACTGCAAGTTCTCTAACTTTTTTTGTTAGTTCTTCTGGTAAATCTGGCGCTTCTACTGTTTTAGAGTCACTATTCTGGTATTTTGCACTAAAGCTATAAAAAGCTTCTGCTGGTAATATTTCGCCTAAAACTGATGCTTTAACTTCCTCATTTCCAAGTACTGCACATTCGATTTCTCTACCATTTATATTTTCTTCTATTAATATTTTTTTATCGAATTTACTTGCCTCAGTAATTGCATTAATTAATTCATCTTTATTTTTTGCTTTGCTTATTCCTACTGATGAACCTGAATTTGAAGGTTTTATAAACATTGGAAAATCTATTTTTTCCATTATTTTATTTACAGTTTCCTGAATATTTAAAATTTCTTCTGAAAAATCTTCATTAACATATATATATTTATCTTCAAATCTTCTTATATAAATATATTTTGCTTGATTAAGTTTTGCTTTTTCAAATATTATTTTGCTATATACTTTATCCATGCAAACGCTAGAGCCTAGCACTCTTGTGCCTACATATGGTATTTTTAATAGTTCAAACATTCCTTGAATTGTTCCATCTTCTCCTTGCAAGCCATGTAGTACAGGGAAAAGTATATCCATTGTTTTTAAGTAATTCCATATATTTTCAATTTTCTTTGTTCCGACTATTTCGTCTCCAACTTTATATGTTTTATTGTCTGGTTCAAACTCAAACCATTCTCCTGCTTTATCTATGTATATTGGATAGATCTCATATTTTTCTTTATTCAAGTTTTTAATTACTGACGTTCCAGATACTATAGATACCTCATGTTCTGTTGAAGTTCCTCCAAATATTACGCCTAATCTTTTCTTTCCCATAAATTCTCTCCTTGTAAAAAATTTGATATATCTCCAAAACGCATTCTATTAGATGCTTTTAATAAAATGCAGTCTCCTTTGTTTATAATTTGCTTTAATTTTTCAATACATTCCTCATTTGTATCAAAGCTGTAAACTTCTTTAGTCCCTAAGGTTGTAGCCTCTTTTGCTATGTCTTTTGCAAGTCTTCCTACTGTGCACAAAACATCAACTTCGTCTTTAGCAACTTCTGAACCTACTTCTCTATGTAGTTTTTCTGAATATTCACCAAGTTCTAGCATATCACCTAATATTGCTATTTTTCTTGTTGCATTAATGTTTTTTAATACTCCTAAGCTTGCCTTCATAGAGTCTAAGCTTGCATTGTAATAATCATTTATTATTTTTAAGCCATTTTTTTCAATTATTTCATTTCTTTTTCCTGTTAATTCAAAATTTTTAATGCCTTGAATTATCTTTTCTGTTTCAATATTCAAAGCTTTGCCAACTGCAATACTGCACAAACTGTTGTAAATAAAGTGGTCTCCTGCTAATGGTACAAATACTTTATATTCCTTTTCATCGATCTTAATTCTATATTCTGAACTTGATTCTTCTCTTTTAATATCAAAAGCCATATAATCACTTTCGTTTTCTATGCCATATGTTACTTTGTTGTAGTTACTTAAATCGCATGTATGTAATAAATCGTTATCATTGTTAATAACTACTGTACCACCTGTTTGTAAACCATCTAAGATTTCCATTTTTGCTTTTAAAATATTTTCTCTTGAACCTAAAATCCCAATATGTGCAGTACCAACATTAGTAATTACTGCAACAGTTGGTTTTGCAATTTTAGTTAATACTTCTATTTCGCCAAAATGGTTCATTCCCATCTCAACAACTGCGCATTCAGTATTTTCGTCCCAACTTAAAATTGTAAGAGGTACTCCAATATGGTTATTATAATTTCCTTGGTTTTTCTTAACATTAAAGGCCTCTCCAACCACACTTGCAATTATCTCTTTAGTGCTAGTTTTCCCCACGCTTCCAGTAACTGCAATAACGGGAATATTGTATAAACTTCTCTTGTATTCAGCTAATTTTTGAATAGCTTCTACACTATCTCTAACTTTGATTATAAATTTATCGTTATATTTATTTTTCAAACTTTCAGGTACATCACATTCACAAATGCATCCAATTGCTCCTTTTTTAAATGCATCTTCGATGTATTTAATAACATTTTCTGCCTCACACTTTAATGCAAGAAATGTGTCTCCAATTTTCAAAAGCCTTGTATCACAGCAGAAATTATTACATGTGGAAGCTATACCTCTTGATACAACTACTCCTTGGCATATTTCCACTATTTTATCCACAGATATTTTTTTATCATTCATAAAATAACTCCTTAATTACTATATTAATTTATTTTTAAAACTGCTACTATTTTATAACATTTTCATGAATTTTTAAATACTTTGTTCGTATTTTTTTAAATTAATTCTTCAAAAATATTTACACCTTCTCTAAATTAGTGTATACTAATAATCTAGGAGGATTGAGGCTTTATGCAGAGAATGCTTAGTTATATTAGAAAAGCTATCGATGATTATTCTATGATTGAAGATGGGGATAAAATTGCTGTTGGTTTATCTGGTGGAAAAGACTCTATTACACTTCTTATGGTGCTAAAAGCTTTACAAAGATTTTATGATAAGAAGTTTGATTTAATTGCTATTAGCGTTAACCCAGGTTTTGACTTTTTTAACAGTGAATTTTTGCAAGCTACCTGCGATAGAATTGGTGTTCAATATGTTGAAGAAAAAACTCATATAAAAGAAATTGTTTTTGATATTAGAAAAGAGAAAAACCCTTGTTCCCTTTGTGCTAACTTAAGAAGAGGAATTCTAAACAGTGTCGCAATTCGTGAAGGCTGTAATAAAATTGCCTTGGGGCACAATGAAGATGATGTGCTAGAAACATTTTTTCTAAATTTGCTTTATGGTGGTTCAATTGGTACATTTGCTCCAAAAAGCTATATGGATAGATCTGGAATTACTTTAATTCGCCCATTAATTTATGCACCTGAAAAATCAATAAAAACTTTTGTTAAGAAAAATAATATTGAGGTAATGCCAAAGTGTTGCCCAATGGACGGAGTTTCTAAAAGAGAAGTTATGAAAAATTTAATACATGAATTACAAAAAGATATTCCGATGGTTAAAACAAATATCTATGGAGCAATTAAAAGAAGCAACATAAAAGGTTGGTAAAAATAAAAATTAAAGCTTAGAACTTTTAAAATTCTAAGCTTTGTTTTTTATTTTGTATATGCTCTCATAGCTTCAGTTAAATCCGCTAAATCTTTTTCTGCACCTTCTAGGCTATCTCCACGAACTCCCATGTAGAACTTGATTTTGGGTTCTGTTCCTGATGGTCTTACTGCACACCAACAGTCATTTTCTAGAGAATATCTAAGTACATTAGATTTTGGTAAATCAATTTTTACTTCTTCTCCTGTAAGAATATCTTTTTCAGTTCCTGCAGAGCAGTCCATTATTTTTAAAACTTTATATTTTCCAATTGTTTCTGGTGGGTTATTTCTCATTGTTTTCATCATTTCTTGGATTTTTGCTGCTCCATCAGCTCCTTCTAGAGTAACTGGAATTTGTCCTTCTCTATAGTAACCATATCTTTCATACATTTGCTCTATTGCATCCCATAATGTTAAACCTTGTAATTTATAATATGCTGCAATTTCGCAAAGCATCATTACTGCTACAATTCCGTCTTTATCTCTTGCATGTGTTCCTATTAAACAACCATAGCTTTCTTCAAAGCCCATTATACAATTATTGCTGTTTGTTTTCTCGAATTGTCTTATTCTTGCGGCAATATTTTTAAATCCTGTTAATGCTAGGAAAAGCTCTACTCCGTAGTATTCGCAAATTCTATCTGTCATATTTGAAGATACTATTGTTTTTATAAGTGCTGGATTTTCTGGCATTATTCCTTTTTCTCTTTTTTGAGAAATTAGGTATTCTGCTATTGTAAGACCTATCATGTTTCCATTAAATACTATGTATTCTCCTGTTTTTGGGTCTTTTACTTGTAAACCAATTCTATCTGCATCTGGGTCATTTGCAAGAACTATATCTGCATCAACCTCTTTTGCCAGTTTTAAAGCATATTCAAATGCCTTTGGATCTTCTGGGTTTGGATAGCTAACTGTTGGGAAATCTCCATTTGGTTCTTCTTGCTCTTTTACTATGTGTACATTTTTGTAGCCTAATTCATTAAATAATTTTTTAGCTAATCTTCCACCTGTTCCATGTAATGGTGTGTATACTATTTTTAAGCTATCTGCAGCTTCTTTTATTGCTTCTGGGTTTAATGTGTTTTTCTTTAATTCATTTATATATAAATCATCAAAGTCTGGTCCTATTACATTGTATAGACCTTTCTCAATTGCTTCTTCTTTTGATATTTTTTTAATATCTGCAAAATCTGTACTATTTACTTCTGCAATTATTTCTCCATCTATTGGTTCTGATATTTGTGCTCCATCTTCCCAATATACTTTATATCCATTGTATTTTGGTGGGTTGTGGCTTGCTGTTACTACTATTCCTGATATACAACCTAATTTTCTTACGGCAAATGATAATTCTGGTGTTGGTCTTAAAGACTCGAATATATATGTTTTTATTCCATTTGCATTTAAGATTAGTGCTGCAAGTTCACTAAATTCCGAAGACATATGTCTAGAATCGTATGCTATTGCAACTCCTCTTTCTTGTCCTCCCATTTTTACAATATACTTTGCTAATCCTTGAGATGCTTTTCCTACTGTGTATTTGTTCATTCTGTTTGTACCAATTCCTACAACACCTCTTAAGCCTGCTGTACCGAATTCTAGGTCTTTATAGAAACTATCCTCTTTTTCTGCTTCATTATCTTTCATTTTCTCTAATTCTGCTTTTGTTTCTTCATCAAATATTGGGTTGTTACACCATTCTTCATATTTTTCTTGGTATTCTTTCATTTTCTACCTCCATTTATTTTAAATTATAATATGCTTTATATAGTTTTAATGCTGTTTCTGGGCTATCCACACCTTCTTTATTTTTAACTGGTGCAAATTCTTCTTCCCTTTTTCCTCTTAAAATTTCCATATTATCTAGCTTTGAAAAGCTATCAAATATAAACGTTTCAAATTTATAACAATTAGGTTCTTCTGGCTTGATTATTTCTCCGTTTTCGTCCATGTATGTTGCTTTTTTGAAAGCTGTATGATATGGCAATTTTTCGTCTCCTATTTTTTCAATTGATTTTATATTAAATAAATTGCAATTAATATGAGATTCCCCAAAAACTAATTCTCCTGTTTGGTCTCTTTCTTCTGCCATTTCCTTTGTAATTTCTGTATATTCAACTACACTTGGTTTTCCATTTCTCTTGCAAAATACTCCAACTTTTTCTTCAGGGTTTGCTTTTACAATAGACTTTCCTATTGCTGGTGCTTTTTTAGCTTTTGCATAACCAATCATTACTTCATCTGTCATTTGTACTAATGGGTTATCAACTGGTCCAACAAAGACCCATTCTACACCTCTTGCTTTCATATCATCAACAATATTATTCTTAAACATAGATTCGAAAACTCCTCCATGTCCATTAGCTGCTTGTTTAATAAGTCCTTCTTCTGTTAAAAGAATTTTACCCTTTTTATCTACCATTGGTATTTCGCCTTGCATAAAGAATTTTACATCTTCCTTTGGATATCCAAAGTAGTTGTTTTTTTCAAAAAATTCCATTGTTTCGCTGTTGTTTTCTTTACTTGTCATTAAATACCATGGAATTGCTACACCATATTTTTCTTTTATATCTTTTAATTTGCTTGTAAATATTTCAAATAAAGATTTTGGTGGCTCTATTCCTAATACAAAAGTTCCCTTTGGTCCATTATGTCCAAGTCTTGTGCCTTGCCCACCTGCCATTGTAACTATGGCATACTTGTTTTTCTTAATTTCTTCTTCACCAATTTTTCTGTACTTTTCAAGTTCTTCTTCTGTCATTTTTGATTTATCAACATAAGGAATTGGTGTGATTTCATCTTTATGTTCTTCCTGTACATTAATATTTTCATATAATTTTTTTAATAGTTCAAAATCTGTTTCTAAAATTTGGTCTAAAAGTTCTTCCTGTTTTCCTTTCTCAAGATTATCATAAAATTTAAGTAGATGCTCTTGCCCATAGTTTTTCACAATTTCTTGTGCCTTTTCAAACTTATTCAAAAAATCTCCTCCTTTTAAAATACAAAGTAATTTTGTAGTATTAAAATGCTCTTACAGTATATAGCATTTGATATGTTTTGTCAACATATTTAAACTGTAAAAAAGGAACTTTAATAGTTCCTTTTTACGCATTTATTTTTAATTCTTGTTTTTCATATCCCTCAAATATTTCTTCAATTTTATGTTCTCCTGAAGTGTTAAAGATAGAATTGTGTTTATCTAATATTTCTTTAATATTATCGTTAAAACTTCCCACTTCATAAAAATCAATTATTTTTACATTATTTAAATCAATTCTCCTCTTGCTTTTTTCGAAATATCTTTCAATGCATTCATTTATTATATTTATATATTCCTCACTTCCATTTACTATTATTAAATATTTTTCATTTTTTCTTATTTGATTTTTTAGTATTTTTTCGATATCAATAAATTTAGCAAGTTTAGTATCTTTCCAGTTTAATGTTAATAGTTCTTTTTTTCTATCTTCTGATATTGTTAATTTTGATAAAACTAGTTCTATATTTGTAGTATAGTTATTTTCAAAAAATGTTACAATTTTTGTTTTTTCTTCCATTTGTTTTGATACAAATGGCAAAATCATAGTTGCAAAATGCATGTTGCTCACATAAAAACTACACACTTTTTGTGTACTACTTTCTTTTTTCATACTAGTTCCTCCCTATGTTTTCTACTGGTAAATTTTACCATTTTTTTATTATTGTGTCAAGAAAAATCGTACGTCTAAATTCGACAAACTCTACGGTTTTCGGCGTTTTGGGAAATGGTTTGTTCTTAAAAATGGCTTTAAATGTATATATTTTATTTTTTGGTTAATACTTAAATTAAAGAAAAATTTTAGCAAATTTATATTAATTTTGAATTGGAGGTTTATAATGCAATTAATTACAAAAATTATATTAAACTCAAAATTTAAACGTTTTATTTTAGTTAGTGCTTTATTAATAATATATGTTTGTATATCGGCTGTATCATATACACATGCTGTAACTACCGATATTGCTGATAGTGTTTTTAGGCTTCATGTTATTGCAAATAGTAATTCTGATGAAGACCAGAACTTAAAATACATTGTTCGTGATAAAGTTATTGAATACCTGTCTTCTATTAGCCAAAATGCTTCATCTAAAGAAGAAGTTATTAAAATTGCTAAAGCTAATTTAGATAAAATTCAAGCTATAGCATCCCAAACTATTAGGGATAATGGCTATACTTATTCTGTTAATGTTGAAGTTGGAAACTTTTCATTTCCTTCTAAAATATATGGCGATATTACTCTTCCCCCTGGATATTATGATGCATTAAGAATAAAAATTGGTAAAGCAGAAGGGCAAAATTGGTGGTGCGTAATGTTTCCTCCTCTTTGTTTTGTTGATGTAACATCTGGTGTTGTGCCTGATGAATCTAAAGAAATTATGAAGGAAAATCTTTCAAAAGAAGAATTTGACCTAATTTCAAAAAATTCAAATGAAGTGAAAGTTAAATTTAAAATTGTGGAAGTATTGCAAAATTTCACTATAAGTGGTATATTTATGTAGTAATAGAGTGTTAATAATCACTCTATTTTCTATGTAATAACGTTACAACTCCCTTTGAAAGGATTGAAATATTTATGGAAAAATTAGTTATAACTGGTGGTACTCCACTAAAAGGTGAAGTATCTATAATTGGAGCAAAAAATTCTGCTATTGCTATACTACCTGCAACATTACTATGTAAGGGTGTTTGCACTCTTCATAATGTTCCAAACATTATAGATGTAAATTTATCTTGCCAAATATTAGAAGAACTTGGTTCTAAAATCTCATGGACAGGGCCACATAGTTTAACTATTGATAATAGAAATATAACTAAAACACATGCTCCTCTTGATTTAACAAGTAGGTTTCGAGCATCATACTACCTTATAGGTGCAATGCTTGGAAGATGCAAGGAAATTGAAGTAGGTTTACCTGGTGGTTGTAATCTTGGTGCAAGACCTATAGACCAACACATAAAAGGTTTTGAAGCCTTAGGTGCTGTTGCTAATCTAACACAAGGAAAAATTAGCGTTAAAGCAGATAAGCTTACTGCAACAAGTATCTACATGGATGTTGTTTCAGTTGGTGCAACAATAAATGTACTACTTGCTAGTGTTTTAGCAGAAGGCACTACAACAATTGATAATGCTGCAAAAGAGCCACATATTGTTGATGTTGCTAACTTCTTAAATACTCTTGGTGCTGATATTCGTGGTGCTGGAACTGACGTAATTAAGGTAAACGGAGTAAAAGAATTAAAAGATAATATTACATATTCAATTGTACCAGATCAAATTGAGGCAGGTACGTTTATGCTTGCAGCCTTAGCAACAAAAGGAGATATTGTTATAAAAAATTGCATTCCTGAACATTTAGATTGTTTAACATCAAAAATCTTGGAAATTGGCGGAAATGTAGAATATAAAGATGATACAATTCATGTTTGGTATACCAAGAGGCCTACAAAAACTGTAATAAAAACTCTTCCTTACCCTGGTTTTCCTACAGATTTACAACCACAAATGGGTGTTGTTTTATCAACTGCAATTGGTACAAGTATTATAAATGAATCTATTTGGACCTCTCGCTTTCAATATACAGCTGAACTTAATAAAATGGGGGCTAATATAATTGCTCAAGGTCAATCTGCTGTTTTTGAAGGAGTAGATGAATTGTTTGGAGCTCCCGTATATGCAACAGATTTAAGAGCTGGTGCAGCCTTAGTTATTGCTGGTATTGCTGCAAAAGGTGTAACAGAAGTTTATAATCTAAAGCACATAGATAGGGGTTACGAAAATATTGAAGATAAATTTTCTAGCCTAGGTGCTAACATCAAACGTGTTTATGAAGAATAGGAAGGATACATATGTTAAAATGTTGTAGCTTATACAGTGGTAGCACTGGTAATAGCTTTTTTGTACAAACTGAAGATACCAAATTACTTGTAGATTGTGGAGTGAGCTGTAAGAAAATTGAAAATGCACTTAGTTCTTTAAATGTTTTACCTGAAAATATAAATGGCATTTTACTTACACATGAACACATTGATCACACTAAAAGTGTTGGTTTATTATCTAAGAAATATGGTATTCCAATTTTTGCAAATAAGGAAACATGGAATAGTTTATTACAAAATAATTCTAACCTTGAAAAAGCTAATATTAATTTCTTTGAAAATAATTCATCTTTTGAATTAAATGATTTAAAAATATTGCCTTTTTCTACCCCTCATGATGCTGCAAACCCTTGCGGATTTAACATTTTCAAAGACAAAAAGAAAATTAGTATTGCAACAGATTTAGGGCATGTTTCCAAAGATGTTATTAAAAGCCTTGAAAATAGCTCTCTTGTAATGTTAGAAGCCAATTATGATTTTGATGTTTTACAATATTCTTCATATCCATATGTTTTAAAGAAGCGTATTAGTGGTCCTAATGGTCACTTAGAAAACAATGTTACTGGCAAAACAATTGCACATTTAATAGATTCAGGTCTCGAAAATGCTTTATTAATTCATCTTAGTAAGGAAAATAACTTTCCTGAGCTTGCATATAAGACAGTTTCTGAAGAACTGCAAAAGCAGCATTTTTCAGAAAGCAATATTAATTTAAATGTTGCTCCCAGAGATTTACCTAGCAATTTTTTTAATGTTATTTAGGAGAAGAACTACTCTAGAGAAAAAAAACATGGCGACCTAAAGTAGTTCTTCTAGAAAAAAATTGGGTAGATAAAAAAATAAAGGGAGATATGTATTTTGTAAAGGCCAACTGATTTTAGGCTTACTGCAAAAGTGTTAGCCTTTACAAGATTAAAAACTTGTTTATGAGCATAATTAACTTATTTATTATGCTTTTTAACTATCTTTAATTTGGATTTTTCTTAGAATTCTTTTTGATAAAAATTTTAATATGATTCTTCTAATGAATAAAAGAATAAAAAAGAATAATATGATTTTAAATATCATTTTGTCTCTCCAAAGAAAATATTATGTTATAATAATACTACACTTTATTTCATTTGTCAACAAAAATCGTTCGACAAAATTCGACAAAATACTACAGAAATCAACATTCCGGACCACATCTCCTACTAAAGCAGCTATTAAAACTCCTCTTGTTTTCTTGATTTTTACTACACTTGTATAGATTGCAATTGTATATAAAGTAGTTTCCGTTGACCCCATAATTGTAGATACAATGAGTCCAATATTGCTGTCCACACCATATTTTTTCATTATATCAGTTCCTATTGCAATAGAAGCACTACCGAGAAATCGGACGCAAAAAAGCAAGTGGCATTACTTCTTTTGGAAAGCCCAAAAAATTAATTATTGGTGAAAATATTTTAATTAAAAAATCTATGAATCCTGAATTTCTAAGAGTTCCAATTGCAACAAATAGCCCTATAAGTGTTGGGAATAAACCAATTACAATATTCATTCCCTCTTTTGCGCCATCTAAAAATGTATCAAATATCTTAACTTTTTCCTTAATTGCATATAATAAAATTAATGTAATTGTAATTGGAATTACTGCATTTGACCAAAAATTCATATAATTCATATTCACCTCTTTTTAATCATTATTTTAGCCACCATTATTGCAGAGACTGCAGCACAAACTGTTGCAATCCATACGGGAAAAAGAATTGCTGTAGGATTTTTAGAACCTAATGAATTTCTAATTGCTATAACTGTTGTTGGAATAATTTGAATTGATGCAGTATTTAATACAATAAAAATAAACATATCATTACTTAATACTTTTTTGTTTTCATTTTTCTTTTGTAAAGATTTCATAGCTTTAAGCCCCATTGGTGTCGCTGCATTTCCTAACCCCATAATATTTGCTACCATGTTCATTGAAATTTCTGTATATACTTCTTCATCTTTTTTTATTTTAGGAAATAAAAATTTTAATATTGGCCTTAGAATCTTTTTTAATTTTTCTATAATACTCGTTTTTTCAGCAATTTTCATTATTCCATTCCATAAGCATATCGTTCCAAGTAAGCTTATACATAAAGTTACTGCACTTTCTGTTGACTCAAAAATTGCAGAATTAGTTTTCGAAATATCTCCAAAGCATAATCCATAAACAAATGAAATTATTAAAAAAATTGGCCAAATTAAATTTAACATTTTCCCTATTTTCTCCTTGTTTGATTATATTCATATAATTTTTGTAAATTACCAAAAAAAGGAAATATTTATTAATATTTTATTGATTTATTTGGATTTTTGTGGTATCATATTTTTAGTTTAATATGTGTCGAAAAATGTAATAAGGGGGAGTATTATGAAAGCAACAGGTGTAATTAGAAGAGTTGACGAATTAGGCAGGGTTGTTATTCCAATTGAACTGAGAACACAATTTGGAATTTCAGAAAAAGATCCTATGGAAATATATGTAGATGGAAGCTCCATAATCCTAAGAAAATATGAACCGAACTGCATTTTTTGTGGTAGTTCAAAAAAATTAGTTAATTTTGAGGGAAAACCTATTTGCAATAAGTGTGCAAATGCAATATATAAAATGAGTGAAAAATAAAATTTAAGAAGTTTAATATTTTTGTTATTAAACTTCTTTTTTTGTTTTAATTTTTTTATTTTAATTGAAATTGTTATAATTATTTATTTAAAAAATATTGATATATTTCATTTTTATTTGTTCCTCGATCTTTTGCTATTTTTTTTATTATTTCTTTTTTTTCTAAGCCACTTTTTAGATAAAACTCATATTGTTCATCAAGAGATAATTGATTTATATTATTATTCTTTTTTTCCTCTTGTGATCCCTCAATTAAAATAACAAATTCTCCTCGTAATTCTTCTTGATTTTCTAGTATTTCGCTAATTGTACCTCTTATAAATTCTTCGTGAATTTTTGTTATTTCTCTTGCTAAAACTATTTTTCTGTTTCCAAACATTTCCAAAATAGCTTCTAATGTTTTTTTCATCTTATGTGGTGCTTCATAAAAAATTAGTGTTTTATTTTCTTCTTTCAATTCTTCTAATTTTTTAATTTTATCCTTTTTGTTTGCTGATAAAAAACCAACAAAAATAAATTCTTTTGTATTTAAACCCGAACAAATTAATGCATTCACAAAAGCACAGGCTCCGGGTATTGGGTGTATTTCAATATTGTTCTCTATGGCTTTTTTCACTATCTCTTCTCCTGGATCAGATATCCCTGGTGTTCCTGCGTCTGAAACAAGAGCAATATTTTTTCCCTCTAATAATTTATCAATTAATATTTCTGATTTTGTTTTTTCTGTTTCTCTATAATAACTTATTAATGGCTTTTTAATATTAAAATGATTTAATAGTTTTAAAGTATGTCTTGTATCCTCTGCAGCAATTAAATCAGCCTTTTTTAAAATATTAATTGCTCTAATTGTTATATCTTCCAAATTTCCTATTGGTGTTGCTACCAAAAATAATTTTCCTGCCATTTTTATTCTCTCCTTTTTATTTAAATTTTAAAATTAAAAATTTTTTTGTTAATTTCTAAAAATTTGAATTTATTTAGTATTATTGTTTCAATTTATTTTTTTTATTATTTAATTTATTTTTATTGTTATTTATTTTTTTGTTTAGTTTATTTTTTTATTATTATTTAATTTATTTTTTATTATTTATTTAAATCCTCAAATTAAATAAAATAAATTTTAATTAATTTTTTTTATCTAAATTTTATTATATATTTTTAAAATTTCATCATCATATTTTTCTTTATCCTGATAAACAAATAACGGTTTTTGAATTTTTAAAAATGGTTTTGAATTTTTAACTGCTTTTATTAATATTAAATTCGCTTGTGAATCTTTACTTGGATAAACCAATCTCATTTCTTTTATCTCCAATTTATATCTCCTAAAACTTTCCATTATATCCATTAGTCTATCTGGCCTATGAACCATATAAACTTCGCCTTTATCTTTTAATAAACTGTTTGAAACTCTGGCAATATCCTCAATTGTACATTCAATTTCATGTCTTGAAATTAATTTAGAATTATTTTCGTTTTTTAATCCAGTATTATTTTTTATATATGGTGGGTTCGTAATTATTACATCATATTTTCCTTTTTCAAATTTTTTATCAATTTCTTTTATATCACCATTTATTATTTCAATTTTTTCCTCAAGATTATTTAAAGTAATACTTCTTTGGGCCATTTCAGCTACATCTTCTTGAATCTCAATTCCAATTATTTTTTTAGCATTTATTTTTGCTGTTAATAAAATTGGAATAATTCCTGTTCCAGTTCCCAAGTCTATTATTCTTGAATTATTTTTTATTGTCCTTGCAAAATCTGTTAAAAGTACACTATCTATTCCAAAACAGAATCCATTATTATTTTGTATTATTTTCAAATTATTAATTTGCAAATCATCAATTCTTTCATTTTCTTTTATTAAATTATTCATATACTCTCCCTGTAACTATTTTATTTATATATGAATATTATATAATAAATTTTGAAAATTTCAAGGAGTATTATGGATTCTCGTGGTAAGAAAAAGAAGAAATTTAATTTTTGTGAAAAAAGGGATTGTGCAATAAAATCTATTAAAGAAGTCAATTGTTTTTTATGTAATCTAAATAAAGCATGTACAATAAAAAGAATATTTAAAAATAACAAATAAATTATTTAAAATTAATTTGTTGAATTAATTGAATATTAATTTATCAAAATTAATGAACGTTGTCAACAATTTTAAAAAAATTTTTCGGCTATTAAATAATTTATTTCTTGAAAA